>Ga0310786_10009409_pt1 | contig 12408 bp, 11 predicted proteins | sample AusTroGonzalo_MG_FD_203881 | JGI IMG/M metagenome (GOLD analysis project Ga0310786, IMG submission 203881) | Bovine rumen microbial communities from tropical cattle in Woodstock, Queensland, Australia - Gonzalo_03 (v2) (version 2) | ecosystem: Host-associated > Mammals > Digestive system >...
CAAATTGGTGTTGGAATAAATGTCCGCATTGTTGTGAATCATCTGCGCCAAATAATCCAAAAACCTTTATACCTGAATCCGTTATCAAAGGGTATATAAAACAGGCCGCATCGGACGAGCGTTTCAGTCGCGCGGTGGTATTTACTGGTGGTGAGATAACATCTGCCTATAAATTTGCTGACCGTCATTATGTCCCAAATATTATCAATTATGCATTAAATATGGGCTGTGGCGTGGATATTAAAACAAATGCAGGTTGGGTAAATTCCCCATTGGCAACACAAATATATGGCGACATTGAAAACATTGTTAAAAAACGCGCACCCAGCAAAAAAAGCAAATTACAAATCCAACATGAACTTCCTTTCCAGGTTTCTTTATCGTTGGACAGGTTTCACCAAAACGCATTAGAACGTGATTTCAAATTCATAGAACATTTTGCAAAAACAGATTTAGGCGCATCTTTCCGTGTACATGTTTCTTCATTTGATGCAGACAGCGGTATGTTTGACGAATTGCTGGCCAGATTAAAGACATCTGGTGTCGATGTTACTGAAATGTTTCTTTTAGACAATAATACAGATGATGCCAAACCAGTGTATTCGTTGAATGACAATATAATCATGCAATATGGATGTGCAGATTTATTTTCTGGCGGTCGTGCGCGTGACATAAAAAATGCATATCATGTGCCAGCACCGCAATTCTCATTTTTAACCAGTGATTTTGAGTGCCTTGTGGCATTTGATAGTATGGGTATGGTGTCATTGGGTGAAAACAGCGGCCCAAAAATTGTGTGTAATTGGCGCGACGATAATGGTAATCCACATGAATTACAGCCAATATTGAATTGCTTGGTGAACACAACATATCGCGCAGAATGTCTGTATCGCAAACAACATCCGTTGTTGGATAAACAGGTTTTATTGGCACGAAAAATAACTAAGTTTTTAGGCAGATAAAAAAATAACCCCAGATTTTCTGGGGTGTTTTTTATCTTTCCAATGCTTTCAGTTGTTTTGTCCGCAAAGCATCCAATTCCTCTTTGGTGAACAAAAACTTTTCAGGAATTGCTTTATGTGGGATACCCGCTTCATTAAACATATCAAAAGAAACCCCTAATTCATCACGCCAACCCGAGATATTCTTTTTAGTTTGATCTAAATCAATGTACAGAATTTCACGAATGCCTGCCTGAACAATCATTTTTGCACAATTTGGGCAAGGTGGTTGGGTTACATACAAAATTCCATCTTCGATTTTTGCACCATTACGTCCAGCATTTATAATAGCATTTGCCTCGCCATGAACAACGCGTGGATATTTCTGTGCGCGGTCATTTAATCTTTCTGGGGTGTCGGCTATGCCGCGTGGGAAACCGTTATATCCTTCGGATACCACAACCCTTTGTGGTGACACAATTATACATCCAATCTTGGTGCTGGGGTCCTTGGACCGCGTTGACATTAACTGAGCCTGTTGCATAAAAAATATATTCCAATCGTCTGTAAAAGTGAAAGATTTTGCCATTTATTACTTCCTTTGCGTAAAATCTCTCGTCTCCCAACAGGTGAATATTGGCATTAAAATCTTATTTTTGCAAGGTTTTTTATTGCCTTTTGAAATTGGTGTGCTATTGTGTTGGGTATGACCAAGACATATTCTGGATTTATTGCAATTATTGGCCCAACAAACGCGGGTAAAAGCACCCTGATGAATCAAATCATGGGGCGCAAGGTGTCAATTGTATCGCACAAGGTTCAAACCACGCGAACAAACCTGCGCGCTGTGAAAATGGTCGGCGACCGCCAGTTAATATTCGTGGATACGCCGGGTGTTTTCAAACCGTCACGCCGTCTGGACAGGGCGATGGTTGGTGCCGCGATGGATGCAACATCGGATGCAGACGCAATTTTATTGGTTGTGGATGCAACGCACGGCATAACCGATACAATCCGTAATTTGATAGAAAAGGTCAAAGATACAAAAAATCTGTTTGTTGCATTGAACAAGGTTGATGCCGTCCGCAAAGATAAACTGTTACCGATGGTGGCTGAATTAACAAACTTGGCTGAATTCAAAGAGATATTTATGATATCCGCGTTAAAAGACGACGGCGTTTCGGATATGTTGAAATCGTTGGCGGCGGTTATACCTGAATCACCATATTTGTTTGATGCAGCGGATGCGGTCGATGTTCCTGATAATTTATATTTGTCAGAATTGACCCGTGAAAAGATTTATAAATATATCCACCAAGAATTACCTTATCACATAAATGTTGTGACCGAAAAAGTTGATGTTGATGCCGAGGGCGTTTTGGATATATATCAAAAAATCGTTGTCGCAAATGACGCACATAAAAAGATTGTAATTGGTCGCGGTGGTGAACAATTAAAGAAAATCGGCACCGATGCGCGTCATGATATCCAGGATCAATGGGGTGTGAACGCGCGCCTGCATTTGTTTGTTCGTGTTGAAGAAAACTGGGAAAATGTGGCTGAAAATTACACCGACCAAGGTTTAGAGTTCAAGAAATAATGTTACATACATCGGATTTCGATTTTGAATTACCCCCTGAATTAATCGCATCACATCCATTGGAACGCCGCGACGCCTCCCGCATGTTGGTTGTTGCATCCAAAGCCAGCGATGTTAAAGTTCCCCTCCTGCGGAGGGGTGCCCGCAGGGCGGGGTGGTCTTTTGATTCTGGTAAATTCGGTGTAAATTTCAAATTACCTTTCAATCCAAAATTGGCAGATCGTGCAAAAGAGCTGCGCAAAGCAGGAAGTTTACCAGAAGCTTTATTGTGGAAAGAAATAAAAGGCAAACAAATAAATGGCCTTGATTTTGACAGACAAAAAATTATCGGAAATTATATTGTCGATTTTTTTTGTGAAGAGTTAGGTGTCGTTATTGAAATAGACGATAAAACACATGATTTCAAAGTCGATTATGACGAAAAACGTGAAGAATATTTACGTGGACTAGGATTAGAAATTGTGCATATTACAGCATCAGAAATATTAAAAAGTCCAGAAAATATAGCGTTATGGTTAAAGACCACCCCGGCTTTCAGCCACCCCTCCACAGGAGGGGAACTTGCTCTCCAAGACAAACATATCCGCGATTTTCTTGATTATCTGAAACCTGGCGATGTTGTTGTGTTTAATAATTCGCGCGTTATCCCAGCGCGTTTTAATGTCCGCGGCCCTGCTATGCAGGGACGGGTGGCGGGCGACCACGAAATTACTTTACATACTGCGGTCAATGACCACGATTGGTGGGGATTGTGTAAAAAGTTTAATAAAATCGATATTGGCGATACACTGACCATGGATGACGGCACGAAAATTCGCGTTATGGATAAAGACGAAGAAAGCGGATTATTACTGCACTTTGATTGCGATAATGTTTTTGATGTATTGAACAATGTCGGCAAAATGCCACTGCCGCCATACATGAAACGCGAAGAAGAAACATCCGACCGTGAACGTTATCAAACCGTGTATGCGGAACCACTGGGGTCTATGGCGGCACCAACGGCGGGTTTGCATTTTACAGACGAGTTGATGAATGAAATTGAAAAACGCGGTGCCAAAATTGTCAAAGTTACACTGCATGTTGGCGCGGGAACATGGATGCCGGTTAAAACAGAAAACTTGGCCGAACATAAAATGCACAGTGAATGGTGCTGTATCACGCCAGAGCAGGCCGATATAATAAACAATGCTACACGCGTAATTGCCGTCGGCACAACATCAATGCGGACCCTTGAATCCGCCCATCAATTAGCGATGGAAAAAATGGCAGAACAAAAGTTCCCCTCCCGGGAGGGGTGTCCCAACGGGACAGGGTGGGCAAAACGGCAAATAAATGCATTGTTGCCACAGAACCCAAAACTTAAACAATATGCTCGCGAACTTCGTAAAGCCGGCAGTTTACCCGAAGCGTTGTTATGGAAAGAGATAAAAGGTAAACAAATAAATGGTCTGGATTTTGATAGGCAACATATAATAGGTGATTACATAGTTGATTTTTTCTGCCCGTCAATAAATTTTGTCGTTGAAATAGATGATAAGACACACGATTTCAAAGAAAACCATGATATAAAGCGTGATGAATATTTACAAAGTTTAGGATTAAAAGTAATGCATATTCCTGCAAGTGATGTGTTGCGTAATCCGGGTATCGTTGCACAATGGATTAAAAACTATATTGACGATATACACACCCCGACCTGCGGTCACCCCTCTCAAGAGGGGAACTTGGCTAACGGCGCAAACGGTACAAAGTTCCCTGACCAGGCGGGGTGTCCCAACGGGACGGGGTGGGCAAAACCACCGCGTGTTTTACCAATATGCCAACAAACAAACATCTTTATAACCCCGGGTTATAAATTTGGTGCGGTGGATGTTTTACTGACTAATTTTCATTTACCAAAATCAACATTATTTATGCTGGTGTCTGCGTTCGCAGGGTTGCCTGAAATGAAAGCCGCGTATGCACACGCGGTTGCCGAAAAATACAGATTTTTCAGTTATGGCGATTGTTGTTTATTATTCAAAAAAGGGGGAGAATAAAATGGAATTCAAACCGACATTACACAAATTATCAAATGGTGTGACGGTGATTTTGGATCCTATGGATTTAGAAACTGTTGCTATAAAAGTACGGTTTGCAACTGGTTCGCGCGATGAAACGCCTGATGTTCATGGTATAACGCATTTTTGTGAACACATGTTGTGTAAAGGAACAAAAACATTACCAACAGCCAAGGCATTAAAAGAATTTTTAGAAAACAACGGTGGTGGTTCTAATGCCACAACTTCGTTCACCCGTTTGAACTTTTTTGGTCGTATTATTGCAGAAAATGCGGGTGTGTTATTGGAAGATATCGCAGACAGATTGAAAAATTCTTTGTTTGATTTGAACAAAATAGAAATTGAACGCGATGTAATTCTGGACGAACTGCGTCGTGCGCGTGGCAACAATAACAGAAAATTTTCAGATTTTATTTTTTCAAATCTGTTTGGTTTTTCTGACTATCGAATACTGGGAACAGAAGAAAATATAAAATCTTTTACGCGTGAACAATTGTTGGATTGGATACATAAACGGTTGTCTGCAAAAAATTGCACAATTGGTATTTCTGGTCGCATCGATGACCCAGACGCGTTGTTAAAAAAAGCGGAAGAATTATTCAGTTTTTTACCAACCCACGATGTAGAAAATAATAAAGAATTAACATATACACCATGTGTGAAATTTTTACCGGAACCAAGCATAAAAAATGTTCAAATATGCATTTTGTTCCCATATATCCGCAAAGATACCTATGAAAACACTCGTGCTAATCTGGCGGAATCAAAATTTCATAAATATCTGGCCCAGGAAGTCCAAGAAGTTGTTCGCCAACAAAATGGATTAGTTTATGGTTTGAATATGGCGGCATACGGTAATGAAATTGATGGCGTAATCGGATTCAAAACAGAAACATCGCCGGAAAATCTGGAAAAAACAGTTGCGTTAATTGCCCAGACATCATATCGTATTTATAATCGCGACAAAATAAATGATGCGGTAATACAAAGGTTTTTGAATCGGCAAAAATTATCAGACGCTGATTTCTTGGAATCTGCAACGCGTCGTTGCGATATTCTGATTAACCATTGGGTTGATTTTGGCAGATTATATGACTTTAATAAAATGGTAGAAATGGATTGCGACATAAATGCAGACGAAGTAATTGCGGCATCCAACGGATTTTTCGACGGCCCAATATCAATTATGACCTTTGGTGCAGAACACAACGCCGATTTGCGTAAAATTTGGATTGATAATTTTAAGTAAAATAATTAACAAAACAAAGGAGTGAAAAATGAAAACTAAATTACCATTACCACAAGCCCAGGAACAAAAAGTATTGATATCCGTGACGGATAGATTGGGACATCCCTTTTCCGAGGCTGCATATTTTCAGGTATATTTTTCACAGGTCGATATAGATTATATTGCCAAAAACATAATAACGCACCCAGCATTCCGCGCGGTTAAACAAAATGTGCACTCTAACAATAACGATGTGCGTCGTTTGTACACATGCGTTCAATTTTTTGAAAAATTCAGAAAAGATTCAAAATGCCCAACAAATGTAAAGTCATTTTTGGATCAATATATTGGTTGGATGTATTTTTGTTTGAATCGTTCCAAAACAAATAATGTTGAACAATTTTTCATAGACAGATGGATTGAAACATGTCGTTAAAATTTGATTTGATTGCTGCGGACGGAACTGCGCGTCGTGGACGCGTGCATACGGCACATGGCGATTTTGAAACGCCTGCATTTATGGCGGTGGGAACGGCGGCCACGGTTAAGGCGCTTACCATGGATCAGGTTGCCGCCACCGGAACGCAAGTAATATTGGGCAACACATATCATTTAATGATGCGCCCGGGTGGTGATTTGGTTGAAAAAATGGGTGGCCTGCACAAATTCAGTGGTTGGCATGGTCCGATTTTGACCGATTCCGGTGGGTTCCAGGTTATGTCATTATCAAACTTAGTAAAGATGAAGGAAGAGGGTGTCCAATTCACATCCCACATTGACGGTGGCGTTAAACACTTTATGCGCCCCGAAGATTCCGTTCATATTCAACATCAACTGGATTCAAATATTACAATGGTGCTGGATGAATGTTTGCATTTGCCAACAACGCGCGCGCGGGCTGAAAAAAATGTTGATATGGTAACCCGTTGGGCACAGCGCAGTAAAGATGCCTTTATCGACCGCGATGGTTACGGAATCTTTGGTATTGTTCAAGGTGCCGATTTCCCAGACCTGCGTGAAAAGTCGGCGCGGGCACTGACCGAAATTGGATTTGACGGTTACGCAATTGGGGGGTTGGCTGTTGGCGAACCCCAGGAAGTAATGTTTAATATGATATCAACCGTTGCACCAATGTTGCCGACGGACAAACCGCGCTATTTAATGGGTGTTGGAACGCCGTTGGATATATTGGGTGCGGTTGAACGCGGTGTCGATATGTTCGATTGCGTTATGCCAACACGCGCCGGTCGTACGGCCCAGGCCTTTACGCGACATGGCACAATGAATATGCGTAATGCGCGCTTCCGTGATGATAGTGCGCCATTGGACGACAAATGTGGTTGCCCGGCATGCAAATTATCAAGGGGCTATATTCATCATTTGGTAAAGTGTAACGAAGTTTTGGGCGCAACATTGCTGACCCAACACAACTTGTGGTTTTACCAAGATTTAATGCGCGATATTCGCGAAAGCATAGAGCAGGGTAAATTCCAAGAATTTAAAGCAGAATTTATTAAAAATTATACGGGGGCAAAATAATGTCAAAACCAAAACCAGATGCAATCATAAATTTGTCAGACAGAATATATCTGGCGGTTGCACCCGACAGTGTCGCCAAAGACAGGGTTATTCACACTTTGGCGTGTATCAGACGGGAAAACAGAAATGATTATGATTTAACCGCATCACATGAAAAGAATTTATTTGTAAATCCCGAAGTTGGACATTTGTTTTATACCGAGGTTGCAAAATCTGTCGCAGAAAACAAAGCAAATAAAAAATGGAAAATAGCATTTGATTGGAATGCAGAAGAATTAAAGGAGTTTATGCAAAATGTTAGATGATAATCTTGTTAAAAAACCAAAAAAGAAACGTTCAATAAAACGTGTTGTTAATTTTACTGGGCCGCTGATATGCGCACCGAACACCATCAGATTATGTGTAAAATATATAATCGATCGTGGCAATTTAATTTCTGATATCCAGGCGGTGCATACGGAATTTGTATCTTTTCCTGATTATGATGCAATGCATGCCAAAATGGAAAAATATATTAAATCCAGACAAAGTGTTAAACACGATTTGGAACATCAAATATTTGCGACAGGTGCTACGCGTTATAATGCAGAATTCACCGCTAAAAAATTATTTGATCAATATGTGATGCAACGTGGTTGTTAAACCCTTGCAACAAATATGCAAAATATGATAAAATAATGGGCATAAAATAGGGGGATTTTCATGGCCAAGAAAAAACAAGAAATCGAAGTAATTGATATGGGCGGCGCAAAAACCGTCGCGAAAAAGAAATCTGTGATTACAACTGCGAAACGCACGTTTGCGATTGTGTCTATAATTTGGTTGGCTTTTGTGTTCAGTTTTCCATTGTATGTAAAACATCATTATGCGGGGCCAATTAAAAAATCTATGGTCGTGTCAATGTTCTTTGATTTGCAAAGAAATATTGCGGAACAATACGAAAAATTATTGGCCGGGATAAAGGATTCAATAAATCTGGAAAAACCTGTGGCAATGGCAATTGACAAGGTTAAATTGGCCCAGGACAAGGTTCAAAAGGTTACCGACACAACGGCCAAGGCCAAAGAAACCACCAACAAAGCCAAAGATGCCACCGGCAGTGTTAAAAAATTAACTGGCCTGGCGGGAATGTTTGGTGTCAAAACAGACGGTGTTGATAAAGCATTGGATAAGGCAAACAAAACCGTTGATAAAGCAAACGCCAGCATTGACAAGGTTGATAACACCGCTGAAATGGTAAATAAACAATTGGATAAAGTTCAATCTGAATTGGTAAAAGTTACCCAGACCGAGGTTGATAAAATGATTGATACCGCGGTTAAAAAACAGTTGGATAAAAATTCTGGCGGCCTGGGCACAACATTGTTGACTAATTATGGCATTAAACATGTTTATCCATGGCGTCCGTCGTCGTGGCCAACTGCGGTGAAAATTTATAATGACCTGGAAAAATCAAATGTTGGCGTTGTTCAAATTTTAACCCGCACAGTTGATAAATATTTTGGCTATGTTGCATGGGGATTGGTTGTTGCGGCATGGGCAGCTGGATTGTTTATATGGTCATTTATATTCAAGAAATATAAAATGATTGTATCGCCGTTCTTGGTATGTCCGCGCTGTGGCCATACATACGCCGACAAACGCACAGCAATGAGTTTGTTAAAGGTATTACAACCATGGAAATGGTTCTAATATAGTTCCCCTCTTTGAGAGGGGTGCCCGCAGGGCGGGGTGTGGTATTCCGCCCCTATGGGGGCTGTAAAAATCACATAAAATGAATATTAAAAAAACGGGCGTTGCCCGTTTTTTATTCTGCTAAACTACCAACTGACATTGTGATTCTGCGGATACCTGATGCCACAGATTTTTCTTTATTGATGTGTGCTTTCATTATTTCGCCTGTGTGATATACATGTGTTCCACCACAAAGTTCGCACGATACATCACCGGCCGTTATAACGCGCACGACATCGCCATATTTTTCACCAAATAGTGCCATCGCACCACGTGATTTAGCCTCGTCAATGCCCATCTCTTCGTGTTTAACAGCCATATCTTGTTTAATCCAATCGTTAACGATATTTTCAACCTGTGTTTTTTCTTCATCCGTCATAGCGCGTCCAAACGAAAAGTCAAAACGCACAGAGTCAGGCGCAACACGTGAACCGCGTTGTTCAACATCAGTATTCAAAACCTGGCGCAATGCCGCCTGTAACAAATGTGTCGCCGTATGTGCACGCGCGGTTTGTGCGCGAACATTTTCGTTTATCACTGGGGTCACAATATCGCCAACATTGATTGTATTAACAACAGTTCCCTTGTGAATAACAATATTGTTTGCACGCGCGGCCTCGGTCACATTAACCAAAACATCCGCCGTTTCCCCTCTGGCTAGAGGGGTGCCCGCAGGGCGGGGTGTCGTTAGTTCGCCCATATCGCCAACCTGGCCACCTTGGGTGCCATAGAAATTTGTTTTATCCAAAGCAATTTCAACATTGTCACCCGCATTAGCCGTTTCCACAAATTCGCCATCGCGCAAAATCGCCAATACTTTTGATTGCATATCGGCAATAGGATTATATTTTGCAGCATCGTCAGTTTTCGGCAATTCAGACCTGGATTCCCATAAAATACGGGTTCCGCGAGTGTCCGCACGACTGCGTTCTTTTTGTTCGTTCATACATTTTTCAAACGCATCGACATCTACATCCATGCCTTTATCACGCAAAATCATTTGCGTTAAATCCAATGGAAATCCATAGGTATCAAACAACTTGAACGCGACATTACCCGGCAAAGTTTTATTTTGCAATTTTGGCAATTCAGATTCCAATAACTTCATACCACTCTGCAACATATCGGCAAAAGCGTTTTCTTCATTACGAATAATTTCGACCACATGCGCTTGTTCGCGACCCAGTTCTGGATACGCCGCGCCCATTTCGCGAACCAATGCAGGATACAATTCAGATAACAACGCCCCACGATGTCCCAACAGTTGTCCATGACGCATCGCACGGCGCAAAATTCTGCGAATAACATAACCACGGTCAGTATTAGATGGTATCACACCATCTGCAATCGCGAAACCAACCGCGCGCAAATGATCAGCAATAACCTTGAAAGACGGTGTATTTGATTCGTCACGTTTTACATGCACAACATCAGAAATAGAATTCATCAAATTTTGGAATAAATCTGTGTCATAGTTATCGGTTTTGCCCTGTAATATTGATGCCCACCGTTCCAGTCCCGCACCTGTATCAACATTGCGTTTTGGCAGTGGTGTTAAATTTCCATTTGCATCACGGTCATATTGCATAAATACATCGTTCCAGATTTCAACAAAACGACCGCCATCTTCGTCAGGGCTGCCCGGTAATCCACCCGGTAAATCCGCACCCAAATCATAGTGCATTTCTGTGCATGGGCCGCATGGGCCTGTATCGCCCGCAGACCACCAATTATCTTTATCCAAACGGATTGCATCTTTGCCCGCAACTTTTTTCCAAATTTCGGTTGCTTCGTCATCAGAAATATGTGTTGTAACAACGATTCTGTTCGGATCCAGTTTTAACACATTGGTTAACAAATCCCATGACATTGTAATTGCTTCTTCTTTGAAATAGTCACCAAAAGACCAATTTCCCAACATTTCAAAGAAAGTATGATGACGACCGTCAAAACCAACCTCGTCCAAATCATTATGTTTACCACCAGCACGAATGCATTTCTGCACATCGGCAACACGCGGTGTGTCGGGTGTGGCGCGACCCAAGAATATATCTTTCCATGGCACCATGCCCGCAACAGTGAACAACAATGTCGGATCATTTGGAATCAAAGATGCCGATGGAACAATTTTATGTCCGTGTTGTTCAAAATAGCCTAAATATAATTTTCTGATTTCATCGTATGTCATGGTTTATACCCTTGTGTTTTATTAAATACATCTGGCATTTTATAAATAAAGCGTGCGTTTTTCAATCATATTTTGCATTTTTTTCTAACTTTTATAGTGCATTTTGTGATATAATAATAAACAACAGATACAGGGATATACATGAAACCGTCTATGATTTTTGCTTTGGCGATGTTGACATTTGTTGTGCTGATGTCATCGTTCAACATACATTTTACGGATGTGGCACCAACGGTTCATGTTCCTGAAAATATGTTGGGTGATGTTTTGTATGTGTGTCCTGCGGTGTCCAGTGGTTGGGATTCTGCGGCTGGGATATTACGAACAATGCGGACACCGTTAATCATTGGTATATTTTTTGCGTTAACAATGCTGTTGTTTGTATGGGGCTGGGCATTGTATCAGAATTTATTAAAGGATAAATTTAACAAAAACGCATTTTTGAAACCGTGGGGTTTTACCAAGGTTTTATTTTGGGCTGTGATAATAATACTTATCGCGACCAAAACACCGAATCATTATCGCACTGTGCATGTTCGTGGTGTGACTGGGGATTTTGTCCTTTGTGAAAGCAATACACCGAATCGCCCAGAATGGAATGATATCATGGATGGTCGTTGGCCCAAGGCGACAAAGTATAAAAATGTGACCGATTAACTACTTATTATAATACCCGAATAAAAAAACAAACAAATCCGAAAGTTTTTCACTTTGCTCTTGACTTAAAATGCAGAATTCCCTATGATTCGGTTGAGCAGGACGAGCAATGTCCTTGAAATAAGCACCACAGGAAAAAGTGATAAATAAAAAGTGCTTAATTTCTGGGGCTGATTTCAGAGACATTGCTCGACAACTGTCAAGTACCTAAAAAAGTAAAAACCTATGAAAGGAGAATAATATGAACAAACAACAATTGATTGAAGCTATTGCAAACGAAGTTGATGTTACAAAAGCCACTGCTGCTGGCTGCTTGGATGCATTTATCAACACAGTTACAAAAGTTTTGAAAAAGAAAGGCGAAGTTCGCTTGGTTGGTTTTGGTACATTTACATCTGCAAAACGTAAAGCGACAACAGGTCGTAACCCACAAACAGGTGCTGCAATCAAAATCCCAG
>Ga0310786_10009410_pt1 | contig 12407 bp, 13 predicted proteins | sample AusTroGonzalo_MG_FD_203881 | JGI IMG/M metagenome (GOLD analysis project Ga0310786, IMG submission 203881) | Bovine rumen microbial communities from tropical cattle in Woodstock, Queensland, Australia - Gonzalo_03 (v2) (version 2) | ecosystem: Host-associated > Mammals > Digestive system >...
CTTTCCGAGACGGGCTATCTCATGTATGCCTCTCGTCATAAGGGCAGCCTTTGTGTTGTCGCCGTAGCCGAGGCCGTCACATATTCCCGCACAGAGCGCAATGATATTCTTAAGTGCGCCGCCGAGCTCACAGCCCTTGACGTCGCTGTTGAGATATATTCTCATGAAGCTGTTCGAGAGCTGGTTTTGTACATACTCAGCCGCTTTCATATTCTCAGAAGCCGCAACGATAGTCGTGGGAATACAGCGTGCGACTTCCTCAGCGTGGGATGGTCCGGAGAGAACTACGAGCTTATCGGTCTTTATCTCCTCACCTATTACCTGACTGAGAGTTTTCAGAGAGCCTTCCTCAAGACCCTTTCCCGTATTGACAACGACCATATTATCGTCGATAAACGGTGCGGCAAGCTTTGCAACATCACGGACAAAGGATGAAGGTATACCGAATATGACCATATCACAGCCTTTTACGCATGATATATCACTGGTGAGAGCTATGCTCTCAGAGATCGGTACTCCCGGAAGCTTCTGAACGTGCTCGCCGTGTCTTCTGATATCGTCTATCTCGGACTGGAACTTAGACCAGACCGTTACGCTGTGCTTTCCGCAGTGCTCAGCCATTATCGCAAGGCTCAGACCAAATCCGCCGGAGCCGAGTATCGCTATCTTTGACATATACAATCAACCTTCCTTGTCAAGTATTCCTCTTGTAGTAAGCGAGAACTTATTCTCAGTGCCGTTAAGAAGTCTTTCAATATTCGAGCGGTGCATCCATACCACCATGCCAGCCATCGGTATCGAGAGCAGCATATAAAGTGCGCTTCGTCCGAAAGAATTTCCATCAACTATCCACGACATAAGCAGTGTTGCGAACGGACAGTAACTCGAACCTATTATCGAAGCGAGCGAAACGTATTTCGTTATCGCAAGTATCACTATGAATATTGCCAACAGGGCAATGAACACCTTGAAATCAACGACCAGGAAAGTTGATACGCCTACAAGAACACCCTTTCCGCCCTTAAAATTATAATAGAGCGGGAAGATATGTCCGATAACCGCGAAAAATCCGGCTATGTAGCCTATGTAGTGGGTATCGTTGCCCGGTGCGAGACCGGCATCGAGCCAGCCGCAGAATACTCGTGAGAGCCATACGGCGATAACGCCTTTCATAAGATCACCGATGAGAGTGAGCAGAGCGCAGGTCTTTCCGGCACATCTCAGGGTATTGGTAAGTCCTGCATTGCGGCTTCCCATAGTCCTGATGTCCCTGCCCTTCATGCACTTGACTACGATTATCGAGAAATTACAGCTTCCGAGGAGATAGCCTATCGCTGCTGCGATCAAAAGAGCAAGTATTCTCATTACTTATCATTTCCTCCCCTCTCACGGACTATGAAACGCACAGGAGTTCCCTCAAGTCCGAAGGTCGAACGTATCTGGTTTTCGATATATCTTCTGTATGAAAAATGGAAGAGATCTGCACGGTTAACAAATGTCACGAACGTGGGTGGCTTCGTTGATGGCTGGGTCATGTAGTATATCTTCAACCTTCTGCCCTTGTCTGAAGGCGGCTGCACCCTTGTAGTAGCATATGCAAGAACATCGTTGAGCATACCTGTTGAGATCCTCATGCTGTTCTGTCCATAGGTATACTTTATAAGCTCATAGAGCTTATCTATGCGCTGACCTGTCTTTGCAGATATGAACACGAACGGCACATACGACATAAAGCTGAAATCATTCTCGAGCTTTGTGCGGAATTCCTGCATAGTCTTATCGTTCTTCTCTATGAGATCCCACTTGTTGACCGCTACAACGCAGGCTTTTCCCTGTTCATGGGCATATCCTGCGACCTTGGAATCCTGTTCCGTGAATCCCTCTGAAGCATCGAGCATGATAACGCATACGTCTGCGCGGTCGACTGCCATATAGGCTCGGAGAACGCTGTAATGCTCAATTTTTTCGGTTATCTTGGATTTTTTGCGGATACCCGCTGTATCGATGAAGACAAATCTTCCATACTCGTTCTCAATAACAGTATCCGTTGAATCACGGGTCGTTCCTGCGATATCAGAAACTATGACTCTTTCCTCGCCTGCTATCTTGTTTATAAGGGATGATTTTCCGGCATTAGGCTTGCCTATTACTGCGACCTTGATATATTCGTCCGAATACTCCTCTTTATCGTTATCGGGAAGATACTCGTATATCTTATCGAGCATATCACCGGTTCCGTGACCGTGCACTGAGGATATCGGATACGGATCCCCGAGACCGAGATTGTAGAACTCATAGAGCTCCATAGGCGGCTCGCCGAGAGTATCGCATTTATTTACGGCAAGCACTACCGGCTTTCCGCTTTTGAGCAACGTCTGCGCGACTGTATAGTCATCGGATGTAACTCCGCAGCGGATATCCGTCACGAAAACGATAACGTCAGCCTTCTCTATCGCAAGCTCTGACTGTCTTCTCATCTGTGCGAGGATAACATCATCGCTGTCAGGCTCGATACCTCCCGTATCAACGACCATGAACTCCTTGCCGCGCCATTCGCACCTGGAATAAATACGGTCGCGCGTTACACCCGGAGTATCCTCTACAATAGAAAGCCTCTGTCCTATAAGCTTGTTGAAAAGTGTGGACTTTCCGACATTCGGACGTCCGATAACTGCAACTATTGGTATAGACATGGCAAGCTCTCCTTTCCTGAATTTATTTTACAGACTCCTTTTTCAGAAGATAGTCAGTGAGATGCGAGCCTTCCTCTTCATCATCTGAACCAAGAAGGACCACATTTTCACCTTCGATCTCTCCGATATAGAAATCTTTACTATTGATTATCCTTGTAAGGCGCTCAAAGAACGCACCGAGACTATCGGCAAGAACAGTTTTCCTGTTCTCATCCCTGCCGAAATTTATCACCTGACCGACCTTTCCGTTCACATCGGGGTCAAGGTCTATGCCTATGTGATTTCCGCTGCCATCCTCGCATATTGGGAGCCAGAAGAGATCGGCATAGCGTGTCTTAACATATCCTGGCGGGTCAGAGGAGTAGACAGCGGAATCTGATATATCCTCCGTAGCCCATTTCTCAATGATATCCTTCCAGTCGTTCCACTCAGAATAAAGCTCATCAAGCGTAAGAAAATGAAAACCAAGTATCATTCCGCACATAGCATCGCCTGTATCGCCGTTATTTTCAAGATACAGCGTTCTGAGTCCATCGGGAAACACTATCCCCATTTTCTCCTCAACGGCTCTTATATCCTCATCGGAAGCACCGCCATTGAGAGTCTCTCTCAGTTCGGGAAGTCTCTTTAAGAGTTCATCCCTGTATTTGCTCCATGATACGTTCATTTTCTCACTCCTTACCACTCAACACCCATAATGGCATCAAGAAATTCATAACCGTCACTTGCAGTTGTACGCAGCTTTACTCCGAGAGCTGCTTCAACATCCGGTATCCTGAGGTCATCGAGAAATATATCGTTGTTCCTCATGACCATATTCGATTATATAAGCAGTTCATCTCCAAGCTCCTGTCCGCGGAGCTGTGCGATAAGGTCCTGAGCTGTTATAAGTCCGGAAACGGTTATAGTCTCCCCGAAAAAATCGTTCCTTATCCGGTAAACATTGCATTTAAGCTCCGGAAATTTCTTCTCGGCAGTCTCTGCAAGCATTTTTATAGTACCATGAGCTGAATAGCCTGTCGCAATGGAAACGCAGCGGCTGCCGCCCTCCCATTCCGCCATATCGAGAGCCTGCATGAACTCGTCGATCAGCGAACGAAGCATACCTACGCCGTTTTCATACTGCGGATAGTCCTCATAGGCTTCGGCAGGCGGAAAATCTCTTCCGGCAATAAGGTAGAATTCATCCGAGGCGAAAACAGTCCTCGTTCCGAACTTTTCAAGGAATTCCTTTTGGAAACCCTCGATGATATCAATGGTCTCCGCAGCACCTTCCGGAGTAAAGGGAACAAGCGGATATAGCCCCTCACGGAATTTTGTCACCCCGACCGGAACAACAGCCATGCTCGTGATATTAGGCATGAGCGAACCGAGGTCACGGAGAGATCTTCGTAGTTCATCACCGTCGTTGAGACCGGGACAGCATACTATCTGACAATTTAGCTTTATCCCGCTTTCTGCAAGCTGCCAAATGAATTTCAGCTTCTCTCCTGCAAAACGATTCTTCATCATCTTTACGCGGAGCTCGGGATTGGTCGTGTGGACAGAAACGTTGATGTTGAGCTTCATTTCAATTATTCTGTCAACGTCAGACTGATTCATATTCGTAAGCGTGACATAGTTTCCCTGAAGAAATGATAGTCTCGCATCGTCATCCTTGAAATAGAGAGTCTCACGCATTCCGGGAGGCATCTGGTCGATGAAGCAGAAAACACACTTATTGCTGCACGACTGCTTCTTATCCATGAGGAAGGTATCGAATTCGAGACCGAGGTCATCATACTCGTCCTTCTCTATATGGAAATCCATAGTCTCGCCTTCGCGGACGACCTCCAGCTCAACGGAAGTCTCAGCGGCGTAGTACATATAATCAAGGACATCCCTGACGCTGTGACCATTCACGCTGGAAAGCATATCCCCTGCTGCAACACCGGCCTTATCAGCAGGTGAACCCGGAACTATACTGTTTATCCTGACCATAGCTCTCAGGTCACACCTCCATTCAAAGACGTTTCAGCAGACTTACAGAAAATATACAAAAAGGAGAGAAGGATCACTCCTCCTCTCCTTCTCACAGTTCGTGTTCAGACGATTATTCGGCGTCGATCTTAAGGACCTCAACACCCTTGTAGAATCCGCAGTTCTTGCAGACCTTGTGCGGAGCCTTGAATGCGCCGCAGTTGTCACACTTGGACATTGCAGGTGCTTCGAGCTTCCATACAGCGCTACGTCTCTTATCACGTCTTGCCTTGGAAGTTTTTCTCTTCGGTACAGCCATTGTGGCACCTCCTTACAGACGAGCTTCACAGCTCAGTTATTTGATACAATTGCATTCGGATTCGTTAAGATCACAGCCGCATACCATGCATAGACCCTTGCAGTCATCTCTGCAAAGTATCTTTGATGGAAGCTGTAAAAGGATATCCGTAACTGCAATATCATTCATAACAATGCTCTCGCCCTCTGCGACGATATATTCATCGTTATCGCGGCTGACGGAAGGAACGACGATATGGCTGAACTCGAAGCTGTAACTCTTCTCAAACTCTTTCAGACATCTGTCACAGACGTTCAAGAGAGTAAATACGACTGAATAATCGAGGTATACAACATCTGCCTTATTGTAGATGCGTCCCGACACCTCAACAGGTGAAGCGAACGTAACCCCACGGATATCGGACAATTCATCAATGCTGATGGAATAGCTGATCTCCTTTGATTCTCCGGTAATATCGAAAAGTTGTTTCAAGTTGATTTTCATATCATTAACCTTCAGAGCACCATAAATTATATTATACACCAATTGACACTATATGTCAATACTTCGGCGTAAAATTCTTATATTTTTTATCAGCAGTATTACTTGATGAACTGCTTTACGCTTTCAGGAAGCTCGGATTCATCAGCGGAAACTGTGAATACGATGCAAGCCTCATCACCAGTGAGCTTGTCCAGCTTCTCGAAGAGATTTCCGAGAGCATCGTAGTCTCTGCCGCAGATACGGAGGATACCGTCAACGAAAACGTCCTTGATATCATAGTTTCCAGCGAGCATACCAGCAACGAAGCCATAGAATGCGTCAAAGCCCTCGATAGCGAACTTCTCAACATCACACCATCTTACTCTGAAGCTGATAGAACGTCTGATATTGTCGCCCTTTTCGATGCAAACGAGGTTGCCGTTTGTGGACTTTACAGTATCATTGATCTGATCGATGAGTATCTTGGTCTTGCCTGTGCCTTTTTTACCTGTAATAAGTTTTATCATAAGTTTACTCCTTCCATTGCCTTACGGCAGTGTGAAATTATTCTTGATTTATGCAAAGCAGGCTATCAGCCCAGCTTAGCCTCCAGAGCAGCCTTTGCACCCTCATATCCGGGCTTGCCGAGAAGTGCGAACATATTTGACTTGTAGCTCTCAACGCCAGGCTGGTTGAAGGGATTAACGCCGAGGACATAGCCAGATACAGCGCAAGCCTTCTCGAAGAAGTAGATCATATAGCCTACGCTCTCCTCAGTTGTGTCGTCAAGCTCAAGGATGATGTTCGGAACTCCGCCCTCTGTATGAGCGAGAACTGTTCCCTCGAAAGCCTTTCTGTTAACAACAGACATATTCTGGTTTGTGAGGAAGTTGAGACCATCAAGGTTCTCAGCATCGGGCTCGAGGAAGAGATCGGTCTTGGGCTTCTTGATATCAACAACGGTCTCGAAGAGTATCCTTGCGCCGTCCTGGATGTACTGGCCCATGGAGTGGAGGTCAGTTGAGAATACGGCAGCTGACGGGAAGATACCCTTGTTGTCCTTGCCTTCGCTCTCGCCAAAGAGCTGCTTGTACCACTCGGACATCATAACGAAGCTCGGATCATAGGAAACGAGCATCTCAACAGACTTGCCCTTTCTGTAAAGGATATTTCTGAGAGCTGCATACTTGTAGCAGTCGTTGTTGTCGAAATCAGCGCAAAGCTCAGCCTGAGCCTTTGCAGCACCCTTCATGAGAGCGTCGATATCACAGCCTGCAACAGCAATCGGGAGCAGACCAACAGCAGTAAGAACGGAGAAACGTCCGCCTACGTCATCCGGGATAACGAAGGTCTCATAGCCCTCTGTATCGGAAAGGCTCTTGAGAGTTCCTCTTGCCTTGTCAGTTGTAGCGAAAATTCTCTCCTTAGCGCCGTCCTTGCCGTACTTGTCCTCTACCATCTTCTTGAAGATGCGGAATGCGAGGGCAGGCTCCGTAGTTGTGCCCGACTTGGATATAACGTTTACGGAGAAGTCCTTACCATCACAGAGAGCGATGATCTCGTTGAGGTAAGCAGGATTTATGGAATTTCCGACATAGTAAATGTCAGGAGTGTCCTTCTTGATATTATTGTAAAGGGGCGACTTGAGAAGCTCGATAGCAGCTCTTGCGCCAAGGTAGGAACCGCCGATACCGATAACGATGAGGATATCAGAATTCTTCTTGATCCTCTCAGCAGCAGCCTTGATCCTTGCGAACTCGTCCTTGTCGTAGTTAGTAGGAAGATCCACCCAGCCGAGGAAATCGTTTCCGAGACCAGTCTTGTTATGAAGAGCCTCAGCAGCAGCCTCTACCTGAGACTTTATACCAACAAGCTCATCAGCGGCAACATAGTCCTTCAGGTACTTGGTGTTGAGTTTTAATGACATGAAAATTACCTCCAATATGCACGGCGAGCCGCACAATATAATTTACCATCTTTATGATACTATATTTTTAAGATTTTTTCAAGTACCTTTGGGGCAATAATTACACTTTTGTTTATTTGCAACAATTTCCAACGATTTTATTCTATCATTTTTAACAACATCTGAGTCAGTATATAGCCAAAAGTAAGCTCATTCACACTTCCCGCTGCAACTATATCTGATTCGTACACAAGTGTCTTTCCATTATAGAAGGCCGCAGAACCGACTTTCTGCCCTTCCCGGACCGGAGCTTCAAGATAATATGGCAGGATCACGACTGTTCTCAGCTCTCCGGAGTCACGCGGAAGTATCAGCTCCCCTTGCTTTTCAAGCTTTATCTCAACAGCCGTATCAATGCCGTGCCTAATCTTTACCGGAGCGATCATCTCGTCCGGGAACATTGTTGCGGTGACTTTATAGCCACTGAAACCCTTGTCGCAAAGGCTACGAGCAGCTGTCCGTGCAGTTTCATCGTCATCAGCGCCGAGCACAACAGCAATATAACATGTGCCGTTATCTCCTCTTGCCCCCTCTGCAATGCAATACCCGGAACTATCAGAATGTGCAGCCTTGAAGCCGCAGTGCTTCTTATATGTATGAGCGAGATAGTTTTCACTGACGAGTTCGACAGAGCCTTCTTTTACAAAATCACGCCATATAGCAAAATAAGACTTCAGGACTTCCCGCTTTGAAAGCTCAGCGCATATAACGGCGAGATCGGCGGCAGTTGTATTCTCCCTCTCGTCATAGTAACCGTAAGGCGAATAAAACGAAGTGTCCCTGAGCCCAAGATCAAAAGCCTCAGCGTTCATACGAAGCACAAAATCATCAACAGTCTGCGCTGAAGCCTCCGCCAAAACAGTCATAGCATCATTCGCGTTACCTATAATAACCGATTTCAGGAGTTCGTCTACTGTCATTCTGTCTCCAGGTTCAAGCCAGACTACTGACCCTTTTGTCCCACGAACACTCTCTGAGGCTGTCAGATCAGTATCAAGAGAAAATTTTCCCTCCTCGATATCCTCTGCAATGAGCAGAACAGCCATAAGCTTGCTGAGATAGCCTGCGTTCATCGGAGTACGGCTGCAATTCTCCTCAAGAACAGTCCCGGTATCTGCCTCGATAAGAACAAACGCAGCAGGCTCAGAAGCAGCTGAAACATCACCGGAAGCTCCTTTTATAGCAGCAGTCGGAACAAGCATTATCAAAACCATGAATAAAGCGGAAATACGTCTTTTCATGAAATCACCTCATGAAATTATATGTCCGCAGAACAGAAATTATACAGCGAAAAAAAGGAGCAGCTGCGCTTGCTGCTCCTTTGATATACGACGTTTAACCGTTAAACCATTAGTTCTTAATAGTAGTTATTATGTACCTGTCCGAATTATTTCCGGAAATAGTATAGTTGCCGGAAATCGGTACTCTCACTGGTGTGGAGTCGCCAAGAGACGCCACACTGTAAATCTCATAATTAACCCCGTTTAAGTTGTAGGCAAAGGCATTGTCGAAAGTATAATCCTTCAGAAACTCAAGATATTCCTCCAGACAGAGATTTTTCTCAGCCATTATTGCAGCATGAACTTCTCCCACATAGCGAAGATGCCATGGGCAGAATTCCTGCGACGTTTTGTCCTTCTTATTCTTAGGATATCTCACGATAAATCCGTATCTGGCGCAATTCTGTATGATCCATCCCTGCTCGTCATATCCGTCGTAAGAGATCGCGGCACCATAACCGTTGAGGGCAAGATCCACAGTAGTCCCCATAGCTGATTCCGGAAAATACTGCGGGCATAGAGAACCGTTGCCAGTATAGGTATCAGTAGTTCCGTACACAATGAAATCCGCAAGCGATGTCGCTTCGTGATAATCAGCCATCATACGGTTAAGAGCTTCAGCTGCGTCGTTATCCAGCATGACCTTATCATTCACGAGTGAATAGCAGGCGTTCTGTACATTGCTTAGCGGCACCATTCCCGAAGCACTGAGCTCCCCTGCCTTATGCTTCTCGTCAACGATCACGAGAGTGCCGGCAGAAAGCCTCGACGATGGCAGGCTAAGCTCAGTAATCCCCAGATTCTGCACTCCCGTAAAGGCAGTTGTAGTCTGGATCGGATTACCAAGCTTCTGCTGATTTTCCGTCGGTGCCTCGGCATACTGAGCCGAGCCTGATTTAAAGTTTCCGCTTACGACCAGTTTAGAGTTTGGGTCAAGCATATCACGTCTGATATGGTCAGCACCAAATCCGATGCTGACGATCATTCCCATCGCCAGCAGCACTCTGCCCGGTCTGAGGCGATTTTTAGCCATTTTAGTATCCTCCGTTGTTTTGTTCTCACATAATGCGGTCAAGCCGCTTTTTTCTCTATATATATTTCTTTTTATTTTTAGGGTATTAAACGTTTTGTTTCTTGTTGTTCCTTTTCTATTTATAGATGGGCAAAAAGCCCTTGTTTGCATGGTCAGTTATGCCGGCGGTTCATATCTTTTTCCGCCCGCACAGTATACGCTGTATGCACTCAGCGTATCATAGATGTTGTTCCAGTTTGTCTTTCCTCCGCAAATTACGAGGATATATGTCTTTTCGTTTATTTCCGCATATGTCTCTATGCAGTTCCCGGCTTCATCAGTATAGCCGGTCTTTCCGCCAAGTATCTTTACTCCGGGCATTTCATCGCCGTACATTCTGCTGAACAGCGTACTGGTAAACTTGAGTCCTTCCGGATGCTGTTCGTTCGGAGCTGTTGTATACTCATATCTTTCAAGGAACTGCCTGCATCTACTGTTCCTGAGTGCGTATTCCAGGATAACAACCATATCTGCGGCAGTGGAGTAGTTCTCCTCGTGATGGAGACCGACTACATTAGTAAAATGAGTATCTTTCAGTCCGAGCTCAACAGTCTTTCGGTTCATGAGCTCAACGAATTTCTCTTCTGAGCCTGCTGTATGTACAGCAACCGCAAGTGCGGCATCAGCTCCCGATTCAAGTATCATTCCATAGAGTGCGTCCTCCAGTGCGAACGTCTCACCGGGCATGAAGCCTGCCATCGAAGCCTCCAACTCATTCAGAGGATAGACCATTTCGTCTGTAACAGTAACGGTTTCAGAAAAATCGCCCGCATTCTCTGCGGCGACTATCAGCGTCATCACTTTTACAAGTGAAGCAGGATATATACGTTCTTTCTCGTTTCTGTAAGCCACGACTTCGTTACTGTCGCAGCATATCAGCAAAGCAGATTTAGCGTCATAATCCTCACTGAATTCTACTGATTTGTTGTTTCTTTCGGGATAAACGACAAAAGACGCCGCCGGTTCCCTTATTTGAGTTTCTTTTTCGCCTTCAAAGGAAGTATCCGTGTACGTTTCAGAAGCTGCAAGAGTGATTGCAGTCATCTCTGCACTCTCAGCGCCCTTTTTACCGGATGCTGATCTGACGAGTACGATCCCGAATGCTATTAGAACTAAAAGGAAAACAGCCGCGCCGAACATTAAACAGCGTGTAAAAACTGCTTGTTTCCTTCCTTTGTTCATTCTACACCTCAAATTTTATATCTCTATTTCCATTATATTACAAATTTTATGCCTTGTCAACTATTTTCAAAAAATCCCGACATTTCTCCATATTGTACAAACCGTTTGTTCTATTTTTTGATATTGTTACAAAATTATGTCTAAAAAGGCTTACTGTAAGCAATTTCATCATTTGGACATAAAAAATCGTCCGCAGGCTCTCTGCGGACGAAATATTATCACTTGAATACTGCAAGAAGGAATCCGGCTGCGATAGCAGAGCCGATAACACCGGCTACGTTCGGGCCCATTGCGTGCATGAGAAGGAAGTTCTTCGGGTTCGCCTTCTGTCCCTCCATCTGGGATACTCGCGCTGCCATAGGTACAGCAGAAACGCCGGCTGAACCAATAAGAGGATTGATCTTTCCGCCGGAAAGCTTATACATGAGCTTACCAACGAGAAGTCCTCCGACAGTCGAGAAGCAGAATGCTGTAAGTCCGAGAACTACGATCTTGATAGTCTCCAATGAGAGGAAACGTGAAGCAGCAGTTGTCGCACCTACTGAAATTCCGAGGAATACAGTTACGATGTTCATAAGAGCATTCTGAACTGTATCGGAAAGTCTCTCAGTAACGCCGCACTCTCTCCAGAGGTTACCGAGCATAAGGCAGCCTACGAGCGGTGCAGTTGAAGGAAGGAGAAGGATAACGAACATTGCAACGATTATCGGGAAGATGATCTTCTCGGTCTTGGATACTGTTCTTGACTGCTCCATCTTAACCTGACGCTCCTTCTCAGTTGTGAGAAGTCTCATGAGCGGAGGCTGTATCATCGGGATAAGTGCCATGTAAGAGTAAGCTGCGATAGCAATAGCACCAAGGAGATGCGGAGCAAGTCTTGTTGTGAGGAAGATAGCTGTAGGACCGTCGGCACCGCCGATGATACCTATCGAAGCTGCTTCCTGACCTGTAAATCCGAGACATATAGCTCCGAAGAATGCAAGGAATACACCCATCTGAGCTGCCGCACCGAGGAGAAGGCTCTTCGGATTGGAGATGAGAGGACCGAAGTCCGTCATAGCACCGACACCCATGAAGATGAGTGACGGATAAACACCTGCCTTAACACCGATATAGAGAATATCGAGCAGACCGCCGTGTTTGAGGATAGCGCCGTAGCTGTGATAATCCTCATGTGACGGATCAAGGAAGTTGTCCCAAAGGTCAAGGTGATAAAGGGCGTCGCTCGAACCTGCTCCGAAGTAGGAAAGGTTTACGAGCAGACATCCGAAAGCGATACCTACGAGAAGGAGCGGCTCGAATTTCTTCTTGATACCAAGATAAAGGAGCAGACAAGCTACGAATATCATTATCAGGTTCTTCCAGCCGCTGCCTGTAAACAAGCTCTGGAAGCCCGAGTCGTTCCATAAGGTCTTTAAGGTCTCAATAACATCCATACTACTGCGGACCTCCTTATGCTATGACCACAAGAGGT
>Ga0310786_10009411_pt1 | contig 12406 bp, 14 predicted proteins | sample AusTroGonzalo_MG_FD_203881 | JGI IMG/M metagenome (GOLD analysis project Ga0310786, IMG submission 203881) | Bovine rumen microbial communities from tropical cattle in Woodstock, Queensland, Australia - Gonzalo_03 (v2) (version 2) | ecosystem: Host-associated > Mammals > Digestive system >...
CTTTTCAAGCTGGGCTATATCGCAGAGCGCTCGGGGCACAGTCGCGGCAGCACGGTCGATCTCACGCTCTTCGACATGAAGACCGGCAAGGAAGTTGACATGGGCGGCACCTTCGATTGGTTCGGCGTGGAGTCGCATCCCGACTACCGCGGCATATCTGCCGCGCAGTTCAAGAACCGCATGCTACTCAGGGAAATCATGGTCTCCCATGGCTTCAAGCCGATAGCGGAGGAGTGGTGGCACTTCACGCTGGCGAACGAACCATACCCCGACACCTATTTCGACTTCCCCGTACACGAATAATGCACAGTTGATTGGAAAATAAAATGGTTGAACAACAAAGCATGAGAAAGGTCTTGTCGCAGTGAAGAAGACAAATGAACTAGATGTGCGCGGAAAGCTTGTGCGCGTAATCAAGATTGGCGGCAAGGATTATGTCTGCCTTACCGACATGGCGAAATTAAAGTCGGAGGATGCGCAGCAAACTATAAGCAACTGGATGCGCAATCGCATGACGCTCGCGCATCTTGGCCTCTGGGAAGAGCTTTATAACCCAGATTTCAGCCCCCTCGGATTCGAGGGGTTTAGAAAGGAGGTTGGGATAAACCATTTCACCATGGAGAACATCACCGCCGTCATGATAAACGAGAATGCGCCGCAGAAACGCTTAGCGTCTCGAAGGGTAGCCGCGCAGCGAGCATGGCGAGCGAGCGCACGAGCACTGCGAAGTGGCCGTTTGGACATCATTACGACGCACCGCTCGCGGGCGTTGATGTCAGTCAACGTCGAAAGCCTGCTCACCTATTGGGAGATAGGCGCGTTCCTGTCGCCGCGCATCCATTCCGGCAGCTGGAGTACCGCCGTTGTCGGACGGCTCGCCGACTACATCAAGCGCAACAAGCCCGAGTTGCGTGGGTATGGGAAAAGCAATCTCTACAACATGGCGAGGGTGTATGATCTTTTCTCAGATGAACCGTTCTTGTCCTTGACTTATCGGTATCAAAAGCAATTGCCTGCGCCAGACAACTTTTTCCAATTGCAAAATGGAAAAAGTAACAGGGGAAACGAAAATCCGTCCATTGGTATAATCCTTTGCCGCGACGCGAACCGTATTGTGGTTGAGTATGCCATGTCGCGGGCGATGAGCCCGGTCATGGTGGCGCAGTACAAGCGACTGCTTATTCCAAAGGATGTACTTCAACGAACATTCGAGGAGTATCTTGAATTGCCTTCGTCCACGGAACCAGAGAAAGACGAATGATACCAAAGGAAACGTCAAGGCAAGGCAAGAACAAGGCAGTGTTATGAACTTCAGATACGGCAAGAAGGAGATGGAGTATCTCAAGTCGCGGGATAGGCGGCTTGGGGAGGTCATCGACCAGATAGGGCGCATCAGCTGGATGGTCGAGCCCGATCTCTTTTCGGCAATTGTTCAGAACATCATCTCGCAGCAGATTTCCGGCAAGGCGGCGGAGTCGATTCTCGCAAGAGTCGTGGAACTACTCGGGGAAATTACGCCGAAGGCCGTTGCAAAAACCGACATAGAGGAATTTCGCACTTGCGGCGTTTCGCAGCGCAAAGCGGAATACATCAAGGATTTCGCCGCCAAGGTCGTGTCGGGCGAGCTCGACCTTGGCGCAGTCGCCAAGATGCCGGACGCGGAGGTAATCGCCGCGCTCTCGTCGCTGCGCGGCATCGGCGTGTGGACGGCAGAAATGCTCTTGCTCTTCACCTTGCAGCGTCCTGATATCCTGAGCTATGGCGACCTTGGAATCCATCGCGGGATGCGGATGGTCTATCGGCATCGCAAGATTACCAAGAAGCTTTTTGCGAAGTATCGTCGTCGCCTCTCGCCATGCGGCAGCGTCGCGAGTCTCTATTTCTGGATGGTCGCCGGCGGCGCCATCCCAGGGCTCACAGACCCAGCTGGAGGGACACAAAAATGACAGAAGAACAAGAAAAGTTGATCGGCCGCGAGTTTCGGCACTTCAAGGGGAACCTCTATCGTCTCGAGGGATTTGCGAAGCACACAGAGACGCAGGAGGAGATGGTTGTCTATCGCGCACTATACGGCGAACACGGTCTGTGGGTGCGCCCTGCAAAGTTGTTCTTCGAGACAATCGAGCGCGACGGAAAGACAATGAAACGGTTTGAGCCACTATGAAGCACAGTTTTTCAATAGTCCTTCTTCGCCCTGAAATTCCGCACAACACGGGCGCGATAGGTCGGCTTTGCGTGGGGCTGGGAGTGCCGCTCCATCTAGTCCGGCCTCTCGGCTTCGCCCTCGACGACAGATACATAGCCCGGGCAGGACTCGACTACTGGCCACATCTCGACGTAACGCTTCACGACACTTGGGAAGAGTATCTTGAGGCGGCAAAGCCAAAGCGCATATTCTTCCTCTCGACGCACGGCGAGAAATCACTTTACGAGTGCCGCTTTTCCGAAGGCGACGCGCTTGTCTTCGGCAACGAATCGTCTGGACTTCCAAAGGACTTCTACGACCGCTACAAGGAATCGCTTTTCAAAATTCCCATGCCCGGCGAACACGCACGAAGCATCAACCTTGCAAACGCCGTCTCCATCGCCGCGTACGAGTGCTACAGGCAGCTTTCAGGAGGGTAGGTTTTAAGCCACAAAGAGCAGGAGAAGCAGGAGAGGAGGGTTGGGATAGGTTTTAAGCCACAAAGGACAGGAGTGACAGGAGAGGAGTGTTGGGATAGGTTTTAAGCCACAAAGGACAGGAGTGACAGGAGAGGAGTGTTGGGATAGGTTTTAAGCCACAAAGAGCAGGAGAGACAGGAGTGGAGAGTTGGGTGGGTTGTAAGCCACAAAGGACAGGAGATGTAAGAGAGGAGAGGTGGGTAGGTTTCAGCCACAAAGGACAGGAGAAACAGGAGTGGAGTGTTGGGATAGGTTTTGAGCCACAAAGAGCAGGAGAAGCAGGAGAGGAGGGTTGGGGATAGGTTTTGAGCCACAAAGGACAGGAGAGGAGTGTTGGGATAGGTTTTAAGCCACAAAGGACAGGAGATGTAAGAGAGGAGAGGTGGGTAGGTTTCAGCCACAAAGGACAGGAGGAGCAGGAGAGTGGAGTTGGGGTGGTTGTAAGCCACAAAGAACAGGAGAGGCAGGAGAGAAATGACAGAAGAAGAATCAAACGCGAAGTGCGACGCGATACGGCAAATCGCGTATGATCTTCATGTCTATCTTGGGATTGGCTATCTTGAGAAAGTCTATGAAAACGGGCTTGCCCATAGGCTTTCAAAAGCCAGTTTCAATGTCCAGACACAAGTACCAATCAAGGTGTGCGATGAAGACGGCTATCTCCTTGGTGATTACATTGTTAACATGCTTGTTGATGGCATCGTGATAGAACTGAAAGCAGTGTCCGCACTTCAGAATGTACACATAGCACAGACAATCAACTACCTTTCCGCCATGAAGATCGACTATGGCATGCTGATAAACTTTGGCTCGCTCAAGTTTGAGTCAAGAAACCTTGCTCGTCCGCGTCTCCCAACTTCTGAACCTCCTGCTCTTTGTGGCAATCCCCCACCTACCCCTCCTGTATCTCCTGTCCTTTGTGGCAATCCTCCACCTGCCCCTCCTGTATCTCCTGTCCTTTGTGGCAATCATCCTCCCACCCCTCCTGCTTCTCCTGCTCTTTGTGGCAATCCCCCACCTACCCCTCCTGCTTCTCCTGCTCTTTGTGGCCAAACTCTACCTACCCCTCCTGTATCTACCCCTCCTGTATCTCCTGTTCTTTGTGGCCACCACCCACAACCTGCCCCTCCTGCTTCTCCTGCTCTTTGTGGCAATCCCCACCCTCCACTCCTGCAATTTAAAGAAAGGAAAAAACAATGAAGAAGAACCTTGGAAAGAAGAACTTGATGTTCCCAATGCCGGTGTTGATGATCGGCACTTACGGGGAGGACGGCACTCCTGACGTGATGAACGCCGCATGGGGCGGGATCACGCTCGAGGACGAGATAACAATTTGCATCGATACTTCGCACAAGACCTGGGCGAACATCGCCGCTCGCAAGGCGTTCACAGTCGCCTTTGGCACAGCGGACAAAGTTGCGGCTTGCGACTATCTCGGCATCGTCAGCGGCAACAAGTCCCCCGACAAGGTCAAGAAGAGCGGGCTTACCGTCACGAAGAGCGAATTCGTCGACGCGCCGGTCGTCAACGAACTGCCGCTCGTCCTCGAATGTGAGCTCGTCTCGATGAACGAGGATAACTGCAACGTCGTCGGCAAGATTGTCAACTGCGCGGTCGAGGAGGCGGCGCTTGCTGACGGCAAGCCAGACGCCGCGAAGATGAAACCGCTCTGCTTCGACACCTGCCAGCACGTCTATCGACTGATGGGCGATGTCGTCGCCCCGGCTTTCTCCGTCGGCAAGGAGCTTGTATGACAGACCTGTCCGAAAAAACACTCTCCGCGCAAAACAGAGTCGTTTTTCTCGACTACCTGCGTGTCGTCGCCTGCTTCATGGTTATGGCGATACACTCTGCCGAGCCGTTCTATCTCGGCGGTGAAGCGCCGAACATTACGGCGATTGCGAGCCGTTGGGACATGTTCTGGATTACGCTTACGGAGTGTCTTTGCCGTGTCGCCGTGCCGCTATTCGTCATGGCTTCGTCGTATCTTCTCTTCCCAGTGAGGCGTCCAACAGGAGAATTCTTCAGGCGGAGGCTTATGAGAGTCGCCGTGCCGTTCGTCGTGTGGGCGGCGGCATACATAGCGGCGGCAGGCGGAAAATGGGGTCCGCTGCTTTTCAACTTTCCAGACGAAGGCGGCCACCTCTGGTTTGTGCCGATGCTGCTGGGCCTTTACATTCTCATGCCGCTTCTCTCGCCTTGGGCCGAAAAGGTCTCGGAGCGGGAGCTGCGCGGATGGATCGTTCTCTGGCTTTTCACGACGACATTCCCATTTTTGCGGCGGCTGTGGGAGTTGAAGTTCGGCGCGCCGCCTTTTGGCGCCGTGCCATATCTCTACGGGGAATGTCCCTGGAACATGTTCGGCACGTTTCACTACGTGAGCGGTTTCATAGGCTACATGCTCCTTGGCTTCTGGTTCCGCAAGTTTGCCGCTGAACGCTCATGGACGAAAACACTCGCAAAAGCAGCGCCGCTATGGATTGCTGGCGTTGCCGTCATTGGACTTCCGTTCTTCTTCTACACGGACAAGTTCCCGTTCGCCGCGCCGTATGCGCATGCCGTGAAGATGGAGATGAGCATAGAGTACTGTTCCCTCGGTGTAGCACTGACGACAATAAGCGTGTTCATGGCAATGCGCAAGTCCAACTTTGGCGGCGCATTCTATGACCGTATCGTCCGCCCGATCTCCGAGGCAAGCTACGGCATGTATCTTCTTCACATGTTCATCCTTGCGCCTGTGTCTGCTCGGTTTATTCAGCATCTCTCGACTCCGCTCGCCATTTTGGGTACGGCGGCGATCACGTTTGCAGGATCGGCATTCCTAGCGCTTCTTCTGCGCAGAATACCCGTCGTCGGAAAATGGATTTGCTGAAAGTTGCGGAGATTGTGTGGTATAATACGACCATGAAAAAGACAACCATCATAACAGCACTAACGCCCATCAAGATATTTGCGCTGTCGTGGCTTGCAGTGTCGATGGCGGTAATGTCCGTCTTCGCCGAGCCGTACTGCGGAGTCGAGAACCTACCTGACCTCGTAAAGTGCCTACCCGCGCCGCCGAAGCCGGGCAGCGCGGATTTCGCCCGCGACGTCGCACACTACGAATGGGGCAAGGCGCAGCGCAAGGATCCCGAACGCGCCGCGTTGGCGAGGCACGACGCCGTCTGGTCCTTCGGCACCGTGGCGGACGCATTCTCCAAGCCGTTCGGAATTGAGATATCCCCGACGAACACGCCAATGATCTGGAAAGTCCTGGAAGACAGCCTGTCCACAACGGACCAGATGCGCGTCGCCCCCAAGGCGTTCTTCCACAGACGCCGTCCATTCGCGTATTTCAACGAGGAACCGCTATGCCCCAAAGAGGACGGCGTATGGCGCGACGAGGGCAGCTATCCCTCCGGCCACACGCTGAGAAGCATGGTCGCCGCGCTTGTTCTCGCGGAGATCAATCCGGCGAAGGCCGATGAAATCTTCGTTCGGGCAATGCAATACGGCGAGAACAGGGTGATCGCCGGTGCACATTGGCAGAGCGACGTCGACATGACGCGCCTCGCCGCCGCAATCGGGTATTCGCGCCTACAGACACTACCGGCATTCCGCGCTCAGATGGACATCGCAAAGGGCGAATTCGCCGCGCTCTCGAAGAACCGGCCCCCCGTCCGCAAATAGAACCTTTCACGATGCAAAGATGATGTCATGGCATAAAGGACAAGGAATAAGCATGAACGAAATAACACTTGACGAACGCATGGTATACGCCGCGAAGCGCAAGAGGGAAATGAACTGCTGCCAAGCGGTGCTTGTCGCATTCGCCGACAGGCTTGGGAAGAGCGAGGAAGAATTGCTGCGCCTTGGGTCCGGCTTCGGATCAGGCATGGCTACGATGGAGGGAACATGCGGCGCGCTTGTCGGCGCAATCATGGTCTCGTCGCTTCTCTCGCCAGAGGGTGAGGCGAGGGGCAACTCCCGTGCCATCATGTCGCGATTCAAGGAGCTCTGCGGCGGCGCCACCATCTGCCGCGACCTCAAGGGGATAGGCACTGGCAAGGTGCTCTGCAGCTGCGAAGACTGCGTCCGCAACGCAGTGCGCGCGGCAGGAGAGGCATTGAATGCTAAAATTTGATTTAAGCCACAAAGGACAGGAGATACAGGAGAGGGGAGTTGTTTTAAGCCACAAAGGACAGGAGAAACAGGAGAGGAAGATTAAGCAATGACAACATGTAAACTGGTAATGCCCGGCGACATGAACCACTACGGTTTTCTCTTCGGCGGGAAAATGCTGATGTGGGTGGACGAGGTCGCATGGATCGCAGTCAGCGAAGACTATCCCACTCTGCACTTCGTAACGGTCGGAATGAGCGAGGTAAAATTCAAGAAGAGCGTCCACCCGAAATCCGTTCTGCGATTCGAGGCGCAGCGGCAGGCGACAGGACGGACATCCGTGACGTATCATGTCGACGTGTTCTGCCGTCAGATCGAATCACGTGACGAGGAAATCGTATTCTCCACCGACATCACCTTCGTCTGCGTCGACAATAACGGCGCCAAGACGCCGATTGAGTAATAAAGAGCAGGAGAGGAGAGGCGGGTGGTTTAAGCCACAAAGGACAGGAGAAACAGGAGTGGGGAGTTGTTTTAAGCCACAATGGGCAGGAGATACAGGAGGGGGGAGGCGGGTGTTTTAAGCCACAAAGGGCAGGAGATACAGGAGGGGGGAGGCGGGTGGTTTTAAGCCACAAAGGGCAGGAGATACAGGAGAGGAGAGTTGTTTTAAGCCACAAAGGACAGGAGGAGCAGGAGAGGGGGGGGCGGGTAGGTTTCCAGCCACAAAGGACAGGAGAGTAATGCGCACATAGCGCAGACGATCAACTACCTTTCCGCCATGAAGATCGACTATGGCATGCTAATAAACTTCGGCTCGCCCAAGTTTGAATCAAGAAAGCTTGTTACGCCCTCGTCACCCAACTCCTGTCTCTCCTGCTCTTTGTGGCAATCCTCCACCTACCCCTCCTGTATCTCCTGCTCTTTGTGGCTAGCCCTCACACTCCCCACAGCCCACCCCTCCTGTCTCTCCTGTACTTTGTGGCCACCCCCCACACCCTCATACTCCCCACAGCCCACCACTCCTATTTCTCCTGCTCTTTGTGGCAATCCTCCACACCCTCACACTCCTGCTTCTCCTGTACTTTGTGGCTCAAAACTAGTATAATTCACACCAACGAAAGGAAATGAAATGATGATTGCAACAGTTTTGGCGGCAGGGCTGCTGCCGGTGATTCCGCAGCCGACGCAGTGGACGCCCGCAGAGGGCGAGTGCGACATTGCCACGGCAAACGTGTCTGTCGCGGTGTGCGCAGACTCCGGTCTCGGCGAGGAAGGATATACCATGAAGATCTCGCCCGGCGGCATAAAGATCGTCGCCGGCGGCGAAACCGGGCGCGTGTGGGCGTGGCAGACGGTCGCGCAGCTCAAGGCGGCCGGCGCAAAGGCGCCGTGCGGCGACATCCGCGACGTGCCGAAATACCGCCTGCGCGGGTTCGTGATAGACGTTGCGCGCATGTACCACTCGATGGACTTCCTGCGTGATGTTGCGCGGACGATGTCGTACTACAAGATGAACACTCTGCATGTCCACCTAAACGACAACGAGATCGCCCCGAGGGACAAGCCGGACGTAGACTGGTCGAAGATGTACGCGGCGTTCCGAATGGAGTGCGAGACGTATCCCGAGCTCACAGCGAAGGACGGGCACTACACGAAGAAGAAGTTCCGCGAGTTCATGCTCTTCTGCAAGTCGATCGGCGTCACCGTGGTGCCCGAGTTCGACGTGCCCGCGCATTCGCTCGCATTTACGCGCGTCAAGCCCGAGTTCGCGTCAACCGCGTATGGCGCGGACCACTTCGACCTCTCGAAGTCCAACCAGATACTTGCGTGGCTTAAGCCTCTTTTCGCCGAATACCTGACGGGCGCCGAGCCCGTCTTCGCAGGGCCATACATGCATGTCGGAACAGATGAATACAACAAGAAGGACGCGGAGAAGTTCCGCGCCTTCACGGACTCGATGCTCAAGATGGTCGCGGACTTCGGATACAAGCCCTGCGCGTGGGGGGCGCTCACGCATGCCAGCGGGAAGACTCCCGTCGTCGCGAGCAGGGACATCACGATGGACATCTGGTACAATCCGTACTACCAGCCGGCAGAGGCGCTGGCCGCCGGATACACGATCGTCTCGGTGCCAGACTGCCTCGTGTACATCGTCCCGTACGCCAGCTACTACTACGACTTCCTGAACTGCAAGAACCTCTACGAATCTTGGGAGCCGCGCATCATCGGGAAATACACAGTGCCGGACGAACACATGGACAAGCTGGCCGGCGGCAAGTTCGCGCTCTGGAACGACTGCCTCGGAAAGAAGAAGAACGGCGAGCGCTATACGGAGTCGGACAACTGGAGCCGAATATATCCCGCGCTGCAGACGCTCTCGCAGAAGATGTGGACCGGGACGCGCACAGACCAGACGTGGGAGCAGTTCTCCGCGCTTGCCAACGCGATGCGCGAGCCGAGTGGTGTGAAGTCGAGCCGCAAAGGACAGGAGTGACAGGAGAGGAGAGGTAGGTAGGTTTCAGCCACAAAGGACAGGAGTGACAGGAGAGGAGTGTTGGGATAGGTTTTAAGCCACAAAGAACAGGAGAAGCAGGAGAGGAGTGTTGGGATAGGTTTTAAGCCACAAAGGACAGGAGTGACAGGAGAGGAGTGTTGGGGATAGGTTTTGAGCCACAAAGAGCAGGAGAAGCAGGAGAGGAGAGGTGGGTAGGTTTCAGCCACAAAGGACAGGAGAAACAGGAGTGGAGTGTTGGGGATAGGTCTTAGGCCACAAAGGACAGGAGATGTAAGAGAGGAGAGGTGGGTAGGTTTCAGCCACAAAGGACAGGAGGAGCAGGAGAGGAATTAAGATGACAGAGGAGGAATCAAACGCGAAGTGCGACGCGATACGGCAAATCGCGTATGATCTTCATGTCTATCTTGGGACGGGCTATCTTGAGAAAGTCTATGAAAACGGGCTTTCCCATAGGCTTTCAAAAGCCGGTTTCAATGTTCAAACGCAAGTGCCAATCAAGGTGTGCGATGAAGATGGCTATGTTCTTGGAGATTACATCGTTGACATGCTTGTAGATGGCATTGTGATTGAGCTGAAAGCAGTGTCTGCACTTCAGAATGTACACATAGCGCAGACGATCAACTACCTTTCCGCCATGAAGATCGACTATGGCATGCTGATAAACTTCGGATCAGCCAAGTTTGAGTCAAGAAAACTTGCTCGTCCGCGTCTCCCAACTTCTGAACCTCCTGCTCTTTGTGGCCAACCGCCACCCACCCCTCCTGCTTCTCCTGCTCTTTGTGGCCAACCGCCACCTACCCCTCCTGCTTCTCCTGCTCTTTGTGGCAATCATCCTCTCACCCCTCCTGCTTCTTCTGCTCTTTGTGGCTCAAACCCTCCCAACCCCATAAATAGGAAATGACGAGATGCAACAAGATCTAACCGAAAAGACGCTCGCCACTGAGCGCAAGTACACAGGCAAGATCATCAGCGTCGATTTGCTCGACATCGAGCTCCCCGACGGGCGCAAGGCGAAGCGCGAGGTAATACGCCACGGCAACGCCGTCGCGATCATCGCGCGGCGCCCCGACGGCAAGTTCGTGTTCGTGAAGCAATACCGCAAGGCGGCGGAAGAGGCGCTCATAGAGGCAATCGCAGGCGGGCTTGAGCCGGGCGAAGACCCGATAGAGGGCGCGAGGCGCGAGACGGCCGAGGAAACGGGCTACGAGGTGACGTCTATCAAGTTCCTCACGACGATCATCTGCACGCCCGGATATTGCGAAGAGAGGATCCACCTCTACTTCGCGGAGATTTCCGACACCGCCCACGCGCAAGACCAGGATCCAGACGAGAACGTCTATCCCGTTATCCTCTCGGAAGCAGAAGTCGAGGACGGCATAAGGAACGGGACAATCTTCGACTCAAAGACGCTCTCCGCCTGGCTTTGCTGGAAGCTTGCGCGATAAGCCTCGTCGGCAGGATCATTGCACAGCTTTCAACCCCATCTGGACTAATGAAACGTCATTTGGCAAACATGCACAATATGTTATAATCAGTAGCATACCATACAAATCTCACGCAGAGACGCTGAGAGCGCAGAGAGAACAGGATGACAGCCATTATGGAGTTGGCGGAACAGACATTTGAGGGCAAGCTTCTGCCGCGGCATCTAAAGATGTTCCGCGACATGGACAGCGGACGCATTGAACTGCGCTATTGGAAGTTCGAGCCAATTCTACTGTTCCTGATTCCCTTCATGTCTGTTTGGAGCGGAGGAAGTATATTTTGTTGCTATGTCGTGCCGTTTCTGCAGCATGACTCTCATCCAATGAACTACATGCCGTTTCTTTTCGGCATTCCTTTTCTTGTAGCTTCAGTCTTCATCTGGTATGGCATTCTGCTGATGCTGTTCGGCACTCGCAAGCTCGTGCTAGAGCACGGTTGCGGCAGCTATTCGGCAAAACTATGGGGCATTGGGCGCACACGGCGATTTGACCTCCGCGCTGACACGGAGATCACAGACTGCAAACTGGAGAAAATGCCGAAGATTCAGATTAACATGCCGACTGCCAGCAATCCGTTCGTGCGAAAGATTCGCATCAAGAACGGCTACCGCTCGGAGATTGTCTGCGCCTTCTGGGACGACGACTCAATCGAATTTGCCATGTCGTTGCTCAAAAGAAGAGCGGGGATTTCAACAAGGAACTGACTGCGCAATGGAGGAAGATTTTCCATGAACACTTTGATTCGGTCCGCGTTTTCAGTTATCTGCATGGCGGGCATGCTGCATGGACTAGAGGCGTCTGCGGCGGGATGGTCGCAGAATCTTGATGCAAAACCTGTCGAGCTGCCACCTGGCCTCAAGTTTGGCGAGGTGTATGATGGCACAACAAGACCGACAAGGTCAAATTACATAAATGGCATAGAGTTAAAACTGTATGAGGCTGTCATAACGAACAACTGGCTTGGCTTTGAGGAAATCGTCGTGATGATGACTGGGAAGAAGCGTGTAAACGGGGTGCTGGGAGTTAAGAGGGACTTTCGGGACTTTGACGAGGCGATGACAAATCTCGTTGCGCTAAAAGAGACTCTCTCGCAAAAGTACGGCATCAGATTCATGGGCGACATGGAACCTAAAAAAATAGGCAACGAACGATCGTTTTCCGTCATGGACATGGGAGCGGGCGACGAGACAGTTTCCTTGAGTGCCGGAACCTGGAGAAAAGAGGGCGAAAGCACGCCAAAGATTGATCTGCGCATCAGCATCCGATCCCAACTTGCCGCAAAGATTGAGGCGAAAGATCTTGATGCGGAAGCCGCCAGCTTGCGGGCGGCAATCAAGAAGGTGTTCGGGGTCGATTTTGATACTTCCCTGCCAAAACCGCTTTGGGGATTCAGATGGGAGAAACTGCCGACACCAATAGAGGGGCTTACGGAGAGACGTTGTGGCACATCACATGTGGTTGATTCGAAAAAAGGTAATTTAGTAGAATGGGTGTCATTTAGGCGCGTCTTCAACGGTGACGTCTCTTCCGCAGAACTTGAAGCGGCGGCGCGGCGAATCGTCGCCGCTTTAGAAACTGCCTATGGACAGAAACTGCCCGACGACCGCAAGAATCTGCCGATAGAAAATGACCACGGCAT
>Ga0310786_10009412_pt1 | contig 12406 bp, 17 predicted proteins | sample AusTroGonzalo_MG_FD_203881 | JGI IMG/M metagenome (GOLD analysis project Ga0310786, IMG submission 203881) | Bovine rumen microbial communities from tropical cattle in Woodstock, Queensland, Australia - Gonzalo_03 (v2) (version 2) | ecosystem: Host-associated > Mammals > Digestive system >...
GCCCACACTCATACAATATCAGATTTATAAACCAGACAGAGAAGGGCAACAGATACCGCAAGAATGGTGATGCAGGACTGTTTAACCCAGAAGCGCTTAAGAGTGATAAACCAGTCTGGATAGTAGAGGGTGAAATAGACTGTATGAGTATTATAGAAGCTGGCGGAGAAGCTGTAGGACTGGGAAGCACCAGCGGAAGCGAACTACTAACAGCCTATATAAAGAAGTATAACTTAAACCCTTATTTAATTATTGCACTTGATAATGATGCTGCAGGCATGAAAACAGTAGAAGCCTTAAAGGCTGATTTATCAGACCTACATATAGACTACTTAATTAAAGACTTAAGTAACGGAAGTGAAGTAAAGACAGATGCTAACAATATTTTATGTGAAGGTAAAGAGAAGCTGCAGGCTGTATTAAGTGAAGCTCTGGAAGAGATAGAAGCAGAGAAGAATAGAGCGCTAGAAGAAGCCAGAGCAGAGTATAAGCGTAATAGTGCGAAAAGCCACTTAAACGACTTTTTAAACGGCATCCAAGAGAGTGTAAACACACCTTACATACCTACTGGCTTTAATAAGTTAGATGATGCGCTAGACGGTGGACTGTTTGAAGGGCTTTACTTTATAGGCGCTATAAGCTCTCTGGGTAAAACTACATTTACTCTGCAGATAGCAGACCAGATAGCAAAGAGCGGAGAAGATGTACTTATATTCTCTCTGGAAATGGCAAGAAGTGAACTTATGGCAAAGAGTATAAGTAGAGAGACCTTAATACAAGGCGATATAACAAATGCCAGAACTACAAGAGGTATAACAACCGGCAAGAAGTATGAAGGCTATACAAAGGCCCAGCTAGACTTAATTAACACCGCAGTTAAGACATACAGTATGTATGCAGATAACATATACATTATTGAAGGCATAGGAGATGTTACAGCCGGCAAGATAAGAAGCGCAGTAGATAAACATATTAACCTTACAGGTAAGAAGCCTGTAGTATTGATAGATTACTTACAGATAATTGCACCGGCTGACATAAGAGCTACAGACAAACAGAACACAGACAAGGCAGTTATGGAACTTAAGCGCATAAGCAGAGATTATAAGCTACCAATTATAGGCATAAGCTCTTTTAATAGAGACAATTACACCCAGAAGGTAAGTATGGCAGCCTTTAAAGAGAGTGGCGCCATAGAGTATTCAAGTGATGTTTTAATAGGCTTACAGCTCAAAGGGCAAGGCGATAAAGACTTTGATATAGAGGATGCCAAAGCAAAGAGTAACAGCCCAGACAGTTTTAGAGATATAGAGCTGGTAATACTTAAGAACAGAAACGGCAGGACAGGCAGTAAGGTCTATTACAGATATTATGCGTGGTTTAACTATTTTAAGGAAGTGTAAGCTATGATAGATTTTTTTGCAGATGCCAGAGCCTTTATAAATACCCCAGAGGATAGCGCCAGCCCTAGTGTAGATTATAAACAGACTACACCTAAAGAGTTTAAGCCAAAGCCTAAACCAGAAGAGAAGCCAGAACAAAAAGAGTTATGCTTATATTCTGGACTGGATATATCAGAAGACGGCACTATTATAACCCTAGACGGCAAGCCTTATGAAGTACCGGCATGGTATAACAAAGAGATGATTAAGGCCAGAGATAAAAAGACAATAGATATGGTATTTATACACTACGGTATAGAAACCGGACACAAAGACTTAAGAACCCTTGTAAAAGGTTAGAGCATAACACAAAAGAAAAAGCCCTAGTTAAGCGATACTGGGGCTTTATTATTCATGCGGCATATTACAATATAAAGATTTATTAAGCACTTTAACCTATAGGAAGTAATCAGTAAAAGCCTTGATATTATGGGCTTTATGCCTTCTTATATGCTTACACTATGAAAACATATGAAACAAATAGAGGATATTATGCTAATATAGTATTGTAATTCTGAAATAATATGTTATACTAATAGTATAAACATATGTGTATAATACACACAATAAACATAATACACATATGAGTATTACAAACACAATAAACATACGAAAGGACAGACACAATGAAGACACTTACTATTAGTGATAACAACACAGGAGTTATAACACCGGACAACTACAAAGAGCATGATATTACCTTTACTATAGGTGAAGACTTAAAACAATGCGACTTCTGCGGAGAGAACTTTACTAACCTTGTAATTAAGGATAAGAGCGCAGAAGGCACCACTACAAAGGTTATATGTCAAGACTGCTTCGAGGACATATTAAAAGCAAAACTAGAAGTAGCAAAAGAATATATGCAGTCAATTACAGCGCTATGCGCAACAGCTAAAGACCTTATAAAAGACACAGATAAAGAAGGCTTAATAAATCACTACTCACGCAAGCTAGACAATGCGATAGACTGCTTATAATAAAGGACAAGTAATATGACTTACAGCTTAACTACAGTAGATAATACAGCAATAGCAAACACCGGCATCCATGCCGGCTGGTTTGAAGACTTTTTTAAATTTGTTGATATAGCAGAGAAGAGCATAGAGACATATAAGAGAGCCTTAAAGCAGTTTATTAAGTGGTTAGCTGTAAGAGGTATTACACAACCTACAAGGGATGATATTATAGCCTTTAGGAATGAGCTTAAAGAGACACATAAAGCAACTACAGTACAGTCATATATAGTAGCTGTAAGACTGTTTTTTAGGTGGACTGCGCAGAGGGGCTTATATCCAGATGTAGCAGACCATATTAAAGGCGCAAAGCTGACTAAAGAACATAAGAAGGACTGCTTAACTACAAAGCAAGTTAAGAAGGTACTAGGCAAGATAGACAGAAGCACACTACAGGGCCTACGAGACTATGCAATATTATGCCTTATGCTTACAGGCGGTTTAAGAACTATAGAAGTCTGCAGAGCAGATGTAGAAGACTTAAGAACTCTGGGAGATAATACAGTCTTATATCTGCAAGGTAAAGGCAGACAGGATAAATCAGAGTATATGAAGATAGTAGAAGAGGTAGAGGATGCTATAAGGGCATACTTAAAAGCCTGCGGAAGCACAGAGCCTAAAACACCTCTGTTTAAGTGTATCAGTAATAAAAACCATGCCGGCAGATTAACTACTAGAAGTGTAAGCCGTATAGTAAAAGAAGCCTTAAGGAATGCTGGCTATGACAGCGACAGGCTAACAGCGCACTCTTTGCGCCACACCACTGGTACATTAAATCTTAAAAATGGCGGAAGCCTAGAAGAGACACAGCAACTCTTAAGGCATAGCAATATCAATACTACAATGATTTATTTACACCACCTAGAGCGCCTTAATAATCAGAGTGAAGAGCGCATAGCAAAGGCAATATTTTAAGGGAGTAACCGGCATGGGAATAAAGAACACAGCAACATATTATTTACTTCTTACAGGCTTAATAGCTGGGCTTCTTATAACCCCTGCAGATGCTAAACACCTTTATAAAGAAGCTGATTATCAGCAAAGCTGGTGTAATTATCATAAAGGCCAGATAGAAGTAGAACTACCAGACTTTACTAGATGCGATTGTGTAACTAAAGACAATGCTATAGAGTTTGACTTTAGCAATAAATGGGCGGAGAGTGTGGGGCAGTCTTTGCACTATGGTTTAAACCTACATAAGCGAGCTGGCATAGTCTTAATTATGGAGAACCCAGAGAGAGACCAGTATTATTTACAGAGAGTTATTAAACTTGCAAAGAAGTATAAAATTGATGTCTGGACTATGAAGGACTTAACAGACTTCAATAGCATAGCATATAAGAGAAGAGGGCTTATAATATGGAAGAGATAATAGCAGTAATAAACCAGAAGGGCGGAGTAGGTAAAAGCACTACAGCCCAAGCAATAGGGCAAGGCTTAACCCTTAAAGGTTATAAAGTCTTATTTATAGATTTAGATGCGCAAGGCAACTTATCTTATAGTCTGAATGCGCAGCAAACAAACAAAACTATATTAGAAGTCTTAACCGGACAGATGCAAGCAAAGGACATAATACAGCATACAGAGACAGGCGATATAATGCCTAGTAGTTTACAGCTCTCTGGCGCTGACTTGATGCTTACTGAAATGGGGAAGGAATACAGACTAAAAGAAGCTATAGAACCTATAAAGAGTAAATATGATTATATCATCATAGACACACCCCCAGCGCTAGGCATCCTTACAGTAAATGCCTTAACAGCTTGCACCGGAGTTATAATACCAGCACAAGCAGACATATACAGCCTACAGGGAATAGGACAGCTTAACAGCACCCTTGAAGCAGTACGCAAGTATTGTAATGATAGCTTTACTCTTAAAGGTATTGTATTAACCAGATTTAATAAGAGAGCTGTATTAAGCAGAGATGTAGCAGACCTTCTGGAAGAGACAGCAAAGACCTTAAAGACTAAACTATATAAGACACACATAAGAGAAGCAGTAGCTATTAAAGAAGCGCAGATACAGAAGGCTTGCTTATTTACTTATGCGCCAAAGAGTAATGCTTCAATAGACTATATGAACTTAATAGAAGAGGTTATAAATGAGTAATGTAGTAAGACTTAATGACGAGCTGGCGCAGACCAGAATAAAGAATAAACAAACTGCAAAGTATGTAGTCTTAACAATGCTGGAAGTGATTAAGACAGAGCAGAAAATAATAAACGATATGCAGAGTGTATTAGACCTTTACGAGACAGAGAAGCAAGCAGTAAAGGAAGCTGGCGCAGAGTATTTAGAAGAGCCAAAGACAAAGGAACTTATAAGCAGCTTCGAGAAGATAAATACAGAATGTATAAATGATGCTATGGCTTTATTAAATGACCTTATAGGAGTAATGAGTAAGCATAAACTTATGACACCGCAGGGCATCTATGAGACAAGAGATATTAAAAAACATTATGAGGACATAAACAATGAGTAAAAAAGACTTTAAAACAGGTGTAAACCCAGCCACTATGTTTATTAACACACAGGCTGAACCGGATGCAGAACCGGACACACCAAAAGTAAAAAAAGAACCGGCTAGGAAAGTAAATAAACCCATGCCGGAGACTAAACCAGCTAAAGCGCCAGAGCCAGAGAAGGAAACTAAAAGCAAGCGCCTTAACTTGTTAGTACAGCCTTCTGTATTAGAAGACTTTAACAAAGTAGCCTTTATGCAGCATAACAGTATGAATGATATTATAAATGGCTTAATGAAGAGCTATTGTGATGCGCATAGAGAAGAGATTAACACATACGATAAATACTTTAATAAGGGAGAATAAAACAATGACAGATTTAAAGCTATACACCTTGAAGGAAGTATCAGAGCTTCTTAAAGTAACACAGAGAACCTTATTAACTTACCTAAAGGAAGGTAAACTTAAAGGACAGAAGATAGGGGGCAAGTGGATAATATCAGAAGAGAACTTGCACAAGTTTATAAATGGTGATTAGTATAATGTCTATGTCTGCAAAATATCATTAGCGGACATACAATAATTCATATTTACTACATAGAATTATACACACAATAAACATTATAAACACAATACACACATAAGTATAATAAACATAAAAGGAACAGAATGCGAACACTTGAAGATAAACAAGAATTTATAAGACTACGAGCAGAGGGCTTAAGCTACAGACAGATAACTAAAGAGACTGGACTAGCTAAAGACACCTGTAGGCGATATGAGAAGGAGTTTAGAGAAGAGATAAACCAACTCAAAGCCGACAAGATGCAAGAGCTTTATAAAAGCTACCATATGACAAAGGAAGCCAGAATAAAGAAGCTGGGAGAGACCTTAAGTAAAATAAACAGCGCTCTTGATGAAGTGGACTTAAGCACTATTGCACCGGACAAGCTACTGGACTATAAACTTAAATATATGGAAGCTCTTAAGAGTGAATATACAGAGCCGAGCCAGAACAGGTTAGAAGGCGAGTTTAACGCAAAAGACATACTAAACAGCATAGGAGACTTATTAAACCGCATACAAGCCGGTACAGTAACACCCGAACAGGCAAGCAAGGAAATGCAAGCATATAGCAACTTACTTAAAGCCTATGAGAATGTAGAGCTGGCTGATAAGATAAGAATGCTGGAAGGTATTATAGGGGGTAGAAATTAAGCTATGACTAAAGACTTAATAAGCACAATTATAAAAGGCAAGAAGATAACCGGAGACGATATAGGAAGGTTATTACTTGCAGATATGGCAGAAGAGTATAAAGAATACTTTACTACAGGTAAAGTTAAAAGCATAATATCACAAGACGAGTTTAACAGGATGCTTAACACCTTGCCTAACAATGCGCAGATAGAGCGCTATAATAGATATGTTTGCATCCACAATACAATTAAGACATACCTAGCAATTATGTCCGGTGTAGCAAGTGAGGTAGAATGCCGGCTAGAGTTATGTAAGCGCATACTGGGTAATATAAAGCTCTCTTTACAGTCTGAAAGTATAAGGAACTCAATGCCTTTAATACTTACTGAATTTGAATATACAACCCTTATGAATGAGTATGAGGACTTTGTAAAGACTGGAGAGTTTAGCTATTTAGATATATTAACTCACTTACTATCAATACAAATAGAAATATATGCAGGCGCTATAAAGGATAACCCAGAAGAGACTAAACCGGATGCGGAAGTAGATGCAATTCTGGAGAAGTACAAAAAGGAAACAGTAAAGAACCCAGACTTAAGAAGAGTTTATATGTCAATGTATGAGACATCAGAAGACGGCTATTTTAACTTTAAGCGCTTTACTACACCTCTGGGAGATAACCGAGAAGAGTTTTTACATAACTGCGCTCTGCAGAATATTAAAGTAATTGAAGACAATGTATGTAAGTACACCAGAAAAGACCTTAAGAAGCCTGTAGATGAAAAGTTTATTAAGGATGTATTAACACCGGAAGAGCTAGACGAGTATATAGAGTATAAGCTATATGACACACCGCCTAACAATGTTTATAAGTATGATATTATAAGCCTAATATCAGAAGCCTACAATATAGACACAGAAGACAAGGAAGAGCAGAAGGAAATCTTAAGCACCTTCAATTTAATGTGTAAAGAGATACCAGAAGCAATAGAACTGGTAAGGGGCAGAATGAATAAATACAAATGTCTTAAACCTTACAAGGACTTACCTGTAAAAGATATGCTTAAGACTAAAATAGCAGGCAAGGACTTGTTAAGAGATGATGTACCGGACTATAAGAGCTGGGGTATGTTTAACTTAAGAGAAGATAACCCAAGAGCTTATAACGGCATAGCAGTCATTAAAGAGGAGTGTTTAAGCAGATATGATAGGGAGTATGTCATAGATGAGAACGGATGCTATAAAAAGCAGAATGAAGACCTAGCTTTTAACAATATGGTAGAAGACAGCTTTTTAGATACCATAGACGATATAGGCCAGCAAGGTAAGAGCTTCATACCTACTATTTATGACAGACTTAAGCAAGTATATGCCTTTAATGAGTTTGTAAAGATAATTGCAGATGTAACAGACTTGCCGGTAGTAAAAGAAGCCTTTAGCTATGACTTAAGCAAAATATATGATAGCATCCAAGAGTATAACGGCATCTTAAAGTTATTGCTTCTTATAACTATACCTTACTATGGGCGCAATAATGGCAAGTATGAGGAAGCTATAAAAACAAGAGATAACATATTTAAAGCACTACCTTATATAGATGCAAGCAAAGCAGAAGTAACACCAGAAGACAGGGAGAAGGGCATAGAGTTTATAAGTGATATTAACAACTTCAAAGGTGTATCTCCAACAGGTAAATGGCTTTATATTTTAAGTGGATGCGGAGACTAAGCCTATGAATGATAAGACAAAACAATTAAACAACATAGTCATACCAGAGCTGGAACTAAACCCAATAGTAGAAACCGGCAAGTATGGTAATATAAGACAGGACAATGTTATAAATGCTTTAAGCCTTGTAAGTAGTAAGACTGCAGTAAATATAGACGATATTACAGGCGCTGGCATAATAGATATTACAAGCGGTGTAACAAGCATAGAAATTATGATACAAAAGTTTAGTAATACAACCTTGAAACAGAGTACCAGCAAGCTATTAACTCTCTTTGATATGGAGTTTACACAGAATGGCGCTAAAGACACCAGTATAGCTATACCTTTAAAGGATGTAGCAGACATACTAGGACTTAAGAACATAAACAAAGCTAGAGAGAGCATAAAGAAAGACCTTGAAGCCCTTTATAATATCTCACTAGAGGCCCAGAAGACTGCGGCAAGCGGTAAGACTGATTATATTAAGTTTAGGATATGTGAAGCGCAAGGAATTGCAAAGGGTGTAGTATGCTTCAAGTTTACAGATGCGATAGCTAACCACTTGCGCAAGGGCAATATCATGCCGGTACCTTACAAACTATTGCAGATAGAGAGTAACAGCAATAAGAACCCTTACGCATACCCTCTAGGGCTTAAAATAACCCAGCATATGAAAATGAACCAGTTTAATAAGACTAAAAAGGAAAAGAATGCCACTTGCATAATATCAGTAGTAAAACTTCTGGAAGTATGCCAAAACTACGGAATGCCTACATATGAACAGATAGCAACCGGAAGCAGAAGACTAGAAGAGCAGATAGTAAAACCTCTGGAGAGAGATTTAGATGCCTGCAGCGCTATCTTTAAATGGGATTACTGCAAAGCAAAGGGCGAGCTTCTGACAGATGAAGAGCTGGAAAACAGGACTTATAAAGAGTACATAAAGCGATTTATAAAAGTAACATATCCAGAAGACTACCCTAGAGAAGAGTACGACACTAAAAAGGCTAGGAAGTCTGAAAAGGAAGACAAAAAGAAGAATAAAGTAGCTTAATTCTAAACTGGATGCCGGCATGGGAAATATCAGCGAAGCTACAAAGCCCAGCAAGGCACTTAAAATAAGTTTTAGATAGTAAAGCATGAGCGCATAAGTAAAGCCCTCTTAAAAGGGCTTCTGCGTTGTCTGATATTACCCCGAAGGGCAGAGGGCATAAAGGACATTGTAATTTTGCGAACTAACAAGCCAAGCCCTCTTAAACTTGCTTACTGCTTCTTAACCCACTCTATTTTATACCCCAGAAGCTCTGCTATCTCCTGCGCTTCTATATAAGGCATAAGACCTCTGTTTATTTTCTGGGCCAGAGACTGAACACTAACATCTTTATTATTAGCCTGTGAGAGTAAAGCAGCAAGAGAAGTGATACTATTGCCGGTACCCCCTAGAGCTTCTTTAATCTTTAGTGTAAGCGCTCTGCATCTTTGTTCTAGTAATTCTTTATTCATAGGTACTCCTATTATTATATCTTTATTATAAGCATGTATGTTGATATTTTCAAGGTGTATGTTAAGATATGTAACATTTATACTATTTATTTACATATACATATTGACAATTTAAACATGTGCGTTTATAATAATAGTATAAGGTTGATAAACAACCGGATGCGAACTAACAAAAATTGAAAGGACAGAAGCTATGAACAGAACAGAATTAGAAGCAAAAATTGTAGAACTCAAAGACCTTAAGGTTATGGCAGAAGAGTTACAAGCAGAGATTACAGCTATTGAAGATGCTATTAAGGCTGAAATGACTGCGCAGAATGTAAACGAGCTACAAGTAGGGATTTTTAAGGTACGCTGGACACCAGTAAAACAAAACAGGTTTGACAGCAAGGCTTTTCAAGCTAAATATCAAGACCTTTACAGCCAATACTTGAAGGTTATAGAGACTAAAAGATTTAGCATAGCTTAAGGGAGTACACACACTCCCCCCCAGAGGGGTACAGAGCCACAGCCCAGAGGGGCGGGGGTGGGGGAACCCTGCGCAAAAATAGACGATATGACACTTAACCTATAGGAGATAAATACAATGGCAGATAACTATTTTATTAAGTACAGACCTCTTTATAAAGCCTTCAAGGCTTGTGTAAAAGAGTACGGTACAGAGGAAGCAAAGAAGATTATAAGCTGGATATTAGACAGGCTTATAAAGGATGCAGATATAGAAGACTTTAAAGACTTCAAAGCAGCAAAGGGGGTGTAACTATGAAGCCAGAGAACATAAAAACAATGCAAGATGTAAAGGACTTCACAGCAGAAGCCCTAGCGAACTTCGACACAGTAGAAGTAATAGACCAGCAAGTAGTAAAGATACTGGAAGATATACAAGGCTGTAATTGCCCAGAGTGGGTAAAGACTATGGCATATGATGCTATGCACTTAATGTGGGCTGGTATGGAGATTAAAGACAATGCGCTTAAGAAGGTAAGAGCAGTAGTAGAAGACGAAAGCGAGGGCAACAATGACAGTAAATAATAAAGCACTCAAAGAAGCCTATAGAGTAGAAGAGCTGGCTTGTAAGCTAAACTTAAATATACAAGTGTTACACTACATAACACAAGAACTGGAAGAGTTTAAGCTACCTGCAGACAGAGAGCCTACACTAGATGATATTTATGCCAGAGTACCCCAGCTATGTTATAAACTTCTGGAAGACTTAAAGACGATAAGAGAAGAGTTATACACACTCTTTGAAGACATTAGATAGATAGCTTAATTCTGTTCAATATAACAATAAAGAGGGCCTGCGCTCTCTTTTCTTTTATAAATGACCTCACAGAATGACCGAGAAGGCGCCTAAAAACTTTTTTAGGTATAAATATAAAGGGGAAATATCAAACACTTAACAGGGCGGTTATCTTCTGCGCAAGATTAAATATTATGTTTTTTGTTAGGTGAAATTGTTAGATAAAATTGTTAGTACAAAATATATGGAGATGCGGAACTATGCAAGAGAGACCTATAGTAGTTAAGTATGAAACAAACACAGATGCGCAAGAGCGCCAAGCCCAGAGACTAAAGAACCTTAACAAACAGTATGACAATATGATTATACATAAAGGTTATCCTTACTTGTTTAAGACTGACAAGTAACCGGCATGACACAGTATAAGCGCACTAGATGCCCTATATATTATACCCTACTGGTATGTCATAAACGGACATAGTAAGCGCATAGAGGTTGAAGAGCCTTATATAGCTTGATAGAACCCTAAAACTAGATAGGCATCTGGACTTTAATATATGCCTGACAGAATTTATAGAAAATCTGAAAACCTTTAGGGTAAAGGCTTCTAGGACTTTATAAACATATATGTATTATGTGTATAATAAACATAATAAACATATGTGTACTTAAACAGGGCTTATAATAGGCTACTTAATATCATGCCGGAGAGCGCATACATATAATACACATATGCGCATAATAAACCTATGTTTATAATAAACACCCCAGTTGATAAGCATGCCAGCAAACACCTTTAATAGAAGGAATTAAGACTATACACATATAATTTGTTAGGTAACAAAAAACACCCCACTTAATAAGCATGCACCGGACTAAACAATTAAACACAGATGTTTAAAAAAACACCCCAGTTAGTAAGCAAAAGCACCCCAGTTGATAAGCAAAAGCACCCCAGTTGATAAGCATAACTTTTTTGAAACCCAGCAGGCATGGGCGCTTAAGGGGTACTCATTTTCCTAAATATAACTAAATATAATTAAGGGATAATAACGCATCCAGCCTTCAAGGGCTGGAATGCTATTATCAATAGGTACCTATATAAAAGAAAATAAGAAGAGGGTACACGATTATATTTTACATTGTAAGAACCTTTAAGGAGATTAAATTCATGACGGCTACAAGAGAAGATGCGAGAGCATACATAAGAGAACACGCAGAAGACTATCTGCAGAGAGATAATAGTAAGAAGGGCTTTATATGCCCTATATGTGGAAGCGGAAGCGGAGACAAAGGCACCGGCATAACTACTAAAGACCATATACACTTTACTTGCTGGGCTGGCGGATGCTTTAAGAATGCAGACATAATAGACATAATAGGCCTTAAGTATAACTGTATAGATGATGCAGAGAAGTTTAAGCGAGCATATGAAGAGTTTAGACTAGATGTAGGCACAGAACCCCAGAAGCCAAAGAAGGCTAAAGAGGGTAACTATGCCAGCAACCCTATAGAGAAGAGTAAGGAAGAGAAGGACTATACAAACTTCTTTAACTTTGCGCATAGCAATTACAATAAGACTTCTTACCTAAAGGACAGGGGCATAAGTGAAGCTGTAGCAAACAAGTTTAATATAGGCTTCTGTAAAGACTTTAACTATGGCGGTGTAAAGGATGATGCGCTTATAATACCTATAGGCCCACACTCATACAATATCAGATTTATAAACCAGACAGAGAAGGGCAACAGATACCGCAAGAATGGTGATGCAGGACTGTTTAACCCAGAAGCGCTTAAGAGTGATAAACCAGTCTGGATAGTAGA
>Ga0310786_10009413_pt1 | contig 12406 bp, 8 predicted proteins | sample AusTroGonzalo_MG_FD_203881 | JGI IMG/M metagenome (GOLD analysis project Ga0310786, IMG submission 203881) | Bovine rumen microbial communities from tropical cattle in Woodstock, Queensland, Australia - Gonzalo_03 (v2) (version 2) | ecosystem: Host-associated > Mammals > Digestive system >...
GCCTGCTGATGGAAAAGGTACTGCGGAGCTATATGCCGGAGGCCCCCGACGGGGATAAGACCACCGAGGATCTGTGGATGTACGAATGAACTACAGAGAATATATAAGAATTAACTGAAAACAGTCTTAAAAATATAACCGAACATCAGACGGGGAGAAGAGGAGAAAGGAAGAGAAAATGTCACAAAAGGTTCGAAATCGGATCATATGGGGCGCGGTACTGCTTGCGATCGTACTGTTTTTTGTGCTGCGCCACGTCTTTGCCAAGGACACGGTAGTACCGGGTTCGGCAGACATTAAGTACAGTACGGATTACGGCCGTTACCTTTCCGAGGTGCCGGATCAGAATCGTCCGGACGAGGTGATCAGGATCGCCGCAAAGGATTATACATCCTATCAGGAGGAAGGTAAGGATGTGACTCCCGAGGTCCGCAGCAATTTTGAGGGCCATGAGGGTGACAGCATTCTCACCACCGAGCTGGGTGAGATCACCTATAAATTCAACGTGCAGAAAGCCGGTCTCTATGAGCTTTCCCTGGAGTACTATCCGGTAGAGGGTAAGAACTCGGAGATCCAGCGTGCATTCTTCCTGGACGGAGCTCAGCCCTACACGGAGCTGAACATCGTTCAGTTCTCCCGGATCTGGACCACAGATGTGGCAGAAGAGACCTTTAAGGCAGGCGGAGATCATGTGACCTGGAAGAAGGATAACCAGGGCAACGACATGAAGCCCACCTCCATCGAGATCCCCGAATGGGTTTCTTCTTATCTCTACGATAATAACGGTTATATCACCAATCCCCTTTCCTTCTATCTTACGGCAGGCGAGCATACCATCATGATCCAGTCACGTCGTGAGCCCATGCTTCTTGGCGGACTGACGCTCTCCAACCAGAAGGAGGAGCTCTCCTATGCTGACCAGAAGTCCGAATGGGACAAGGCGGGTGCAAAGGATACCAGCAACGTATCCCTCGTGATCGAAGGCGAGGATGCACGGAAGACTTCTTCCCAGACGCTGTATCCGAAGCAGGATCAGTCCTCCGCAGCAGTCAGCGATCACAGTGCAAGATATCTTCTGAACAACACCATCGGCGGAACCAGCTGGGACAAGGCCGGTCAGTGGATCGAGTGGAATATCGATATCCCCGAGGATGGTTATTATGAGATCTCCCTTTTCGACCGTCAGAATTTCATGCGAGGCATTTACGTGTCCCGCCGGATCACCATCGACGGTGAGGTTCCCTTCGCCGAGATGGAAAACTATGGTTTCTACTATGACTCCGACTGGCGTCTGGATACCCTTTCCGATAAAGACAAGAATCCCTACAAGTTCTATCTGACCAAGGGGTCCCACACCCTTCGCATGCAGGTGGTGCTGGGTGACTTCTCCGAGGTCATCGCAGAGGTACAGGATTCCGTGAGCAAGCTGAATGAGATCTACCGTAAGGTTATCCGAATCATCGGCGTTTCACCGGATACCTACCGTGACTATCAGATCGAGGCTTCTCTGCCTCACATCGTTGATGAGATGACCGAGGTCCGCGACGAGCTGAACGACGCCATCTACTCCCTGCGTACAGCAGTGGGCCGTACCTCCGACAAGGAGACCGTGCTGATCACCATGCGTGACCAGCTGGATTACCTGATCGAGGACGTGGAGCATTTCGTACGTGTCATCAGTACCTATAAGGTAAATGTTCGTGCCTGCGGCACCTGGATCACACAGGTCATCAGCCAGCCGCTGCAGATCGACCGGATCTTTATCACTTCGGATTCCGGCAACCTGAAGGTAAGCGGTGACAACTTCTTCAGCAATTTCGGAAACGAGATGGCCCGCCTGTACAACTCCTTCGTGATCGACTACAACTCCCTGGGTTCCACCGGCGGAGAGGGCGCCAAGAACGAGACCATTACTCTCTGGATCGGTACCGGTCGTGACCAGGCAAATGTTATCCGTTCCCTGATCGATGAATCCTTCACCAGCGTTTACGGCGTCAACGTAAATGTACAGCTGGTTGATATGAACACCCTGCTCCGTGCCGAGCTGGCCGGTGAGGGTCCGGATGTGGCCATCCAGGTGGCAAACACCAACGGTATTGCCGGTGCGGTACTGAATACCGGTAACGATACCCCGGTAAACTACGGACTTCGTAACGCGGTTCTGGATCTGAACCAGTTCAGCGATATCGCAGAGGTTAAGGATCGTTTCTACGAAAGCGCGCTTACCGCATTCTCCTTTGACGGAAAGCTGTATGCGCTTCCCGAGACACAGACCTTCCCGGTAATGTTCTACCGGAAGGATATCCTGGAACAGCTGGGACTTGAGATCCCGGAGACCTGGGATGACGTTAAGGTCATCATGTCGGTTCTTGCAAAGAACCAGATGGAATTCGGTATGCTGCCCAGTGAACAGATCTACGCAATGCTGCTCTACCAGAACGGCGGCAAGTATTACAACGAAGGCGGCATCTCCTCTGCACTGGATTCCGATATCGCAGTAAACACATTTAAACAGTACTGTGAGTACTACACCGACTACGGTCTCGACAAGACCACATCCGTGGAAGAACGCTTCCGTACAGGTGAGTGCCCCATCATCATTGCAGACTATACGGTTTATAACAACCTGGAGGTTTCCGCTCCGGATATCGCAGGTCTCTGGGACTTCACCATGGTTCCCGGAACCCGTAAAGAGGACGGGACCGTAGATCACTCCGTAGGCTGTACCGGACTTGCCTCCATGATCATGGCGGATACCAAGCATCCGGATGCATGCTGGAAGTTCCTGAAGTGGTGGACCTCCGCCGATGTTCAGGCACTGTATGACCGGGAGATGGAGTCCCTTATGGGTTCCGCAGCCCGTGTGGCTACAGCCAATAAGGAAGCGTTTGAAATGCTCCCCTGGCCGGTAGAAACCTACCACAATCTGTCTGCGGCATTTACCTGGGTCAAGGGTATCCCGCAGGTTCCGGGCGGTTACTACTCCTGGCGAAATGTAAACAATGCATTCTATACGGTAACCACAGAGACAGATACCGCATCACCCCGAGAGGAGCTGATGGACAAGGTACTGTATATCAACGAAGAGATCCGGTATAAGCGAATCGAATTCAATTTACCGGTTGACGAAGAATAAGGGAAAGGAGGGAAGATAAAGTGTCAAATCCAAAAGACATCCGTGACGCACTGGCAAATGCAAAGAATGCGGAAACGGAAACTCTGACCGGCGACTATGATGTGGACGATATCGTGATCGATGACGATGATACCGAGCTGCCGGAGATCGGAGACGATGAAGAAGAGGATGACCTGGCCTCCTACGGTCCGGACACCGAAGAGCTCTCATCTGATGCTGAGGAAGATGCAGATGAACTCCTTTCTGCAGTGGTTGAGAAGAAGATCGCGGAAGACGAAGAGAAGGCCGAAGCGGAAGCTGCGGCAGCACCCATCGCCTACCGTGCCACCGATCCCTCCAGGACCACCAGGGAAGCAGCCCTTTCCGCAGTGGCCAACGATGAGATCGCAAAGAAGCAGAGAACCCTTCGTTACCGGATCAAGCGGAACAAGGCCAGCTATGTCATGATGGCGCCGTATTTCATCCTGTTCTTCTGCTTTACGGTACTGCCGGTGCTGATGTCCATCGCGCTCAGCTTCACCTACTTCAATATGCTGGAAATGCCGAAGTTCAACGGCTGGTCCAATTATACAAAACTGTTCCTGAATGATGATATCTTCATGATCTCATTGAAGAACACCCTGATCTTTGCGGTTGTTACGGGACCCATCAGTTACATCCTGTGCCTCCTGTTCGCATGGATCATCAACGAGTTCCGTCCGAAGGTTCGTACCTTCCTGACTCTGATCTTCTATGCGCCCTCCATCTGCGGTAACGCATATATGGTATGGTCGCTGATCCTTTCTTCCGACCGTTACGGTTATCTGAACGGTTTGCTGCTGAAGCTGGGATTCATCAATGAACAGAAACTATGGATGCAGGATGCCAACCTGATCCTTCCGTGTCTGATCGTGGTTCAGCTGTGGCTGTCCCTGGGTACCGGCTTCCTTTCCTTCATCGCCGGTCTGCAGACAGTCGACAAGTCGCTTTACGAGGCGGCAGCGCTGGACGGCGTAAAGAACCGCTGGCAGGAGCTCTGGTATGTTACCCTCCCTGCCATGAAGCCGCAGCTGATGTTCGGTGCGGTCATGCAGATCACACAGTCCTTTGCGGTGGCGGATATCTCCATACAGCTGGCAGGTAACCCCTCCGTTAACTACGCCGGTGCAACGGTAGTCACACACCTTCTTGACTATGGTTCAACGCGATTTGATATGGGCTATGCATCAGCCATAGCGACCGTCCTGTTCTTACTCATGGTCGGTACGAACAAACTGGTACAGAAGCTGTTAAGAAGGGTAGGTGAGTGATCGTGGCAAGAAAGAAAGACGTCGTTGTTCAACCGCTCACCCATGGAGCTGTCGTTATCCCGCCTCCGGTACCGGATGCCGATCCGGATGCCAAGGTAAGGGAGCTGATGAAGAAAACCTATAAAGAGAAGAAGCTGAACCGTTCCGTAGCAGGAAACGGACTGCTCTTCGGTATCATGATCATCTGCGGTATCTTCATGTCACTGCCGCTGGTTATGATCATCAACAATGCACTGAAACCCCTGGATGAGATCTTCCAGTATCCCCCGGCGATCTTCGTAAAGAACCCGACTCTGGAGAACTTCACTGACCTGTTCAATGTCATGAGCGACTCCTGGGTACCGTTCTCGAGATACATCCTGAACACCATCATCATCACCGGTCTCGGAACCTTCGGCCACGTTATCGTAGCGTCCCTTGCGGCCTACCCTCTGGCGAAGCACGACTTCCCCGGCAAGAAGATCCTGTTCAACATGGTTGTCCTTTCCATGATGTTCTCCTGGACCGTTACGCAGATCCCGAACTACATGATCATCAGCTGGCTGCATATCAACAATACCTACCTGGCACTGATCCTGCCGGCATGGCAGTATGGTATGGGTCTCTACCTGATGAAGCAGTTCATGGAACAGCTGCCCACTTCCCTGATGGAGTCCGCGCGGCTGGACGGTGCATCCGAGTACCGGATCTTCTGGTCCATCGTAATGCCCAACGTAAAGCCTGCATGGCTGACACTGGCCATCTTCCAGTTCCAGCAGATGTGGGGCAATACGGGTTCCATGTTCCTTCGTGACGAGCAGTTAAAACCGCTGCAGTTCGCACTGCAGCAGATCGCAGCGGGCGGTACCGCGAGAGCCGGTGCTTCCGCAGCCGTAACCTTTATCATCGCCGCAGTGCCCATCATTTTCTTCCTGGCCTGCCAGAGCAACGTATTGGAAACCATGACCACCTCCGGTATGAAAGAATAACGCCGGAGAGCTTATAGGAGTAGACACGCGTATGAAAAAGAAAAATAAGATCAAAAACATACTCGGTGCGCTTGCCCTGTCCGTAGCCATGGTCTTTTCCGGTACGACGGTCCGGGCAGAGGAGGATGTTCCCTACGATACCTATAACTACAATTACTGGAAGGATATCGTGAAAACGCCGGCAGCCTATACGCCGGACGGGACCATCACCGGTCAGGATGTGGGAACGGATGCCTTTAAGGAACCCCGGGATATCTGTGTATCCGATTCGGGTGAGATCTATGTGGCAGATACCGGCAACAACCGGATCGTGGTAATGGATAATAAGATGACGAAGGTAAACCGGGTCATCGATTCCTTTATCCGGGACGGTGAGGAGGATCATTTCAACGCACCCTACGGTGTGTGCGTATCCGAGAACAATCATCTGTATGTCGCAGATTCCAACAATGCCCGGGTGGTGGAGCTTACCCCCGAGGGCGAGTTTATAAAGCTGATCAATGAACCGGATTCTGAGATCCTGGAGGATAACTTCGCGTTCATTCCCCTGAAGGTGACGGTAGATTACGCCGATCGTGTCTACGTCATCAGTAAGGGTGCATTCGAGGGTATCCTGGTCTTCGAGGCAAACGGAGACTTCTCCGGCTACTTCGGAACCATCGAGGTTAAGATCTCCGTATGGGAGAAGTTCTGGCGGCGTTTCGCTTCCAAGGAGGAGCGCTCCAACACCCAGCTCTACATCCCCACGGAGTTCACGGGAATCGATGTGGACAGCGGCGGATTCATCTACGCCTCCAACATCGACTCCGAAGGCAAGCAGGCGGTACGCCGGCTGAATCCCCAGGGTAAGGACGTTATCCAGAAGGGTGAGAACGGAAATGTGGGTGGTGACATCGTCGTTTCCAAGTACGGTGACTACAGCGGTCCTTCCGAGATCGTGGACGTGGTTTACCGGGACAAGGGTAAGTACTCCCTGCTGGATCGTAAGCGCGGACGTATCTTCACCTACGATAAGGAAGGAAACCTCCTTTACATCTTCGGCGGTATCGGTCTGCAGAAGGGAACATTCCAGACCCCTGCAGCCATCGAGGCCATCGATGATGAGATCCTGGTCCTGGATGCAGGACGCAACGCGATCCTGAAGTTCCGGGAGACCAATTACGGACAGCTGATCAATGATGCCGTGGGACTCCGTTATGATGGTGACGAGACCAAGGCCATTGATAAATGGGAAGAGGTTCTCCGGTTGGATGAGAACAACGAGCTTGCCAATAACGGTATCGGTAAAGCTTACCTTACCGCAGGCGACAACAAGAAGGCCATGCATTATTTTGAGCTTGGCATGAACAGGAAGTATTACTCCATCGCTTTCAAACGATATCGGAACCAGATCCTGGCGGATAACCTGGGCTGGATCCTCACCGGCGCCATCGTGCTGATCATCGTACTCGTCGTTTGGAAGAAGATCCGGAATAAGAAGAAAGGAAAAGTCAGAGAGGAGGGGCTGCTGTGATAAAAAAGCTTTTATCGAAAGATAAATGGAAATTCATGCTTCATACAGTAAGTCATCCTGCTGACGGTTTCTATGAGATCCGGCACAGAGAGCGGGGAAGCGTTCTGGTGGCCCTGATCCTCGTGGTGCTGTTCTCGGTAGTCTGGTCCATCAACCGGATTTCCGCAAGCTTTATCGTAAATGATATTGATCCGAGAAGTGTAAACTCCATCAGTGAGCTGGTCACGGTGCTGCTGTTCTTCTTCCTGATCTGCGTCAGCAACTGGTCCATCACCTGTCTGATGGATGGTAAGGGAAGACTGAAGGACATCATCATTGCCATCGGATATTCCACGATCCCGGCAACGGTATGCATCCTGATCGGTACCCTGGTCAGTCAGTTCGTATCCAAGGATGAGGCTGCATTTTATACCATGATCTGCGGCATCGGAATAGCCTACACGCTGTTCATGATGCTGGTGGGGATCATGACGGTGCATAACTTCACTCTGGGGAAGACCCTTATTACCATCTTCCTTACTCTGGTAGCACTGCTGGTCATCGTATTCGTACTTCTCCTTCTCGTAGATCTTGTTAATCAGGTATACAGTTTCCTGTTCAGTATCTATCAGGAACTGATGTTCCGGGCGTAAAGGAGGGCGATCATGGCTAAGACGAAAGAACAGAAAAAAGCCCTCAAGGAACTGAATCTGAAGAAGAGAAGGAAAAAGGTGAGCAAATGGGTGATCTACCTGATCCTGGCTGCGGTTGTAGCCGTAGGGATCTACTTCACCTACTACCTGATCCGCTATAACTTCTACAATCATTACCAGGACTATATTCAGGACTATACTGTTGCGGAAGACAGAGATTTCAAGGCGATGGAGGATTCCTCTCCTTCGGTTGAGGGATATACGCTGGCAGCGGAGAATGACAAGCTGAAGCTGTATATCATGCCGAAGAACGGAAATATAGCCATCTATGACAAGCGAAACGGCGAGACCATCTATTCCAATCCTCCGGGAGCGGACGAAGACGGAAAGGCCAATAACGTAAACAAGAATTACATGAAGAGTCAGCTGATCCTTGACTACTTCAACACCCAGCGAATGGAGAATACCTTCGATTCCTTCAGTCAGGCCGTAGGCTATGACCAGATGGAGGTGAAGTCCATCGATAACGGCGTCCGGGTGATCTACACCTTCGGTGATACCACCGCGGCCACAGGTATCGTTCCCATCTACATCCGAAAGGATGTGCTGGAGGATGTGCTTTCCAAGATGAAGGATGCAGATGCCAAGTACGCAAGAAAGAAATTCATCCAGAGTGATATGGGTGAGGATATCCTGCAGATGCTGGACAATACCCGGAAGGGTGTGGCAGAGCTTCGTCGTCTGAATCAGTATTTCGAGGAAGCAGGCTGGACCAAGGAAGATTATGCAAGGGAAATGGAAAATGCAGATGTTGAGGATGCAGTACCCATTACCTTCACGGTTCCCATCGATTACACCATTAAGGATGATTATCTGGAAGCAACCGTTCCCATGAAGTCGGTTGTGGAGAACGGCGGCGGTGCCATCCATGATATCCAGATGCTGAACTTCTTCGGTGCGGCAGGTAAGGATGAGACCGGTTACATGCTGGTCCCCAACGGATCCGGTTCTATCATCTACTTCAATAACGGCAAGGCAACGGTTCGTTCCGGTGACGATTATTCGGAGTATGTATACGGTATCGATCCCATGGCTGCGGATTATACGGTCCGTGAGATCACCGAGAATACCAAAATGGCGCTCTTCGGTATCTTCCGCGAGAAGTCAGGTATCCTTGCAACCATCGAATCCGGTGCTTCCCTTGCGAATATCTCCGCAGGCGTAGCCGGAGACGTAAACGAGTACAACAATGTGTATACGAAATTTATCGTTCGCGGTAATGATACACTTGCCATGTTCGGTACCACGGGTAGTGAGGCCGAGCTTCCCATCGTGGAGAAGAACTACTATGACTGCCCGTTGACCATGCGTTACACCTTCCTGACCGAAGAGAACAACGGTTATGCAGGAGCGGCAACCTACTACAGAAACCGTCTCATCAGCGAAGGCAAGCTGGAACCCGGCAATTCCGAAACCGGCGACATCAAGCTGTACTACGATGTGATCGCCGGCGTGGAGGAGACCAAGTACTTCCTGGGAACCCAGTATCGCGGACTCTCCGCCATGACCACCTTCGAAGATGCAGGGAAGATGGCAGAGGAGCTGGCTGACAAGGGCGTGACCCATCAGGTCATGAACCTGCAGGGTTGGTCCAGCGGCGGTTATTATCATGATGCACTGAGCAAGATCAAGGTGCCCGGCAAGCTGGGCGGATCCTCGGATCTGGAAAGCCTCTCCAAGAAGCTTTCTTCCATGTCCGGTACACTCTATGTGGACTGTGCATTCCAGAAGGTATCCGATGTGGCAAGCCGTTACTCCGCATCCAATGAAACCTCCAGATACTACGGTACCGGCTACATCGGCGAGTTCGGTGAGGTCAGTCCCGTAAGTCTGCGTCAGACCGCAAGTCTGGGTTATGACGAGAATATCTACTATCTGGTATCTCCGAAATTCCTGGTTCGCTATACCGAGAATTTTGCCGAGGATATCCAGGATTATGACGTTGCCGGCGTATCCCTCCGGGATCTCGGAAGCGTCCTTCAGTCGGACAAGCGGCGGACCAACGTGATCAACCGTGAGCAGGCGCTTCAGGTGGTATCATCTCAGTTCCAGAAGCTGGAGGATACCGGTAAGAAGCTTATGGTCAATGACGGAAATGATTACAGCTTCGCCTATGCGGATGACATTTTAAATGCACCCCTTTCCGATAATGATTACTATGTGATCGATGAGTCAATCCCGTTCTACGAGATGCTGATCCACGGATGCATCGATTACTCCGGTGCAGTGATCAACCTGGGAAATACCACGGACAACAACGAGATCGTGCTTTCCCTGATCGAGAGCGGCGCAGCACCGCATTTCACCTTTACAAAGAATGATGCTACGGAAATGAAGATGACCGGTCTCAACAAGATGTTCTCCACCACCTTTGACAGCTGGAAGGAAACTGCGGTTGAGATCTGGAACAGGACCAACGAAGCATTATCCAAGGTAAGTGGCGCATACATGACCGATTTTAAGAACATTCAGAGTGGCGTTTCCGTTACGACCTACAGTAACGGAGTGAAGATTTATGTAAACCATACAGAAAACAGTGTAAATGTTGACGGCGTTCAGGTTCAGCCGAAGAGCTATGTGATTGGAGGATAAGATGGGCGAAAAAAAGAAAAAAACAAAGCTTACTCTGTCCCGCAAGCGCTCGATGAAGGGCTTCCTCTTCATCGTTCCCTGGCTCATCGGATTCCTGTGGTTCTACCTCCGGAGCCTGATCATGACCTTCCAGTTCTCTCTTTCGGATCTGACGGTTGCGCCGGGCGGCGGTTATACGCTGGATTTTGTGGGACTTGATAATTTCCTTTATGCCTTCCGGGCACACGGTTCCTTTAAGCAGGTGCTGACTACCTCGGTGGGAGATATGCTGATCGACGTTCCGCTGATCACCTTCTTCTCTCTGATGGTGGCCATGCTGCTGAACCGGAAGTTCAAGGGCCGGACGCTGATGCGTGCCATCTTCTTCCTGCCGGTCATCCTGAATTCCGAAGCGATCCTTGCGGCAATGAAGGTTTCCGCCAGCATGATGATGGGCGGTCTCTCATCCGCCGGTGCCGAGGTTGCGGAATCCGTAAGCTCAGGAGTCAGTGTACAGTACTATGTACAGATGTTCTCGAACCTGGGACTTCCCATGGGACTCGTAGAATACGTAGTCGGAGCGGTAGGTCGTATCAGTGATATCATCAATGCTTCCGGCGTACAGATCATCATTTTCATTGCGGCGCTGCAATCCATACCAAGCTCCATGTATGAGGTTGCGAAGATCGAGGGCGCTACGGCCTATGAAACCTTCTGGAAGGTAACCTTCCCCATGGTCATGCCACATATCATCACGGTCGTGGTCTATACGGTGGTGGACAGCTTCGTCAATTCGGATGTTGTTACGCTGGCCTACAACACGGCGTTCTCGGAAAAGAATTACGGACTAAGTTCCACCATGTCCATCATATCCACGGTGATAACCTGCGGTATATTGGCCATTGTGGTGCGATTCATACAAAAACGAACGTTCTACTATAACTAACGGAAGGAGGTGGTCTACAGTATGGATAAGGTTGCAGATGCAACAAAGAAAAAGCCGGAGAACGACGAGCTTGTTCCGGTCAATCCAAAAGGTTTCCATCTGAAGAAGATGGATGTAAATACAAAAAGCAAGATCACCGAGGGCTTCAAGGGATTCTTCCTGGGCCTCTTCCGTTGGATCGTTCTGATCGGTATCGCCTATGTCATCCTCGGACCGGTGCTGGGTATCCTGGCAAGATCCTTCTTCTCGGATGCGGATAATTACAACACCATGGTGTATATGATCCCGCAGAATCCGACGATGGAACGGTACGAGATCGCATGGAAGACGCTGAACTATGCATCCACCTCCGTCAGCACCATCATCTATTCTATTACATTGATGATCATTCAGGTGCTGATGTGCTCCATGGTGGGTTACGGCTTCGCGCGGTACGATTTCCCGCTGAAGAAGGTAATGTTCGCTTTCGTGGTGGTAATGATCGTTATCCCGACCCACACCATCATGCTTCCGCTGTACATGACCTTCGCGAATTTCGATATCTTCGGTATCTTCGGTCTCATCATGGGCAGCAGCCCGAACCTGCTGGGTACGGTGTGGCCGATGTACATCATGACCTTCTTCGCCTGCGGCCTCAGGTCGGGACTGTATATCTACATTTTCAACCAGTTCTTCCGCGGACTGCCGAAGGAGATCGAGGAAGCAGCTTATGTGGACGGCTGCGGCGTATGGCATACCTACTTCCGGATCATGCTCCGGAACGCCACTCCTGCAGCGATCACCGTAGCGATCTTCTCTCTGGTATGGCAGTACAATGATACCTTCTATGCGAAGCTCTTCAATATCAGCGATTCGGTACTGCTGTCCAAGCGTATCGCAACGCTGGGAAGTACCGTCGGAAATGTATACCGGATCTATGACCCGAACATCTTGCAGCTCTATATGGATGCAGGTATCATCCTCGTCATGCTCCCGCTGGTGATCATTTACGTTCTCCTGCAGAAGCAGTTCATTGAAGGTGTTGAACGGTCAGGTATCGTCGGCTAAAGAGTTGCTATTCGCGAAACGCTCCGGGCACATCACGATTACGTGCTTGCACGTTAAATCGTGATGTGCCCGGAGCGGACTGCGAAGCAGGAACCGCCCGCGAACGCCACGGCCGAAAGCGACGAAGTCGCGGCAGACGTGCGGAGCACGGCTGGGTCGCGGTCGTGCGGGCGGCAGCGAATAGCAGTTTATTAGTTGATTTTGATAAAAAAAATCCCAAAACTCGAATTATCATGGTAAAAAT
>Ga0310786_10009415_pt1 | contig 12405 bp, 10 predicted proteins | sample AusTroGonzalo_MG_FD_203881 | JGI IMG/M metagenome (GOLD analysis project Ga0310786, IMG submission 203881) | Bovine rumen microbial communities from tropical cattle in Woodstock, Queensland, Australia - Gonzalo_03 (v2) (version 2) | ecosystem: Host-associated > Mammals > Digestive system >...
TTAAGGGAGACTTGAAGTACGGAGCCAAGCGCAGCAATCCAGATGGAAGTATCAGTCTGCATGCACGGCAGATAACATTCGTTCATCCTGTGCGCAAAGAGCCGATAACGATTACTGCACCGGTGCCAGACGACAGTTTGTTTGCAAAAATGATTCACAACTAAATACTTAAATACAATGAGAAACATTCTTTTAGGTGACGAAGCCATTGCTCAAGGCGCTATTGATGCAGGCTTGAGCGGTGTGTATGCCTACCCGGGTACACCCTCTACCGAAATTACGGAGTACATCCAGGGAGTAGTCAGCCGTCAGCCATCAGCTGTCAGCGGCCAGTCTATTTTCTGTCAATGGGCGACGAACGAGAAGACTGCCATGGAAGCGGCTCTCGGCATGACGTACGCCGGAAAGCGTGCGCTGGTTTGTATGAAACATGTCGGCATGAATGTTTGTGCTGATGCGTTTGTCAACTCTGCCATCACTGGCGTGAACGGCGGTTTGGTGGTTGTGGCTGCAGACGACCCGTCGATGCACAGTTCGCAGAACGAACAAGACTCGCGCTTCTATGCGAAGTTTGCATTGATCCCTTGTTTCGAACCATCGAACCAACAAGAGGCGTACGACATGACACGGCAAGCGTTTGACTTGTCGGAGAAGTTACGCGTACCTGTACTGATGCGTGTTACCACACGAATGGCGCACAGTCGCGCGATGGTTGTGACGGCTGACGAAAAACGTGAGCAGAACGCCCATAGTCTGCCTGATAACCCGCAGCACTTTATCTTGCTGCCGGCCTTTGCCAAACGGAACTACGCTGATCTGTTGGCACAACAGCCGGAGTTCGTACGACTGAGCGAGGAGTGCGGCAATAACTCCTACACGAAAGGCACAGACCCCAAGCGTGCGATTGTGGCTTGCGGTATAGCGTACAATTACATGCAAGAAGCCGGAATAGCCAAGGGCGCATCAATACTGAAGATCACGCAGTATCCGTTGCCAGTGGCACTCATCAATAAGATGGTTGCCGATGGAGTGGAGGATATCCTTGTGGCGGAGGAAGGTCAGCCGGTAGTAGAAGAGCTGTTGCGCGGGGTGGTTCCTTCGAATATTAAGATCCGCGGTCGTCTGACAGGTGATCTGCCGCGAATGGGCGAACTTTCGCCGGATTGCTTCTTGTCAGCCAATGGCCAACAGCCAACGGCCAAAGTCGAAATGAAACTGCCCGGTCGTCCGCCTTCGATGTGCCAGGGATGCGGACATAGAGATATGTACACTGCGCTTAATGAGGTGGCACGTGAGTATCCCGAACCGAGAATCTTCGGCGATATAGGTTGCTATACTTTGGGCGCGCTGTCGCCTTTCCATGCCATCCATGCTTGCGTAGAGATGGGTGCATCTATTACAATGGCGAAAGGTGCAGCTGATGCCGGGCAATATCCGTCGATAGCAGTTATCGGCGACTCGACGTTCACGCACTCCGGCATGACAGGACTGCTCGATTGCGCGAACTGCAATGCGGATGTTGTGGTGCTTATCTCCGATAACCTGACGACTGGTATGACCGGTGGTCAAGACTCGGCAGGCACAGGCAAACTCGAACGAATCTGCATGGCGATGGGAATACCCGAGGAGCATGTGCGCGTGGTTGTGCCGCTCGCTAAGAACATGGACGAGATGAAACAGGTAATCCGTGAGGAGATCAACTACCACGGCACGTCGGTGGTTATCGCGCGTCGTGAGTGCATACAAACCCTTAAACGTAAAGCAAGAAAATGAAAAACGATATTATATTAGCCGGTGTAGGCGGACAAGGTATTCTGTCTATTGCCACCGTTATAGGTCAAGCAGCCCTCGCGGAGGGGTGGTATTTGAAGCAAGCCGAAGTGCACGGCATGAGTCAGCGTGGCGGTGAGGTGCAAAGCCATCTGCGTATCTCTACCGAACCGATATGGTCAGACCTTATCCCTCAAGGACAAGCGGATATTATCCTCTCGCTCGAACCGCTGGAGGCATTGCGTTATGTGCCATGGCTGGCACCCGACGGATGTGTTGTCACTTCGTCTGTGCCTTTCAAGAATATTGACAATTATCCCGATTTGGAGGAGGTGTACGCAGCCATCAAGGCGTGCCCGAAGCACATTCTGATAGACACCGATGCGCTTGTCAAAGAGATCAATGCACCTGTGCAAGCTGCGAATATGGTTCTGCTTGGTGCTGCTATTCCGATGCTCGGCATCGAGGCGAATATTGTCAAGGCCGGCTTGGAGAAGGTCTTCGCCCGAAAATCAGAAGCAATTGTACAAACAAACATCCGTGCCCTTGAAGCCGGGTATGAATATGCGTGCAAGAATCTGTAGTATATGCTGCCTTGTAGCGCTCTTACTGTGCGCTTGCACACCTGCCGTTAAACAGGGTAGGTTGCCGCGTCCGGGGAATAAGTACGCCACGGGTTTCCAGATTGATGATACGCTGGGCATGAAGCGTGTGCGCGTATTTGCTCCGTGGAATGCGGATAGCGTTATGGCGACCTATATGGTTAGCGAGCCGCTGCAGCGCATTGGCGCCAGTTCGGCTACGCACATAGGCATGTTGGCAGAACTCGGGCTAATGGATCGACTTGTGGGCATGTGCAATCCCGAGGTTAGCTATCATGAGTTGCCGGAGAGTTGCAAGCACCTTGGTGATGCCATGCAGCCTGACTGCGAGCGGATAATAGCCAATGGCGTACAGGCTATCTTGTACTCAACCTACGCTCCGAGCGATCAGTCGGCAGAGCGGATGGAGAGTGTGGGAATACCTGTGCTGTACAACAACGAATGGCGCGAATCGACACCATTGGCTCGTGCCGAATGGATACGGTTTGTGGCTGTTTTCTTTGACAAACTCGATGTTGCCGATTCAATCTTCCACGAAGTGGATAGTGTGTATAATGCTATCAGCACTCAGCGGTCAGCGATCAGCTGCCAGCAGTCAGTAGTCAGTGGCCTGGATTTTCGCGGCACGTGGTATGTGCCTGCCGGAGGAACGTATATGGGGGCATTGTTCCGCGATGCCGGAGCGAATTATGCTTTCGCTGATGATGAACGTGAGGCGTCAATACCGCTGACGTTCGAACAAGCATTGCTGACCTTTTCCGATGCCGATGTGTGGTTGGGATGTAATGTGCCGAACCGCGAAGCGCTGTTGGAGCAGAACAGCCAATATGCGTTGTTCAAGGCTTATAAGACAGGTCGGTTGTACAACTTCCGCAAACGCTGTTTACCGAGTGGAGCGAACGATTTCTGGGAGAGTGGAGTTGTTCATCCGGAACGTATCTTACAGGACATAATCGCAACCCTGAATGGCGATACAACGTTCTACTACATCAACCCCGTTCAATAAAAATATAACAAAAACGAAAAAAATCCCACGAAAATTTGCAAATGTGGGATTTTTTTTGTATCTTTGCAGGCACAAAAAAATACAAGTATTTTTAATACACAAATTATGACCCGATACGAAGAACTCCAAGTGGCAGAAGGAGTATATGTGCCACAGGTAGGAATCCAATATCCGGAAGACAATCCCTATGAGCAACTTGTGAAGCCGAATTTCACCAGTAAGTTCGTAGTGGACGAGAACTATCCGTTCGTGGATGACAGTAAGAAAGAGAAGTTCCTGAACCGGCTGTTAGTGACTCTGATTGTGCGCATCGGAATGCGCATCATGCTGCGCGTGAAGATGGGACTGCGTTACAAAGGACGCGAGAATCTCAAAAAGTACAAGAAACAGCTTGCCAACGGTGCAATCACGATTGCCAACCATTGTTTCCGTCTGGATTGCCCGTGCGTGCTATTGGCTGCCAAAGTCCCATATGACGTTCGAATCCCGATGTTCGCTCCGAACTTCGGCACGAAAGACGGATATTTTATGAAGAAGGTGGGTGGAATTCCCATCCCCGAACCCGAGGCCGGCATGGCTGCATTGAAGAAGTTCAATGAGGCGTTTGATGAGTTTCATCGCCGCGGTTACTGGATGCACGTCTTTCCGGAAGCCAAGCGTTGGGATTTCTATAAACCGCTCCGTCCCTTCCAGAAAGGTGCGTTCACTATGGCGTACAAGTACGACATGCCGTTGCTGCCCTGCGTGATCACGTTCCGTGAGCGCACGGGTATATTCAAGCTGTTCGGACCGAAAGACCTGCCGCTGTTGCAGGTGGAGATAGGCGAACCGATCTTCCCCGACAAATCCCAGCCGCGTGCGCAAGAGGTGAACCGTCTGTTGACAACTGCCCACAAGCAGATGGAGCAGATGGCGGGAATAACGCATAACCCCTGGCCGGAAACATTATAATCAAACAGATAAATATTAAAACACAAAAATATGGAATTTAAGTATGCTCCCATGTTCCAGCTCGGCAAGGACGAGACGGAATACTATCTGCTCACCAAGGATTATGTCAGTGTGAGCGAGTTTGAAGGTCACCCGATGCTCAAGGTTCAGCCCGAAGGACTGACACTGATGGCTCAGCAAGCGTTCCACGACGTAAGTTTCATGCTGCGCCGTAGTCACAATGAGCAGGTAGCGAAAATCCTTCGTGACCCCGAAGCCAGTGCCAATGACAAGTACGTAGCGCTGACGTTCTTGAGAAACGCCGAGGTGGCAGCCAAAGGTCAGTTGCCGCTCTGCCAAGACACTGGTACGGCGATCATCCACGGCGAGAAAGGTCAGCAGGTCTGGACGGGATTCTGCGATGAGGAAGCGTTGAGTCGCGGTGTGTTCAATACATACACCCAATGCAACCTGCGTTACAGCCAGAATGCTCCGCTGACGATGTATGACGAGGTGAACACGAAGTGCAACCTGCCGGCACAGATCGACATCGAGGCAGCGCAGGGTATGGAGTATGAGTTCCTGTGCGTAACCAAAGGCGGCGGATCGGCAAACAAGAGTTACCTCTACCAAGAGACCAAGGCTCGCATCCAAAACGAAGGAACACTCATTCCTTTCCTCGTGGAGAAGATGAAGAGCTTGGGGACAGCAGCTTGTCCGCCGTATCATATTGCTATCGTCATCGGCGGCACGTCGGCAGAGAAGAACCTGTTGACCGTGAAGCTCGCCTCGACGCATTACTATGACAGTCTGCCCACGACGGGTGACGAGACCGGTCGTGCGTTCCGCGACATCGAACTGGAGAAACGTCTGCTGCAAGAGGCGTACAAGATCGGTCTGGGTGCACAGTTCGGCGGCAAATACATGGCTCATGACGTGCGTGTGGTACGTCTGCCGCGTCACGGCGCAAGTTGTCCGATAGGTTTGGGCGTAAGTTGCTCGGCAGATAGAAACATCAAGTGCAAGATCAACAAGGACGGTATATGGATTGAGAAGATGGACAATAATCCCGCTTCGCTCATCCCTGCCGAGTTACGTCAAGCCGGTGAGGGAGATGCCGTACGCATTGACCTGAACCAACCGATGGCTGATGTATGCAAGATATTGACGAAATACCCGATCGGCACGCGTTTGAGCCTGAACGGCACGATCATCGTAGGCCGTGACATTGCTCACGCCAAGATCAAAGCACGTCTGGATGCCGGTGAGCAGATGCCTGAGTACCTGAAGAACCATCCTATCTACTACGCAGGTCCTGCCAAGACCCCTGCAGGCATGGCGTGCGGCTCGATGGGGCCGACTACTGCCGGACGAATGGATCCGTACGTTGACGAGTTCCAGGATCACGGAGGTTCGATGATCATGCTGGCTAAGGGTAATCGCTCGATTGACGTGACGAATGCTTGTCAGAAGCATGGAGGATTCTACCTCGGCTCCATCGGTGGACCTGCAGCTATCCTTGCACAAGAGAACATCAAATCCATCGAGTGCGTGGAGTACCCCGAGCTCGGCATGGAAGCTATCTGGAAGATTGAAGTGGAGAACTTCCCTGCATTCATCCTTGTGGATGACAAAGGTAACGATTTCTTTAAGCAACTCAAACCCTGTGAGGGTTGCACGATTCTGAAATAATGTACAACGAAGAGAGTTGGTTTAAGCGGATTCGGCAGAAACGGCGACTGACGCTGATTGACGATGACACGCTACGCGAGTTCTGGCACATACACGTGTCAGGACTCGGCGTGTTCACCGTGTTGTTCTTTATGTTCCTGTTGACGATAGGAGTGCTCTCGCTGCTGATAATCTATACGCCGTTCAGGAATATCCTTCCCGGCTACTCGGCAAGTCTGCGTCAGGAGATCATTGAGGAATCGATGCGTATCGACTCATTGCAGCACACGCTCGACTTGCAGACGCAGTATATCAGTGTAGTGCGCGATGTGGTGGCAGGTGAGGTGCACAGCGATACGGTGGTCAGTCTGGACTCGTTGCAGATTGTCATGCAAGAGCAACTGCTTGACGCCAAGAACGAAGCCACGGAAGCGTTCCTTGCCGAGTATGAGGCGCGCGAGCGCGACAACCTGTTGCTGTTCGATGCTCCGACCACAACGCCGGTATTCTCGCTCTACGCTCCGGCACATGGAGTGATCATTAGCACGTACGCACCGCAAGAGGGCAGACATGGCGTGACGATTCAGACACCAAACAAAGAGAACGTGTGCGCCACGCTGGACGGAACGATCGTCTATGTCGATAGCGAGGAGGATGAGACGTTCACAGTCATGGCTTTGCACCAGAACTACCTGTCTGTCTATCGCAATGTAGGCCGTGTGCTCTGTCGTGTAGGCGACGCAGTGCAAACGGGACAAACGATAGCAATCGTTCAGGACGGTACGCCGTTCACCTTCGAGCTCTGGAAACAGGGGCAAGAGATTAACCCTGAAGAGATCATAGCGTTTTAGATGTCAGAAGTCAGATATCAGAAATCAGATAAATGAAAAATTTAGCAATACTTGGCAGTACAGGCAGCATAGGCACGCAGACTCTGGATATCGTACGCGATAATCCCGAGCGGTTTAGCGTGTATGCTATCAGTGCAAACCGTTCGGTGGATTTGCTCATTCGTCAGGCGAAGGAGTTCCATCCGGAGATCGTGTGCATAGCCGATGAGAGTTTGTATCCGCAACTGCAAGAGGCACTCAAAGATGAGCCATATAAGGTCTGGGCAGGTGCAGACGCTATCGCCGAGATGGTGACCTTTCAGCCGATAGACATTGTTGTGGCTGCTATGGTGGGTTATGCAGGTCTGCGTCCGACCATCGAGGCAATCAAGGCAGGGAAGACGATTGCCCTGGCAAACAAAGAGACGCTGGTTGTTGCCGGCGAACTGATTTGCGAATTGGCGCAGAAACATCACACGCCTATACTGCCCGTGGATAGCGAACACTCGGCAATCTTCCAATCGCTTATTGGCGAGCAGTCAGAGATAGAGAAGATTCTGCTCACCGCGTCCGGAGGACCTTTCCGTAACTTTACGCTGGAGCAGATGGCTGCGGTTACTCCCGAACAGGCACTCCAACATCCGAACTGGTCAATGGGCGCGAAGATAACCATCGACTCCGCGTCGATGATGAACAAAGGCTTTGAGGTGATCGAAGCCAAATGGCTGTTTGGCGTGCCGGTAGAGAAGATTGAGGTGCTCATCCATCCGCAGTCGATCGTTCACTCGGCAGTACAGTTCGTGGATGGCGCTATCAAGGCGCAATTAGGCGCACCCGATATGCGCGTGCCTATTCAGCTCGCACTTACATATCCTGAGCGCATCAAGAGCAACTTCCCGCGTGCCGATCTCGCAGCCCTTGGCGCACTGACTTTTGACAAACCGGACTTGGCACGTTTCCCGAACCTTGGTCTGGCGTACAAGGCAACGAACAAAGGCGGCACAGTACCTTGCGTACTCAATGCGGCTAACGAGGTGGTCAACCTCGCGTTCCGTGAGCATCGCTGCGCGTTCCTTGAGATGTCTGAACTCATCAGCCGCGCTATGGATGATATGCCGTTCATCGCCAAGCCGACGTACGACGATTATGTCCGCATAGATAACGAAACACGAAAATTTGTAAACGACTTATTATAATATGGCAGCAATACAGTGGATTCAACTGATAGTAGCACTTAGTTTCCTTGTAGTAATACATGAATTAGGTCACTTCTCTTTTGCGCGTCTATTCAAGGTGCGTGTGGAGAAGTTCTATGTTTTCTTCAACCCGAAGATATCCCTCTTCCGCATGAAGAAGGTGGATGGCAAATGGCGTTTTGCGTTCTTCGCACCGAATGTCGAGCCCGCCGCAATTGAGCAGACAGACCCGATAACCCACGAGGCAAAGACAGACGAAAAAGGTAATATTCTCTACCGCCCGATGACGATGGATGAGATTAACGCCTTGCCTGAAGGGGATTGGCGTCGCGATCCGGACAATACAGAGTGGGGTATAGGCTGGATACCGTTCGGCGGTTACTGCTCGATAGCCGGTATGGTCGATGAGACCAAAGCCGCTACCGATCTTCCCAGCGAACCTCAGCCATGGGAATACCGCAGCAAGAAAGCATGGCAACGGCTGCTGATCATCCTCGGCGGCATCCTGGTGAACTTCATTGCCGCCCTGCTGATGTTTGGCGCGATTCTGCATCATTGGGGTGAAGACTCGCTGCCGCTCAGTCAAGTTGAGCGTGGCTTGTATTACGCGCCGATACTTGAAGAGGAAGGATTTCGTCAGCAAGACAGGATCATCAGTATTGACGGCGAAGAGCCGGAGTATCTGGCGGATGCCGTGCAGGCAATCGTCATAGAGGGCAAGCGCAATGTTGTGGTACAACGCGGTGACGAGACGATCCATCTTACCTTATCCGAAGACCTCGGCACGCGATTCCTCGCGTTGCACAACGAGCATGACCGCATCGAGCGCGCCAAAGCGCACAAAGACAACACATATGAGAAACGCCCATTCGTGTTTATGAGTTACTATGTGCCGTTTGTGATCGATTCGGTTCAGGTGAATCATGCAGCGTACTTCGGTGGGATGCAGAAGGGCGATAGCGTAGTCAGCATCAACGGCGAGCCCACACCATGTTCTGTCATGGTACAGAATGCGTTGGCTGCACATCCGTGTGATAGTGTCACTGTCGGATTCTACCGTCAGGGCGAATACGGAGAGGCGCACTTGTTCATCGGCGACCACTGTAAGATGGGGGTCGTGATGAAACCGCTCACTGCGTTCATCACGCCCAGACATAAGGATTATACGCTGCTTGAGGCTATTCCTGCAGGTATCAAATACGGCTGGGATCAACTGGTGATGTACGTCAAGCAATTCCGCATCGTGTTCACCAAAGAGGGTGCAGAATCCCTGGGCGGATTCGGCGCAATCAAGAACATGTTCCCGGGTATCTGGGATTGGCAGTCGTTCTGGTATATGACAGCCTTCCTGTCGCTCATCCTCGCGTTCATGAACTTCCTGCCTATTCCGGCACTCGATGGCGGCTATGTGCTGTTGCTGCTACTGGAGATGATTACAGGAAAGCAGATTCCGGATAAGTGGCTGGAGAAAATCAACAATGTCGGTTTCTGGATACTGATAGCCTTGCTTATCTACGCCAACGGCAACGATATATTCAAAGCGTTCTTTTAAATAATGAAACAGCTTGTCTGTCTGATACTGTCCGTCCAGACGTTGATTGTAGCAGCCAAGAACTCTACAATCAGCGGATATGTCACGGATAGTCAAACAGGCGAGAGGCTGATTGGTGCCACAGTGCATGATTTGCACTCCGGAGCGGGTACTGTTACGAATGTCAATGGCTTCTATTCGCTTACCCTTCCATCGGACACAGTGCTCTTGCAAGCCGGCTTTGTAGGTTACAATGCGGTAAGAACAGAGGCCTTTATGCTGCAAGGTGATACCTCATTGGTAATCGCTTTAAACACATCGAATATACTTCAGGAGGTAGTGGTAGAACGTACACACTCCATCTCCGGTGTGCAATCGGTGCAGATGTCGACAATGGATGTGCCAATGTCCCAAATCAAAGGAATCCCCATGCTAGGCGGCGAGGTGGATGTGCTGAAAGCATTGCAACTGCTGCCCGGTGTGCAGTCGGGAGCGGAAGGGACAGCGGGATTATATGTGCGTGGCGGCGGACCGGACGAGAACCTTATCATGCTAGACGGTGTGCCGCTCTATTCGGTCAATCACGCCTTGGGATTCTTCTCAATCTTCAATGCAGATGCCGTCAAAAGCGTGACTCTGTATGAGGGGAACTTCCCTGCACGTTACGGAGGCAGACTGTCGTCAATCGTGGATGTACGGCAAAAAGACGGCGATGCCTACGGGTATCACGGTTCACTCAATATCGGACTGATAGCTACCAAACTGAGCATCGAAGGCCCGATATTTTGGACAAAAGAGGACTGGCAGAAGTTCCGGAACAAAGAGGAGATAAAGGCGCAGACTACGTTCAATATCTCTGCCCGCAGAACATTATACGACCTGATTATTCCGCCGATAATGAAGCACTTGTCTGCCAAGTCAGGAACAGGAAAAGAAACAACTGGCAACTATTGGTTCTACGATGTGAATGCCAAATTGACACATACTTTTTCCGACAATGACAAACTGAGCGGCTCGTTCTATATGGGCGAAGATCATGTGAACATGGATATCAGCGGGATGCAAACGGTGTCTACTCAGATGGGAGACGGAAGTTCGCATAAAGAAAGCATGTCGGATGAGAATCGCCTGCAATATCATTGGGGAAACATCTTTGCCGCACTGAATTACGAGCATCGGTTTAATGGCCGGTTGTACGGTGATTTTCAGTTTAGCTATACCCGATACAAGTACGCATTGGCATCCACGTACAATCAGGAATATGAGAAAGTAGGTGTTAGTATGGAATGGCTCAACAAGTTTGACTCCTATATAATGGATATGACGGCTCAAATGAACTTCGAGTGGCGTCCGAATACACGCCATGAAGTGCACTTTGGCGGAAGTTATGCTTATCATCTGTTCAAACCGCAAATTGGGCATCAGGAATTCTCCAGTATCAAAGGCGATACAGAGACCTACCATGTGGATACAACATTCTCACTGGGTGGTACAAATCGTATGCATGTTGCCACTCTGTATATCGAAGACAATTATGCACCATGCTCATGGCTAAAGATGAATATCGGTCTGCATGCAGCATTGTATCACACCGAAGACAAAACATATCCGTCTGTAGAGCCGCGTATAGGTGTGCGCTTTCTGCCACACAGGGATGTGGCAATCAAGATGAGTTATGCCTATATGTCACAATATGTGCACATGTTGTCCAATTCATCGGTATCGCAACCAACTGACCTGTGGGTGCCAGTGACCAAAGATATACCTCCGATGCGGTCGATGCAAGTGGCGACAGGAGTGGCATATACCATTTGTAACCAAGTAGAACTATCGGTGGAGGGATATTACAAGAAGATGATCAATCTGCTTGAGTACAAAGACGGAGCATCGTATATGAATGGCCAGAATTGGCAGACACAAGTGTGCGTAGGCGATGGCTGGAGTTATGGCGTACAACTGCTTGCACAACGCAAGATCGGTCCAGTGACGGGATGGATAGGTTATACTTGGAGCTGGACTATGCGGCAGTTTGACAGGGAAGGGCAGGTAATCAATTTTGGCAAGCCGTTTCCTGCCAAGTACGACCGAGAACATGATCTAAGCATAACTATGCAATACAGAATAGACAGGATATGGGAAGTGGCGGCAACGTTTGTATACGGTACAGGCACGCGCGGAACACTCGGTCTGCAGAAGTACGATGACAAATTGTACACCGATAGGTTTGACAAAAATACCGGCACAACGACTGTGTATTATATAAGCGAACGTAATAACTATAAGATGCCGGACTATCATCGACTTGACTTGGGAGTGACATGTCATCTGCCGGACAAGAATCATGACAATATGGAACATATGCTAAACCTTTCGGTTTACAATGCCTATTGTCGGTTCAATCCCTATTTGGTGTATCCCAAGGATGGCAAGTTGTATCAGTTCAGTTTGTTCCCTATAATGCCGAGCTTGAGTTATGTATTCAAATTCTGATAGATAAGAGATGTTTTGAAACGGTGTTTGTACATATTGTATTTGCTAATGTTCCTGTTCACAGCCTGTGAGCGGGAGATACCGTATAATGGCGATTACCAAGATCCGAAACTGGTAATACAAGCGTTAATGCGATCGGGTGAAGATTCTATAGTATGCTATGTCAGTAGATCCAGTTTCTTCTTGGACGACAAATCGGTACAATCACAGGTCTTGGAAGACGTAACTATACAGATAACATCGTCAACACGCGAACTGCATATATTGAGCGACAAACTGGACGGAGATAAACATATACTGCAATTATCTGCTTCGTTGCAGGCCGGCGATACCATCCTTCTTAGCGCAACACACCCGGAATATGGTACGGCTGTTGCAA
>Ga0310786_10009418_pt1 | contig 12404 bp, 12 predicted proteins | sample AusTroGonzalo_MG_FD_203881 | JGI IMG/M metagenome (GOLD analysis project Ga0310786, IMG submission 203881) | Bovine rumen microbial communities from tropical cattle in Woodstock, Queensland, Australia - Gonzalo_03 (v2) (version 2) | ecosystem: Host-associated > Mammals > Digestive system >...
TTCACGAATTCTCTTTGTAAATCAATAACTAAAAGATACTTCATTGTGCCTCCATTAGTTAGATACTATGCCTTATCTTAAAATAAGGATTCTTCTTTGAGATATCAATAAGTCTTATGCTTCCGTCAGGATTGTCGATGAATGTAAACATTCCTTCAAGCTGTTCCTGACCAAATACATAATAGTATATCTTTCCATTCGGAATCTCATCCGAACCAAACATACCACTCAACTTATTATTGCGAGTATTCTCCAATAGATAAGAGTAGTCCCTAAGTGCTAAATTAACACTTACCAGATCCTGCCGAAGAACATCTTTTGCAGAATAATACTCAGTATCAGCTACTAACTTAAGTATAGCTTTTTCTTCCTTCGCATCAAGAAGATCAAACGGGTTAATCCGCTTACCCGTAAAATCTATAGACTGCTTCAGATAGACTACGCAACACGTAAGCTGCTGATTATCTCGAAAGTGAGATACTGTCGCTACATCATTTTCGTTTGGTTCCCAATCATAGCCTAAAAGCGTTTCGTGGTTAACTATGCTAGGAATACCACCTTCTAATAAGTACAATAAGCGTAAATTAAAATCGGGAATATTTCTGATACACTCTCTTACTTGGTCATGATCATTACTTAAAAACAGACCATGAACAGGCATTTGTGCCTCTAAGTCCTCATAAGGTGACATGACTTCTGCAAATTCTGAAAGCACTCCTATCTGATCTTTATCGTCATTCAAATAGTAAATTACTTCAGTTAACCTGCCGATGAAGACAACATCATACATAAATGTCTTTGGATTAAAGTATGCAACTGCGGCAATACGGATAAAATCCACATACCTGTTAAAAACTAATACTTTAACCCTTTCAGCACAAAATGTATGAGATATTACCGGAACACCTAAAATAACATGAATGTCTATTGGGCGACTAACCATAAAGCCAAGATATTCAAAAACTGGTCTGACTTTGCTGAAACTTGAGATCACAACATCAGGTCCCAAATATATTTTCTCGGATGGTACTCGCACGGGAGTAGGCTTCTTCTCACTCACTTCCATAAACTTTTCTTGCAACATTATGCACCTCCTCATTTAAACGCTTAGCACAAACTATATCAAGTATTCTTCAAGTACGACTAGAATCCTTAATAGACCAGTCGAGAACACTCATCATCTTAAGGTATGAAACAGTCTGTGAGTCTTGACTATCAAAGTCAGAGATAGGATAGAGCTGTAAATCCTGATCATTCTCGTATGAGCACATTACTGCAGATGTACAGTGCGGTATATAATATCCAAGATATATTAGTATATACTCTGTTACTGCAGAGTATATTTCTGTCCTTATTGCATAATCCTCTATACCCTTGAAACCGGCTACTGTTTCTTCATATACTGATGCGAGTCCCTTAATATCAAGACAATATGTCTGCATACCATTGTTAGTATTTACTGTCACAAAGACTTCCGTACCTCTCGCACCAATAAATGCAACTATCTTGTTCATCTGTGAATTATTAAATTTCTTGACAGCAAACTTAATTGGTAAGTCGAAATTACAATCGACTCTTTTCGGTATAAAGTCGGATATGTCAAGCATCTCAGAACCCTGACAATTCATGTCTAAATTCACAAAATTAATTACATCCTCCAGCAAAAGCCTCATTGCAGTATATCTCCGGAGTTCTTTTCTTTTTATTGGAAGTGGGTAGATATATCGCTGCAGTACAGCAACACAAGATATTACATTTAAAAAGTAAAGAAGCCTCCCGTAGCTTGTTTTACTCCAATCATCTGCAAACTGGTTTATGTTTCTAACAGTATCGAAGCAAAGTGCTCCATATACACCAACAGATCTATCCATACCACCAAACAAATAATACTTTTCATCCCTGCTAGACAATATTCGTGTATTGGATATCGGCATCCATGTGGCATCGTCTCGTTTAAAAGGCACACGAATTGCCATTTTTTCAGTCTTTGTAACTTTTATTTCTGTTGGATCATCTGTCGGTTCCCAGTCAGTTTCAACCTCACAAGTCGTATATGCTCTTAAAGCATCTAAGTTATTATTAATATCCATAGTATTAATCCTTTCTGAGTTTTAACTCATATGATATAGTATTGTTGGCTTGTTATAGAAAGCAAAAGAATCATAACAAGCCAACTTAACAAAAAGTATAGATGTGAAATCACTCACAGCTTCGTAACTGTGATGGTTCTGTGCTTCGCCGTGCAAGGAACTCCTGCATTTTTTACAATATAGAATGCATGGCGAACAGTTCCATCTTTCAAAACACGTTCCCTATAATAAGCCTTATGCTCTACCGGGCGAGCATGCGTTGAGTGCTTAGAAGACTTTCTTATGATACCCTTCTCCTTACACTCCCGATAGTACTTTGTATTCGTTCGCATTTTTATCAAAATGCTTCGTGCTTCCTCTGATATTTCATGATGTTCCGGAGTGCTTTTACTTATGTCATTCTTCACATTTACCTTGTTAGGTGCGGGTTCATGAACTGATACACTTACTAATTTCATTTTTGGATTAAAGTAGTCCTTAACAATCTTCGGAATACTCTTACAAATTGAATATATCACTTGCCAGTGACAAGGCTCTGCAAAGCTAAAAACGAAATTATGATCAATTTCACCTTTACTATTGGTAATCTCAACGACACCGCAATTGCGAAAGCGTCCTCGCTCTGTATCATACATATCAATAGCTAACGTCGAACCTTTCCCTTTGTATGCAAATGATAGACAGTATGCATACCTCTCTGTATTATAGTAGAAAGATACCACCTTCGTCTTCGCCATAAGTGGACCTTCTACTATTGATGCAAGATTCTCAGCTACTGCTGTAGGGGCAAAGTCAATATAACGCGTGGCATCAAAGCCAGAAGTATCTAACTTTTCAAGATAGATGTTGTTAGACATTTCTGCTACCTTTAGCTCCATATAATGCGTTATGAAAGACCCAACAGTGTTGTACTGATTTTTTGGAAAGATCCTGCTCACATCATCCTTCTCACAAGTATCCAGTAGTCCTATTAAAATCTCCCACCCAACTATAGAATTATCAAATGATAAATCTTTTTTGGTGTAACCTTTAGGGTTATGTTTAAGGAAGATACTTCTAACTGCGGGGTAGTCTTCCCTAAGATTCCGTTCAATATCATCAATGTTATAGTGTAAGTAAGTTTTCATAGAAACTCCTTTCTTAGGCTATAGCCTAATAAAATATTATACAGTTTATCTTATTTTAAGAAGCCATCTTTGTTGACGTTATTCTGAAGACAGTCGTCTTCGAATAAAAGTTGAGTGAGCTGATTGCAATACTTACTCAGCAATTTCCTCAAAGCAACCAGCTGAACTTCCGTAAGGGAATCATTTCCCTTGTCGAACGCTTTTCTTGCCATCGCGCTACCGAACTTAGCATCTGATTTGTTGAATCCATTACCGTTTGAAAACTTTGTCTTGTAATCCTTCTTCTCAACTTCTGTCTGCTTTGCATACAGTAATTGAGTACAACGTATCGCAAACTGATTACTACTCTCAATCTGCGACCTCACTTGTTCCTCTGTCCAAATACGAACAGTACCATCAGAAGTGAAACGCTTCTGTACCGGAGACTCCTTGTTAAGCTCCATAACCTCCTTAAGATTCCAAGAAGGTATTGTGTATAATAATCTCTTAACCCTCTTTCCGTCTACCTTTGTGGAATACATTACTTTACACAAAGGCCACTTCTTCATCTTTCTCGTAAACTTAAACACCGGGCAAAACTTCAATCTCTCGAGTGTGCGGAAGTGTCCTGCACACAAGTGCATAGCAGTCAATTGTTTTGAACCTTTCTCCATCGACTTTGTACTGATGGTATACCCATCAACTAACTGACGACCACAGTAACTGCAAAACTGTTTTCTCATAGGAAAACTCCTTTCTGGCTTATGCCATTAAAAATATACTTACAACGATGCTAATGCATCTAGTTACTGAATTTAGAGCATACTATTATCTATACTCCTTATTTCAAGTATATATGCGGGTACAATAAAACTTTCTTCAAAATTTTATTAGTAGCCACGTAATCCCAATTTTGTGTAAATATATACGTGTGCCCTTATTCTCATTCGATCAACAAAATAAAGACTTTAGCTTAGTGATACTAACTAATCTTTAGTTAATATCACTAAGCTGTCATACTTGCAGAGTATCTAGTTTAACAACTTAGAAATTCTGCATACACCTATGTTAAATAATTTTCAGGTTAAAAATTCAGAGGCAATTTTATCTCATGTCCTCCTCGTCTATAACAAGTAGACGAGGAAGACACGAACTTGGAATATTAGTTCAACTGCTTGAAGAATATTCCGATTATTGATCCAGTAGGATCTTTAATGAGGACTGAACTAAATCGTCCGGAGGACAGAATAAATGCGGCATTTCCCAACTCCGTAGTTCCAATAGTATCATACGAGGAATCTACAAGTCCATTAGAGTTATGCAAATATCCCGTATAGTTTGCGGCACCCTGCTCACGCCAAATGGAAGCACCTGATGCATTAACACCATCAGTCCAACTTATAACGTATGCTGTCTTAGCTTGCGCGCTAAGGAAGTTCTTTGATCCATCAGTGTCACTTGCAGTCGAGAATTCCAGACGTGCAGGCATGTTCGAAGCACCGTTTGAGGATTTTCCGTCAGACGTCATAATTGCACCATAGTTAATACACTTTGATGCATAGGGCTGACCAGTTCCTACGGTGATAGTAGCAAACGCCTTCGTCTGGATGAGGATAGCAATATCTCTTCCCTGGAACAGCGAGAGCGCTGTAGTTACCTGAGTACCTGAAACTTTTGAGTTATCAAAAGATGCGAACTCCTGAGTCGAGATGGAATCAATTCCCGATTGCAGGGTTGTCGTACCTCCACTCAAAAGTGAGTTTGACATAACCATAAGGTTAAGTCCTGTTGACACAAGTGATGCTACCATGATGATAGCAATACCTATAATCATAGCCTCTGATATATTACCTGACAAATTAAGTCACCTTCCTTTCTCTTATGCTTCATTCTGACGTTTCTTCATCAGAATAAATAAAACGATGAAGAGCGCGAGTGATACAACCGCAAGAATGATAGTTAACCACTCATGGTTACCTGCGACCCAACAGATAACTGTTGCTACAGCAGCAGCACAAAATCCTACTGCTGTGACGAACATACCAATGAGTGCCATCCCGTAATATGCCTTCATTCGACCGTCACCAGTCCTAATGGCATATACCATGTCCTTAATTAAAGAAATCATACATGTCCTTTCTGGCCGAAGCCTGTTAGCCATTTATCCTCAATGGCTTAAGATGTTATTCCGTAACATTTTCAACCCTCGTAACCTTGTAAGCGAAATCGTTACGATTATCTGTGTAGAGCTTCATACTGAATAAAGCTCTCGTGCCTTGATTTAGACTGTGAAGCTTCTTCGCTATATTCCCATATGCAAATATAGGAATACGGAAATAGACGTCACCCCATCCATGTGTACAAACACCTGCACGGTAGAACTTTCTGCCATTCACGCCAATCTCCATGAGCTTGTCAGGCATGGTTTTGTTTTTCTGAATGGCTCCGTAGACTTGAAGCTTCAGGTCTACTAACTCTTCGCTGTCAGATTTGCACGTATCAATGAGCCTCGGAAATATAGCTCTTTTCCCATTCTCATCGATAACCTGCAATATATCAATTCTTTTTGCATCGATATAGTCGCCAACCTGATAGTTTGAAATGTTGTCGACATATACAGGAATAGCCTTATCAATGCCCAAAGCATTGATGTGCATGAGCTTAAATGCTCTGCCCTGATCAACGATAGAGTCAAGAATAGCAATGATTTTAAACATGCTTCCTCCTATGATGATAACAATCCTGCAGAAATTTCTGAGAACTGAGATATACCAAGAATAAGTATCGGAGCAACAAAACAACCGATTACTGCTATAAGGGCCGGGAGTACCGATATAAGCCGTAATGTTGATGTCTTGGATTCCAACTTCTCTTGATGCTTCATCTCAGTAACAGACAGGGATTGCTGCTTTTGTAGTGTCATATCAGCAAAAGCTTCAGTGACCGAAATATCGTATATACAATCGTATAATTTATTTACGATCTGCTTAAACTCTATGCTGTCTGTGACACCGAGAAGATAGTCTAAGGCTTTCTTAGGCTCCTTCTTATATATCGTTAATGCGTAGCATAAAGGCACTTTAAGTACCCTAGCATGACGCTCTAACAATATCAAAGTTTTTTCACAGGATATAGGTGTTTGACTACAAACAACCATAAGTGTTTGAAGCTGACTAACCTCATCCTCCAAGCAAGACTTTAACATCTTACTTCGTGAGCGTAATTTATTTATCGGTATCCTGGATAAGACGATTGCTACAAGTAACGCTACAATCGGGAACCACCAACGTGGAACTGAGCCATGATATGTCTCATACTTAGTCCTAAGTCTTTCTACTTGCTGACCAATTTCCATATCTCCTAAGCCAGTTACTCTTGACTTTACTAGGTGGCTCATAACCTCATCAGCATCCTTACCTTCTGAATAATTCTTGTACTCTGATTCAGAGATGTTTAAGAATTCATCATCAAGCGAGTGCAATTGTTGTTTCTGGGTAACCGATAAATCCATCGGAAAAATTGAAAGAGAATCATAGTTATTCTTAAACAATGAGCGTGTAGAGAAAACTATGAATAATAACGCCAAGAGCGTTGCCACAAATCCGATAACAAAATACAATACTCGTTCTGTGTACAAGTACTGAATATTTTTATTTGATGCGGCATCATTTAATTTACTCCGTAGCTTCTTTATCTTACTCGTCTTCTTTGGCATTACATTAGAGACTACTTTGTGCACTATTGGATTTGCCATGATATTTGCCATTGTTTCAGAAACATCCGTAGAAATATATGGATTCACCAATTTTGCATTCGTACAACGTCTGTATGTACCTATGGTTAGCACAAGGATTGCCATGTGTAGAATGTTTCCGTACATTCCATCAAGCAATACAGCTGTTCCCGGAATCTGACCTTTATTGAACATCTCTGCCACAGGCCATATGACTAACCCAACAAGGGATATTACTGAATATCCCTTATTCTTGATACGCGTACGTTCAATCTCTCGATAAGCAAGATCGCACTCCTGCTGAATGATCAATAGTGTGCCATCTATATCATCAATAGATTTTGATGCTGCGTGCACACAATTCGCAAAAGTACTCATAAGCGGGAGAGGATAACTCTCTGTCATTTCCTCAAGCATTATCTCATCATCTCTCTCAATGATATGAATGATATCATGAATAACCTTTTCAAACACGGGCGGAATAGGTACCACTTGAAAAGACTTTATTACAGATTTCGTGGATATCATAGATTGTCTGTAAAGTGACAAATATCCAGAGAATTCTTTGTAGATATCTTTGCATATATTGTTTGTTTTTACAATTATCGTTTGCGAACAAACAACATGTACGAGCAAAAGGAAAAACGCAGTATACAATGGATTCCGCAAAAAGACTAATCCAAATCCGAGTGCTAAAGCATAATACAAAATAAACTTATCCATTGTTGTAGCTGCTTGTACGGCCAAATCATCCTTTGAAGAAATACCGTATACCGCAAAGTTTTTTAAAGCGGTGCCGTATAATCTTCTTGTAGGGATAAATTTGAGATAGAACTCGTGTCGCCTTATTGCCTTCTGTCGTGCTTTTGCAGCGGCTGCCGGATTCTCTTTTCGTTTAGCACGACCAACGAAATAAATAAAACAAAATGCTGTAATGGCTACAAGGATAAGGTTCATTTTTATTAAGAAAGCACCATTGTCACCTTCTATCATCGGTACCTCCTTACTCCACTATAATAAGGAACCCAATCAGATTATTGCTCAAATCATAAATATTTCTTTTCTGATATCCTATTTCTTCATCAAGATTATTTACGATATTTACTACAATATCCGGATATTCCTTTACACTATATATGGTTGCCTGTATTGAACCTGCATACTTTGCAAGATTGACATAGTTACTGGTATTTAATACCGGATTCTCATCCTTATCTCGCAAGGTTTCATTTAAAGATTCAACATAACTAGTCCCATCAGATGTTGTAAGGTTTCCGAAAGTGTAGCACTGTTCACGATATGAAATAGCCACAACCTTATCAAAAGTATGTGTACTATTAAGACATGCCGCAATTCTGTCCGGGGTAAGAATAACCTCATCCTTGTATAGCTTGAAATAATCTACAGGTCCGGAATCACTGTCTTCTTCAACACCAAATTTCTTAAGCAATCCTGATAGATTATCTACATCAATCTTGCTTGTTAAGTCTGTTAAATCTTCCTTTATTGTCTGTGTTAGCTCACCACCAATATCTGCATATTTTGAGAATGAGCAGGCAGTAAGCACCAAGCACAAAATGCAAATTAAGCAAATGCTACATAAAGCATGTTTTCTTACGCGCATACGTTTAACCCCCAATTCTTTACTAGCCAGTCGATATACTGCGGTCTTTCTTCTTCAGTTAAATTGCCAAGGATACCTTGTATCGTTCTGATGCTAGGAACATCCTTTGCTATATATGAGTTTGTCTTTTCATCATATGCAATATTAACATGATACTGAAACTTCACACGGTCAGTGCTACGTGTATAAAACTCACGTTGCAATGACGCAAGCTGATCAATAGCACCTATTACGCTGTCAGATGCCTTCAGCTCGGGATATGGTATCAGTCTGTTTAACGGCTCGATTTCCGCAATATATGCAACACGACGCTTACCATTAAAGAAGTCCAGATGTACATCATGCTTAACAACTGCTAAAACGTCTGCAATAGCAACGTCTTTATCTGCATATTCTCCTGACTGTACAAGCTGATTCGCTAATCCATTTACAAGCGATGGTACATCAACAGAATGGTATGAGAAGAACGTTGCCGCTGATCCTACAAAACCAAACTGTATCATACGTGCTGCAACTGGAGCAGTCGCAACTTCACCAGCCATTGAAATATATGCATCTGTTTTCTTTAAGATATCCTGTGCTTCAACATCAGTAACCGTAGCTGTCGGTCTAACAGTAAAAATGTTTAACCAAGGGTAAAGTTCACGTAGGGCGAGCTCGAATGACATTTCAAGAATACGTATATTCACTAAACGTAAATAGAATGCTGCGGCTTTCATCATAGATGTTTTACCAACATTCTGCTGTCCTGTAAAAGCCGAGTTTTGTAAACCCCGCATCTTCCAACGAATGTCATCTCTGACTAATTCCCAATTCTTTACCCCACCATGATTCAACAGACTCTCAAGGGTATAAGATGATGCAGAGAACTTACGCACGAAACCACCGGTACACTCACCCATAGGTCCACGAATAACATTTACTCTGGCACCATCATACGCATCGTTTACCTTGTACGGATGTTTCTCGGTAAGTGGCTCGGTAATTCCATAAGATGATAACTGTAGCGCAATACGATTCATCTCATCTTCCGTATAGAAGTCGAGGAATGGTAAATGTATCCACGCTGCATTCACCTGTACCCATATAGAGTTCGTATATCTATACGGGGCATCAAAGTTACCATCAATGTCAAATCTTGTTGAACCTGATGCTCCAAAGTTGAAACCATCAACATTAGATAATCGAATGGTTTGCAGACAGCCATGACCTAAATAGTAATTGTAGATACATGTCGCAAGTAAGTAAATGTAATCATAATACTCAAGCGGCTCTGTATACAGTTCCTCAATTGCTGCTTCAAGTCTTTCCTGTGTTACAATATACCTATCGTAATCAGGTGGAGCTATTCCATCGTCAAGTCGAATCGGCTTGTCCCACCTCATCTTCTCAAATAACCAAGTAAACCAGACTCTTCTGTTAGGTGCCTTTTGTCCAGCAATATAGGCTAACAACTCCCATTGAAAGTTAGGGATAATTGTTCTCCATTCTTCGAAGTCCAGTACTAACCTTGCAGTCTTTATATCCGGAATAATATCTTGTAAGATTGTAATAAAGACACCACGAAGATACTCGATATTAGCGGCAATGCCATAAGAAGCATCATCTCTTGCTTTTCGTAACATCTTCTTCTTGTACTTTATTGATTCTGCAATTCTACTATTTGCGGCAGTAGATGTACTTGCAGAAATCTCATCCGACAATTTATCGAGAACCGTCTCTGCCAATTCATCAATTGACAAAGATATAAGTTTCTCATCTTTTCCTAATACTTTCTTTGACTGTAGGTAATACCAGATAAGAATTATTGCAATAACAACTCCTAACGATATACATAAACCTACCATGTATTCACCTCCGGAAATTTCTTTGGTGATATAATCATGTTTAATATGTTACGGATCTCCTGAGGTGTAGCCCTTCCTTCAGGTGTTCTCTTCCGAAAGGCTTGTACCAACTTAATAAACTGACCATCATACAGTAGTTTCTCAATATACGGATTATAACTGTAGATCATATACTTTTTAGATCCCAGCTCAGAATCCAATTTCTTTGTCGAAATTACAGGGTTGTACTTAGTCACAATAACCTTGTATGGCCCAGAGTATTCCAGTCTGTTCAAGATATTGGTTACCTCTTGTGAAATTCCGCGTTTAGTGTTTACAATCACTAACAGCAAATCCGAGTGCTGAGCTATTGCTCTGTTAAGATTCAGATCTGCATTATTGCATAACTCTGTTGCAATAATGTCATCTCTGTTAACCAATGCCCCGAACTTGTCATAGGCTTCAACTTTTGAGTTAATGTCTCCTGCACCATTGAGAGAACACAGAGCGTATACTCCATCTGGTGTTAGTGATGTAGCAAAACTTAGCGCGCTCAAAATATCTCTGCTGTTACATGCCGAGATTAACTCCTGAGTACTGCAACTTGATTCCACTCCCAACTCTGTTACAAGAGAATAGTAATCCTTAAAATCACCTGTTGTGATTATGTAGGTTGGTTTCTTTTTGATATTGCTAAACATAGCAAGGCAAGTAGCAATTAAAACTGTCTTACCAGACGCTGATGCTGTCGAAGCAATCGCCATTTTCATCCTTTATACTACCTCCCTTCATGTACGTATACTTGTCGATTCCAAGATTTGCACCAATGATGTCATAGATTCGACTGTACATCGTTTTGTTAATTGTACTCCACTTATGTTCACCCTCAAGCATCTCAAAATCAGCCGATGACATAAAAGGAATCCATTCAGATTTCTTTACAGAAAACAACTCCGATAATTTCTCTTGTGCCGAAACATCCTTAGCCCAATCGTTCTCATGGTTGTCGTTATCATCTGAAGAATTTGTTGTTTTTGAATTCTTCTTAGTTGTGACTGCTTTGGGCCGGTCGCCACACTTAAGCAGATTGAAGTCCTCATGATCTACAAGTGCCTCTAACTCGTATCCAAAGTTAAGAGAAACTTTATGACCAACGACTGCAATAATTTTGTCGGCATTCTTGATAACAACACCATCAACAATGACATAGTCATATGCTCCAAAATCAAAGTTTGAAATGTCTTCCTCTGTCTTTGCAATGATTATGTGAATACCACAAAAATCATCCTCAAATGTTCCGTCGATCAATCTACTAAGATACTTATTCGTAGATATAACACAAACCCTGCCATATCTATGAATAACCTGCATCAAAGAATATAGTACTGTTCGTGTATCCATCTCAGATACAATGCTTATAATCATCTGTACCTCCTAACGTATGAGCCGTTCCCAAGCTTCAAGATCTTCTCGAAGTTGTTCACCTGCTTCCTCTACTTTTTTGTTAAAAGCCTCAGTTGAATATACTCCTGAAGATTCTACACCATCTCCAAATAAGAATCCGTCTCTCACATATTCTCCAGTAGCTTCATCTGTATGCGTCTGCTCATATTCCATAGCCGCCTGGTTCTGATATCCCAACTGTTCCCTTAAGATGTTGATAAATGAGGATGAAACAGAAGCATTGTTATCCGTAGTGTAAATATGAAGCACTTCATCAATATGCTGGCGATAGGTATCATTAATCACCCTGGTGATATCAAAAATGTTTGGATCGAATTTTAATGAATTAGCCAAATCAGTAGGAATACAGTAGTAACTGATAGTTCCATCTTCTGCAGCATCATTGTACCTCTCAATATATGGTAGAGTGTACTGCTTATACGTCGCATAGTCTAAGAACATACCTCGTAGAATTGCATCTTCTTCCTCACTAACGCTGATCTCGATCGTATTATCTTTGATGTAGTATACTTTCTTTTTGGAAAGCACTCTGGTCAGTTCTCCATTCGGCAGAACAAATTT
>Ga0310786_10009419_pt1 | contig 12404 bp, 11 predicted proteins | sample AusTroGonzalo_MG_FD_203881 | JGI IMG/M metagenome (GOLD analysis project Ga0310786, IMG submission 203881) | Bovine rumen microbial communities from tropical cattle in Woodstock, Queensland, Australia - Gonzalo_03 (v2) (version 2) | ecosystem: Host-associated > Mammals > Digestive system >...
TTAATGTTAACAACAATGAGCTGTGCGGGATAGCTTGCAAAAACAGTCTGGCAAACAACATCGTTTTGCGCTTTTGTTACACCGTTTTGAATATCAAGCTCCCTTGTGTATCCGTGATGATGATGAACATTTTCATATTCAATAATCAAATCACCGAAGGGCAGATAGTTTGTGCTCCATACTCCGTGAAAATCCTCGTTTGCAATTCTGTTTGCTTTTTCGTGGTCGCCCTCAAGAATTGCATGACGCAGCGCATAAAGATACTCGTGAGCATCCTTTTTGTTTAAGTCCATCGGATAGCCCGACCAGAGAGTGTCCTCATTAAGAGCAATTCTCTCATTTTTCAGGTTTCCGAAAACCATTGCGCCGATTCGACCGTTTCCGACGGGAAGTGCTTCCTCCCATTTATGAGCTTTTTTTGTGTACCAAAGTCTGTTTTCCATAGCTTCACCGCCTTTGATATATACCTTTCGCCATTTCTCGCGCCCATTATACTTGATTGGTATACCAATGTAAAGATATTTTTTAATTATTTTAAAATAAAAACGCCTTCTCAAACTGAGAAGGCGTTCTTCGTTATTTTGTCGGATAAATTTTGTCTTTTCCGCCCATATACATTCTTAATGCTTCGGGGATGTTTACGCTTCCGTCTGCGTTAAGGTTGTTTTCAAGGAATGCAATAAGCATTCTCGGCGGTGCAACAACGGTGTTGTTAAGGGTATGAGCAAGATAATTGCCGTTTTCACCCTTAATTCTTATCTTAAGTCTGCGCGCCTGAGCGTCTGTTAAGTTAGAGCAGGAGCCAACCTCAAAGTATTTCTTCTGACGGGGTGACCATGCTTCAACGTCAACCGATTTAACCTTAAGGTCTGCAAGGTCGCCCGAGCAGCATTCAAGAGTTCTTACGGGGATATCAAGGCTCCTGAAGAGGTCAACGGTGTTCTGCCAGAGCTTATCAAACCAGTAGCGCGAATCCTCGGGCTTGCAGACAACAACCATTTCCTGCTTTTCAAACTGATGAATACGGTAAACGCCGCGCTCCTCTATTCCGTGCGCGCCCTTTTCCTTTCTGAAACAGGGTGAATAAGAGGTTAAGGTGAGCGGAAGCTTCTCCTCGGGGGTGATTGTATCGATAAACTTACCTATCATCGAGTGCTCGGAGGTGCCGATAAGGTATAAATCCTCGCCCTCAATTTTATACATCATTGCATCCATTTCTTCAAAGCTCATAACGCCTGTTACAACGTTTGAACGAATCATAAACGGCGGAACAACGTAGGTGAAACCGCGGTCAATCATAAAATCGCGCGCGTAACTGATAACTGCACTGTGAAGTCTTGCAATATCGCCAATAAGATAGTAGAAGCCGTTACCTGCAACTCTGCCCGCAGCCTCCATATCAATACCGTCGAAGGTTTCCATAATATCGGTGTGATAAGGAATTTCATAATCGGGAACAACGGGTTCGCCGTACTTCTGTACCTCAACATTTTCGCTGTCGTCCTTACCTATCGGAACGCTGTCATCAATAATGTTGGGGATGCTCATCATAATCTGCGTAACTCTTTCACCGAGCTCAGCTTCTTTTTTAGCAAGCTCCTCGAGCTCCTTTGCCTGCGCGGTTACCTGCTCCTTGAGAGCCATTCCCTCTTCTTTTTTGCCCTGCGCCATAAGCGCGCCGATTTGCTTTGAAATCTTGTTTCTGTTTGCACGAAGCTCGTCCGCTCTTGCAATTGCCGCTCTGCGCTCCTCATCAAGCGCAACAACCTCGTCTACAAGCGCTAGCTTGTGCTCCTGAAACTTCTTTTTGATGTTTTCTTTTACGATTTCGGGATTTTCTCTTACAAATTTAATATCAAGCATTTTTAATTCTCCTATTTGCCAAGTATGTTTGCTATATTCTTTAAATCCTCAAGGGAATAGAATTCTATTTCAAGTGTTCCCTTTGAGCGTCCGTTAATAACCTTAACCTTTCTTCCGAGGGCTTCGGTCAGCGATAATTCAACCTCATCATAGAAGGAATCGCGCTTTTTTGCCGTTTTTGCCCTTGTTTTAGCGGGTTTGGACGCGAGCTTTTCAACATCGCGGACTGTAAGTTTACGTGAAACTATCCGGTCCGCAATCTCAAGCATCAATGCAGGGCTGTCAAGCGCAAGCAGCGCCCTTGCGTGACCGGCGCTGATAACGCCGTTTCTCGTCATATCGCGGACTTCCTCGGGAAGTCTTAACAGTCTTAACGAATTCGTGATTGCAGGACGGGATTTACCGACGGAAGCGGCAACCTCCTCCTGATTGAATCCGCATTTGTCAATCAGCGCCTGCAAGCCCTCAGCCTCTTCAATCGGGTTCAGGTCCTCGCGCTGCAGGTTTTCAATAATTGCAAGCTGCATTGCCTCGGTATCGCTAAGCTCCTTAACGATAACGGGAACCTCTTTGAGCCCTGCAATTCTTGAAGCTCGCCAGCGTCGCTCACCTGCAACAAGCTGATAACCGCCCGTTGTAAGCGGACGTACAAGCAGCGGCTGTAAAACGCCGTGCTGTGCGATTGAGTCCGCAAGCTCATTCAAAGCCGCTTCGTCAAAGGTCTTTCTGGGCTGCTCTTTATTAGGAATTATCTCATTAATCGGAAGGGTTGAGGTCGACAGTTCATCTGAAACGCTGTTTTCAATAAGCAGAGCGTTCAGACCTTTTCCCAGTCCTGATTGCTTTTTAGCCATATTATTCGCCCCTCTTTATAAATTCATCAACAAATTTCTTATAGGCAAATGCTGCCTTTGAATACTTTTCATAATATATAACAGGCTCTCCGAAGCTCGGCGCTTCTGCAATTTTAACGCTTCGCGGAATCATTGTTTTATACGCCTTACCGGGAAAATACTTATTAACCTCGTCAATAACCTGCTGGGTGAGCTTCAGTCTGCTGTCATACATTGTAAAAAGCACACCCTCAAGCTCTAAATGCTCATTATAGTGCTGTTTTATTGTGCGCACTGTGCTTACAAGCTGGCTTAAGCCCTCAAGAGCATAGTATTCACACTGCAGAGGAACTATAAGAGTATCAGCAGCAACAAGCGCATTAATCGAAAGAATGCCCAAACTCGGCGGACAGTCTATAATTATGTAATCAAATTCCATTACCAGACTTGCGATTGCTTTTTTCAACGCCCTGTTTCTGTTCTCTTTTTCGGCAAGCTCAAGCTCAGCGCCTGCTAAATTAATGCTCGAAGGAAGCAAAAAGAGATTTTTGAACTCTGTTTCAACCATTATTGCGCGGGCAGAAACATCGTTAACAAGCATATCGTAGGTTGAATATTCAACCTCGCTCTTATCAACTCCTACCCCTGATGTTGTGTTTCCCTGGGGATCAACATCTATAAGCAGTGTTTTTTTGCCTTTTGCACCGAGTGCCGCAGCCATATTAACGCAGGTTGTTGTTTTGCCTACGCCGCCTTTCTGATTAAAAACAGCAACTGTTTTACCCATTTGCTCACCTCATAACCAATTTTACTCATTATACTATATTAATAATACATTATCAAGGCTTTTAACCAATGTTTCATGTTTCACGTGAAACATTTTAAGCCGATGCGGATACTTGTACCGCATCGGAGAGGAACAACATTCGCAGCGATTGTTAACATATTGCTCAAGACAAATAATAAAGAGCAATATGTTTTAATCGCGGAGTGTGTTTTGACGAGTTTCACGTGAAACATGAAACATTTTAAAAAAAGCGCAAAGCGGACGAACCGTAGTTCGTCCGCTCCGCGTGATGAAAAGAGGAGAATATGTTTAAAACGGTTGCCCGTTTTAAGCCGAATTTGTTAAAAAGACCTTCGGAAAGGTGTCTTTTTGCTCTGTTTTAGGTATTTTAACCGTGAATTCAATATAATCATCCGTTTCAGTCTTATTTGAAACAGCGTCTATGCCCGAAGCTTTCATTGTTTCAATTGCCCTGTTTACTGTGTTTACAAAGATTCTCACATCCCTGAAAACCGTTTTAGGCTTCTTTTTGCGCTTTTTAGGTTTGTTTGTGATACTTTCTATGTATTTTTCTGTCTGTTCAACATTCAAGCCTCGTTCTTTTATGACGTTCAGCGCCGACCATATATCTTTTTCACTTTCAAGCTTAAGCAGGGCTCTTGCGTGTCTTTCGGTCAAGCCTTCTTTTTCAATGAAATAGCGCACATCAACGGGTAATTTAAGGAGTCTGAGCTTATTTGACAGTGCGCTCTGGCTTTTTGACAGCTTTTTGGCAACCTCTCCCTGCGATAAACCAAAATGCTCAATAAGCTGACCAATTGCCGCAGCTTCTTCAAAAAAGCTCAAATCGCTTCTCTGAACATTTTCAAGTATGGATAAAACCGCGCTCTGCTCATAATCACAGTCAAGCTCAATGCAGGGAACACATTCAATATTAGCAAGAATTGCTGCACGGAGCCTTCTTTCACCTGCAACGACCTCAAAATAATCGGAATTATTTATTCTTCTTATTAATAACGGCTGCAGTATTCCGTTTTCTTTTATCGACTCTGCAAGGGAAAGCATTTCATCGCTTTCAAACTTTCTTCTGGGTTGGTACGGATTCGGCAACAGCTTCTGTGTCTGAATGTGTTTTATTTCTTCCATTTGAACCACCCTTTATGCAAACCTTATCATAAATAGAACAAAAAATAAAGGATTTCCCGTCGGGGGAAATCCTCATAGTTTGACATAAACATTCATTATTCGAGCGGTGCAGATGCTATTTTCTTGGGCTTTCTGGGGAATTGTGTCGGAGTTTGCGAAATCTTTTTAATAATAACTATTGTTCTTCCGTCTCCATTGGGTAGTTTATATGAAACAGTGTCCTCAAACGCGCCTCCCAGTTGGGATACAGCGTTTTTTGCACCTTCTGTTTCGTCCTCGCTGCCCTTCATCGCAACAAAGTATCCGCCTACCTTTACAAATGGCAAACAGTACTCCGCAAGAACATTCAGCGGGGCTACCGCCCTTGCCGTTGCAAAGTCAAAGGTTTCACGCAAAACCTTATCTTTTCCTGCGTCCTCGGCTCTTCCGTGTACAAAATCAGCTGTCAGGTTGCATACATCAATAACCGATTTAAGAAATTCAATGCGCTTATTAAGTGAATCAAGCAAAGTCAGCTTTATATCGTTTCTCGCAATAAGAAGGGGGACACCGGGGAAGCCTGCGCCCGTTCCGACGTCGATAAAGCTTGCGCCTTCTGGTATATCAACAAATCGCAAAAATTCAAGACTGTCAACAAAATGCTTTAATACAATCCCGTCAGCATCTGTTATTGCCGTTAAATTCATAACCTTATTTGTTTCAACAAGCTCATTTGCGTAAATATCAAAGTATTTCAGCGCATCGTCATCAAGCTTAACGCCGATTTCAAGGCAATAATCCTTTAATAGCTCAATGTTTATCATAAACTCTCCAAAATAATGTTAAGCGCGGTTATATCTGCGGGGTTAACTCCGCTGATTCTGCTTGCCTGACCAAGGTTCTGCGGTCTGATTTTTGAAAGCTTTTCAACCGCTTCAAGCCTTAAGCCCTTTAATGCGTGGTAATCAATATCCTCTGGTATGGCTTTTTCTTCAATTCGGCGCATTTCCTTTATCTGCGCCTCCTGCTTTTTGATATAGCCCTCATATTTTATCGAAATTTCAACCTGTTCGAATATTTCATAGGGCAAATCGGGGCGCTCGGTATCAAACGGCGCAAGATGAGCATAGGTTATCTGCGGTCTGCGCAGAAGCTCAAGCATTTTGCAGCCCGTTTTCATCGGAGCGGTTCCCGCGTTTTCAAGAACCTTCTGAAGTTCGGGGGAGAGGGGAATTGAAGTAGTTTTAACTCTTTTCATTTCCTCTTTTATAAGCTCCTGCTTTTTGAGGAATTTTGCATATCTTTCATCGCTGATAAGCCCGATTTCGTGTCCGAGTGGCGTTAAACGCTCGTCGGCATTATCCTGTCTTAAAACAAGACGGTATTCGCTTCGTGAGGTCATCATTCTGTACGGGTCGGAGCAACCCTTTGTAACAAGGTCGTCTATAAGCGTTCCGATATATGAGCCGCCTCTGTCAAGAACAATCTCGCTCTTGCCCTGAATTTTTCGCGCGGCGTTGATTCCCGCAACAAGTCCCTGCGCTGCAGCCTCTTCATATCCGCTTGAGCCGTTAAACTGGCCTGCGCCGTAAAGCCCGGGTATATCGTTAAATTCAAGCGTTGCCTTGAGAGCGGTCGGATCAACACAGTCATATTCAATTGCATATGCGCATCTCATAACCTGCGCATTTTCAAGTCCGGGGATTGTGTGGATAAATTCAAGCTGAACCTCTTCGGGAAGTGATGAGGAAAGTCCCTGGAGGTACATTTCCTCAGTGTTTTCGCCGCAGGGCTCAATAAAGAGCTGATGCCTTTCCTTATCCGAAAAACGAACAATTTTATCCTCAAAGCTCGGGCAGTAACGCGGTCCCTTGCCCTCTATTTTACCGCTGTACATGGGCGAGCGGTGAAGGTTGTTTAAAATAACCTCTTTTGTCTTCTCGTTTGTATATGTTACATGGCATAATACCTTGTTTTCAGGCGCATTTTCGGTTTCGAACGAAAATGGAACCGTTCTTTCGTCGCCTGCCTGCTCTTCAAGGTTTTCAAAATTGATAGTCCTTTTATTTACTCTGCTCGGGGTTCCCGTTTTAAACCTGCGAAGCGGAATATTTAGCTTCTTCAAAGACTTTGCAAGCTCGGTTGCGGGGAACATACCGTCGGGCCCGCTTTCATAAGAAAACTCGCCTATATATATTCTGCCGCCGAGGAAGGTTCCCGTTGCAATAATAACCGCTTTTGCTGTATATTCGGCTTCAAGCCTTGTTATACAGTGCCAGAGTCCGTTTTCATCGCAGGAAACATCAACAATTTCGCCCTGACGGATATCAAGATTTTCGCATTTTTCAAGAATATGCTTCATTTCTGCAGAATACTCGCGTCTGTCAATCTGCGCGCGCAGAGAATGAACCGCAGGTCCCTTTCCGAGATTAAGCATTCTTGACTGCAGGGTGTGTTTATCCGCTGCTCTGCCCATTTCACCGCCGAGCGCGTCTATTTCTCTTACAAGATGCCCCTTTGAGGTTCCGCCGATTGAAGGGTTACAGGGCATATTGCCAACCCAATCAAGATTTATTGTAAAAACGGCGGTTTTTGCGCCGAGGCGCGCCGAAGCAAGGGCAGCCTCGATACCCGCGTGCCCCGCACCTATAACTATAACATCATATTCTCCGCCGAAATACATTACTTACCTCTTATCGTTCGAGCTTAGCGAGTAACCGACAACTCGGAACTCTAAACTTTATTTTCCTACACAGAATTTACTGAATATATTATTAACAACCTCGGTGGTTGCTTTCTTTCCCGTTAATGACAAAAGCTCATCAGCAGCCGAATCAAGCATAACGTTGATTGCATCATAGGTCATTCCGGCTTTCAGCGCGTCAATTGCAGCGCAGATGCTCTCATATGCCTGAATACAGTTTTGCTTTTGTCTTAAATTTGCGAGCAGGGGAGCGTTTGTATCAAAATCCGCAACTCCTAAAAGCTCTTTTACCGCTTTTTCAAGCTCCTCATAGCCCTCGTTGTTCTTTGCGCTGATGAAAACAACTCTTTCAAAGGCGCTGTTTATAATATTTGTATCAATCGCGGGGCTTAAATCGGTTTTATTAATGATTGCAACTGCGTTTTTTCCGCGGCATTTTTCGATTAAATCATAATCCTCATCGGTAATCTTCTGCGAGGAGTCAAAAACCGCCAAAACAAGCTGAGCCTCATCAATTGCTTTATATGCCTTTTCAATTCCTATGGTTTCAACATAGTCGTCAGACGCGCGAAGCCCTGCTGTATCCTTTAGGTGCAGAACAATGTCGCCGAGGCGAACGCTCTCTTCAACAATATCCCTTGTTGTTCCCTCAATATGGGTAACTATGCTCTTTTCTGTTTTGGTGAGCATATTCATAAGGCTTGATTTGCCGACATTCGGTCTTCCTGCAATAACCGTGTTTACTCCGCAGGCGATTGTCTGACCGCTGTCGTAGGAATCAAGCAGTTTCTTTAATCTGTTTGCTGCTTCTTCAAGCGTTTTTTCGAGCTCCTCCTCGCCGAGCTCGGGTATTTCCTCGTCTGGATAATCAACCCACGCCGCCATAAGTGCGCTCATATCAAGGAGCTTTTCAAGAACGGCATTGATTTCGTTGCTTAAAACTCCCTGCAGTGCGTTGAACGAGGCTTTGAGCTGTGCCTGTCCCTGCGCAGAAATCATTTCGGCAACGGATTCCGCCTGAGTTAAGTCGATTTTTCCGTTTAAAAAGGCTCTTTTTGTAAATTCTCCTGCCTCGGCAGGTACTGCGCCCGCATCAAAAACAGCCTGGAGCGTGTTTTGCAGAAGAAGCATACCGCCGTGAACCGAAAGCTCTGCGACATCCTCGCCCGTATAGCTTTTGGGCGCGCGGAAAACAAGGGCAACCGCGTTATCCGCCCTGTTGCCGCCTATAATAATGTTTCCGTATTTGGCTCTGTAGCCCTTGAGCTCGGTCAAATCGGTTTTATCAAAGGGCGCGAAAACCTTTGAGGCAATTTTAATTGCGTCGTCCCCGCTGATTCTGATAACCCCGATACCTCCGGGAGTGTTGCCGCTTGCAATCGCAGCGATAGTTTTACTCATATAAAAATCTCCGATTTTTAATTACAATTGACGAGCGTAGCGAGAAACTACAATTCGTAATTCGTAATTTATTAATGGCGAACGCCAACCGTCCGCCATTAATTATCAGTCTTTATTTACTTCAATCTTTCCGAATTTCGGTAAATCGGCTCTGTCTGCCTTGGGTGCTCTGTTTGCTGCGGGAGCAGCGCTCCTTGCGCCCGAATTTCTCGGCTGACGGGGCTTTACTCCGCCCGTGGGTTCAAGAACAACTCTTCTGTCCTGATTATAGCCGATTGAACGGGATTCAACACCTTCGATTTCCTGAATCGTTGTATGAATTATTCTTCTTTCATAAGGATTCATCGGCTCAAAGGTATATCTCTTACCCGTTCTTGAAACATATGAAGCGTGCTTTTTAGCAAGCTGCTTCAAGGTTTCGTTTCTCTTTTCTCTGTAGTCGCCTACATTGATTGAAACGCGGACATAACCGCCTGATTTTTTCTTCATTGCAAGTGAGAGAAGGTACTGGATTGAATCAAGGGTTTCGCCCCTTCTTCCGATAACAATACCGAAGTCCTCGCACTCGAGATCCATTGTAACAACACCGTTTTCATATACGGCGTCAATTTTTGCAACGTTTACATTAAGCCCTTTAAGAATCTCGGCAAGATAGCTCTTGGCATATTCAAGGTCAACTGCTTTGTGAGCGTCCTTCTTCTCTGCGGGCGCCTCGTTAATAACAATTGTTGTTTTAGCGGGCTTGTCTTTTTTAGGAGCCTCTTTTTTTGCCGCCTCCTGCTTTTTGGGGGCTGCTTTTTTAGGCTGCTTTTTGTTTTGCTTTTTCTCTTTTACTCCGTCTTCATAGCTTGCCTTAACCTGAGCATCCGCGCCTCCGAAAAGACCTAAAATCTTTTTCTGCGGACGAACTAGAACTTCAAACTTTATTTCGGCAGTAAGCGGAGCGTTTAAACCGGCTTTTGCGGCATTTGTTGCCTCTTCTATGGTTTTGCCGGTTCCGATATATTCTCTTAACATATATCCTCCGAATGATATTCGATTTTACTTGATTTTCTTGATGCTTTCTTCCCTTGAGCGTCTCTGAATTGTGTTTTCAACCATTTCCCTTGCGATATTTCTCTTTGGCGGGAAGAATTTTGCCATAACAAGCTGCTGAATAACTGCAACAAGATTTGAAATCATCCAGTAAAAACCAACTGCTGCCGATACCTTGAACGAGATATAGAACGAGAAAAGGGGCATCATAAGCATCATCATAATCATTGATGACTGCTGCTGTGCCTGAACGGCGTTGGTCTTTTTCTGAATTAAGGTTGAAACAATTGAAGAAGCCATTGAGGTTACCAGACAGAGAATCGGAATAATTATAATAATTCCGCCCTTCCAGGTGGGAATCTTTGTCATATCCAGCGAACCGATAAGCATATGGTTTCTGTAGTTTTCGATTGCGGCAATTTTATCCGCAGTAAACAGCTTGGGAAGCTCGGTGGCAAGTATATCCTTATATTTATCAAAATTCTGGAGAATTTCAATCTGGAAATACTGACCGCTGTAATTGATTGCCTTTGAGATAGCCTCCGTGTTGCCGGAAATATCAACCCCGAGAATATACTGAATCGGGTAATAGATAATTCCGATAATACCCATAAGGAAAACCATCTGGAAAGCCATCGGTCCGCAGCCCATATTCATCGGGTTGTGGCCCTCTCTTGCATAAAGCGCCTGGATTTCCTCCTGCATTGCGGAGTTTGCTTTCTGGCGCTGTTTGGGATCGGAAATGCTGTTTACATTATATTTTTTCTGAATTTTCTGTATTTTAGGCTGAATTCTTGCGGTTTTCGCCATTGTTTTCTGCTGTTTTAAGTTAAAGGGGAAGAGAACAACACGCGTTAAAATGGTAAAAATCGTCAGCGAAATGAAGTAATTGTCGTTGAAAATGTATAAAAGTCCCTTCATACATTCGCCGAACAGCCAGTACAGAGGCTTTAAAAAGGTCATTCCGTTTGAAATGCCTCTTGCTGCCATTGTAATAGTTTCAATAAACACTTACTTTTCCTTGTTTCCTTTTTCTTTTTTTGGCGGAACGGGGTCGTAGCCGCCTTTGAAAAACGGATTGCACCGCATAATTCGCAAAAACGCAAGCCAGCAGCCCTTGAATACTCCGTGAATTTCAATTGCCTCGGCTGCATATTGCGAGCAGGTGGGCGTATATCGGCAGGCACCGTGCGAAAATCTGGGGGATAGGGTTAACTGATATGTTCTGATGAAAAAAAGCGCAACCTTTTTCAGCAGGGAATTAAGCTTTTTCATCAATAACACCCATTTCCTTAAAATGATTTTCCATATCCTTTAAAACTTCCTGCATTTTAACCTTGCTCGTTAAGCCTCTTGCAACAAAAACAAAATCCCACGCGCCGCATATTTCGGGCTCAAGCTCGAAAAAAGCTGCCCTGATAACACGCCTTGAGCGGTTTCTTTCAACCGCGTTGCCGATTTTTTTAGAGGTTGTTATGCCGTAGCGGCATTTTTTGCCCCTGCTTTTCATTGCATAGGTAACAAGAGTTCTGGAAGCTCTGCTTTCGCCGCGATAATACAGCCTGCGAAAATCCTTGTTTTCCTTAAGGGTCTGACTTTTCATAAAGTCCCCATTCCTGTTTGTTTAAAATTAATTAGTAAGAGAGCTTTTTTCTGCCCTTTGCTCTTCTGCGGGCAAGTACTTTTCTTCCGTTTCTTGTTGACATTCTTTTTCTGAAGCCGTGCTCCTTCTTAGCGTGTCTTTTCTTTGGCTGGAAAGTTCTTTTCATCTTTTTTTCACTCCGTTTCCAAGACTAAACTGGTCTTAATCTTTATAATCTCTGCGCGGTATAGCGCAGGCAATTTATTTGCCGAAAATTAGTGCAAAATCTCACGGGATACACTAACAGCCTTGATATTATAGTATAATTAATTATGATTTGTCAACTAAAACTTGTTTTTATTTAAATAATATTATATAATATACAATATCTTGGGGTGAAATCAAATGAAGACAACAATTAATAATACGCTCCTGAGCAGAAATCTGTTTTTTTCACTGGTTTTCTTTATAACAGTGTTTTTTGCAGACTGGTACAGCGGAAACTTTTTTATGAACAAAAGCTATCGCGCTGTTAAATTTATTCTGTGTGTTATCGTTCCGCTTTTAACGGTGCGTTATAATTTCAGATTTGAAAAAAGCCTTAAATTTATAGGCAAAAGCACTGCGATAATTATGGTCTGCTTTGTTGCATTCTTCCTGCTCTTCAATCTGCTTAAGGTTGAGCCGTTCAGATTCTACCAGGTTGTATCCGTTTATCATATTGCATATGCGCTTGTCTGTTTGTTTTCGGTTTTTTTCGCGGCAACGCTTATTGCAAAAAAGCAGGCTTGCGCCTGCGGTTATGAGGATTTTTATAAAAATTTCTTTTTGGGCTATACTCCGATACTGATAATGCTTTATATTCTGCTCTACTTTAATTACCGCGAATATAATCTTGAGTATGTTATAAACTTTATCCCGTTCAAAGGAGAAATAAAAACCCTGTTTTCAGAATTTGGTTTGCCCGAAATAATACGCAGCCTCGGCAATATTGCATTTTATACAACAATAGCGCTGACCTGCACGCGATATACAAAAAGAAAGCCTGCGCTCCGGGGCTTTATTACAGCTTTT
>Ga0310786_10009421_pt1 | contig 12400 bp, 7 predicted proteins | sample AusTroGonzalo_MG_FD_203881 | JGI IMG/M metagenome (GOLD analysis project Ga0310786, IMG submission 203881) | Bovine rumen microbial communities from tropical cattle in Woodstock, Queensland, Australia - Gonzalo_03 (v2) (version 2) | ecosystem: Host-associated > Mammals > Digestive system >...
CTTGTCACCCCACACTTGTTTTTTTCACCCTTGTCACCCCACACTTGTTTTTTTCACCCTTGTCACCCCACACTTGTTTTTTTCACCCTTGTCACCCCACACTTGTTTTTTTCACCCTTGTCACCCCACACTTGTTTTTTTCACCCTTGTCACCCCACACTTGTTTTTTTCACCCTTGTCACCCCACACTTGTTTTTTTCACCCTTGTCACCCCGCACTTGTTGCGGGGCCGGATTCCACAAACAAACCAAGCATTTAAAAACAAGAAAACTGATCCCGGAACGGGGTCCGGGATGACAAAGTAAACGCGCGGTCCGGGATGACAGAGTAAACGTGCTATCCAGGATGACAGAGTAAACGCGCGGTCCGGGATGACATTTGAGCGTACGGTTTACGCGCTGACGCTGAGTTCGCTTACGGCAAGTGCCGGAACCTTGTACGTCGAGAACGGGTCGCGGTATTCGTTACCGACAGCCACGATGTTCTTTATAATGTCGAAGAAGTTGCCGCTGAGCGTCACACCATCGACCGGGTGCTGAATCACACCGTTTTCGCACCAGAAACCATGCGCACCGATGCTAAGTTCACCGCTCACGGAACTACAACCGGAATTGCCTTCCAAGCGGACGACAAGCAAGCACTTCGGGAAGAGCTTGAGGAGTTCCGCAGTCGTCATTGTTCCAGGCGGAACAAGCAAGTTGTAGAAGCTCGTGGACATTTTACTGCCAAAGCCGCGTTCGCCGTTGCCAGTCGTTTCGCGGTGGGCCTTCGAAGCCGTTTCGAGGTTGTAAAGAGCGGAATTGAACACGCCATTTTCGACGACTTTGACACGTTTCGTAGCACAACCTTCGGAGTCAAAATAGAACTTGTGTTCAAACAATTCGCCCTGCGGGTCGTTCCAGAGCGAGAACACATCGCTTGCAATCTTTTCGCCCTCTTTGCCGTCGAGGCGAGACTGCCCCTTCTGCATGGTTTCAGCCATAAACGGCTGGCTGTACATGCCGAGGAATCGGGCCGAAATACGTTCCGAGAGAATGACCGGAATCTTGCCGCCTTCGATTTTTTTCGCACCGAAGAGTTCCGTGGCGTATTCTGCGGTACGACCTGCAATTTCTTCAACCGTAAACTCGTTCCAGTTGCGGCCATTTTTCACAAAATTTCCGAGTTTCTTGATGCCGTCACGGCTAGCGACTGCGCCTGCGCCCACGGATGCACAATTCGAGCGGGCTTCGTAAAAAAGCCCCGTGTTGTTCGCTACGATAGAATAATCATGCTCGATGTCGCCGCCGAGGTAAGGGATGTTCTCGATTTCCTTCGACTTTGCAAACGTCGCTTGTTCAAGTTCGATGCAGAAATCCTTCACGGTCGCAAGGTCTAGCGATTCAAGCGCGGGATTGTAATTCGGTTCGCCTTTCGGGAGTTCAACCGCATTCGGGAGCGTAATGTCGATTTTTTCGGTCCACTGCGTGTGGCAAAGAGCATCCTTGAGCGTCTGGCGGAGAGCATCATCGGTCAAGCGTTCTGTGTGAGCATAACCGGGGCGACCATCCTTGATTACGCGGACACCAAGGCCCACGGAATCAGAAATTTCCGTGTTCTGCACTTGCCCCTGAAAGACAGAAAGCCCTTCAGAATGAGAATTGGAAGCGATTACATCAAACTGTTCGGCTTCGCCCTTGGCGAGGTCGCACATGAAAGAAACGGCATCTTTAATATTCATATCGCAAAATCAAATTTTTAAGTATTTACAAGTCAAGTATAAAAAAATAGAGAATGGAGATTCCCGATCAAGCCGGGAATGACAGCGTTAATGTCACTTTGGAGCCATCATGAAATGGCGAAGCCATTTATTGCCTTTAGCCCTCGGACTTGATCCGAGGGGATAGAGTGCATAAAAGGCTTTAGATCCTTCGACTCCGCTCAGGATGACAACGTTAATGTCACCCCGGCCCTGTGCCGGGGTCGGCTGATACATTCTTTATTTCGCGGCACGGCTTTTGCGTTCGAGCATTTTCCAGTAGGCGGCGGGGCTCCCGGTCACCGATTCGAGGGCATTCGCGATTTCCGTCGTGATGCCGAGTTCGCCAGCAATCAGCTTGTCGAGCATTTCTACAGAAACGCCCACCCTGCGGGCAAATTCCGGCTTGTCGATTTTAAGCCATTCAATTCCTTCGAGTATCGCCTGTCCCGGCGTCGGGGTTGCATGTCTTGGCATAGGTAGGTATCAGGTTACAGGTTTCAGGTATCAGGGGTTAGGGGTTGGTCGCTATGAGCAGTGAGCATTCAGCCCGCAACTTCGTTGCTATGAGCCATATTTTTTTCAGCGCCATCATCTAATAACAACACATTACTCACGGCTCATTTCTCATCGCTCAGAACTCCACCGTCTTCCAGCCTTCAGCGCCGAAGCGGAGATCGCGTTCGACGAATTCCCAGATGAGGAGCTTTTTGCCCTTGAGCACGCTAGATTTGCGGGCGAGCTTTTCACGGACGAGCGTCGAGGCGCCGCCGTCACTCACGATGGATGCGACCGGGCGGTTCATGTTCTTTGCGAAGTGCGCAATCCATCCGGCGTTCACCGGCGAATCAGTCTGGTAAATGCGGCTGAAGCTGTCACCTAGAATCAAGATTTCGGACTTGCGGAAATCGTCTTTGAAGGGGGTAACTGTTGTATCGTAATAGAGCGAGTCATTTTTCTCGCATGGCACCATTCTAGCATAATAGCAAGAATCAAAGGCACTCCCCTTAGGGCATGTTTTCGTCAAAGCACGCACACAAGCAACATCTTTTTCATCACATGGACTTTGTTTTGTCTTATAACACGAGACATCATCTTTAGGACATTCTCTCTCTAACGAATCCAAACAATTGGCACTACTCTGAGCCATGTCAATTCTTTCCTTGATATTCTGCTGCGAAACAACATGTCCCGTCACCTTTTGCACCTTAAACACGCCGAACTTATTGAGTCCGCTCATTTCGCCGACGTCACCCATGCGATCTGCCACAGAATCCTTCGCGACAAAGCTCAACGGATAGCTACCGTCCGCGTGCTTTTGGAGTTCCTTCAGTTTGATTTTTCCGTCCGATTCCAAGCGGTTCACGGCAGCAGCGATTTCTGCGGCGGCAAGTTCAGCACCACGCGGAGTCCAGTGCGTATCGTCATTCAGGTAGAGCGGTCCTTCAACGGAATCGCGAGACTTTGCGGCCAAAAGCGGCGTATATAAATCCACAGTGTTAAATCCAGCTCGGGTAAGCGAATCGAGGATTTTCTTGCCATGCGACTGGAGCCCGATAGAGTTCGCGTGGTCCGCGGCAGTTCCAAGCCCGGCGGCATTCCCAGTAGCAGCGGCATCGCGACTTACATCCGAATCACCGTCCGTCAATCGTTCCGGATAAATGCTCGGCTTACCCGGAGTCACGACCACCAAGAGTTCCACACCCTTAGCCTTCAGCTGGTCACGGAACTTTTCAATCGCCTTAATCGGATTGTCAAGCTTTGCGCTGCGCACATCGAGCGGAGACGGCTGTACCAAGAATTCCACGTCCTGGCGGTAGAAAAGCCAACGGTCCGAAGCCATCGTCGTATCGCGACCGCACGACTTGCCAATGCACTTGCCTGCCGCTCCAAGCACCACCTTTTCGCCCGGATCGCTAAAGATTTTCCACACGGCAAGCTGATACTTTGGTCGTAATGCAAGCACAATGGCGCTTTCGTCGTCAATCTTATTTTCGAACGCGCGCAAATAACGGCTCGTCCAAACGCCGTAATGCTTCACGTCCAAGAACGCGCGCCAAAGTGAGACATGCCCGAGTTCCGCCACAAGCGACTTCACGCAAGAATCCGCCTGCTTAAACGATTCCGGTTCGTCTTCGAGCTTTGCCAAAAGCGTATCCGCCAGTTTCAAGCTCTTATAGCGTGCCTCACCAGAATCCAGTTCGGCATACGTATTCACCGTAAGCACCGCAGCTTCCAAATCCGAAAGCGCAGACACCACAGGTTCCAAGGCATCGGCAGTCTCCGCGCCAGCAGCAATCGATTCACGCGCCGCACGCCACTTCGCATCGAGCGAATCCGCAGCAGCAGCCACCTTTTTCTCGCGCACAATGGGCGTATAGACGACATCCTTGAAAATATCAAACGGCTGGAACCGCTTTTCGCCACACAAGTCGGCAACAGCCTGCACGCCAAACGGGAGCAGCAAAAGGATGGAAAAAATAACGATAGGAATAATAAATTTCTTTTGCACGAACGTAAAAATAGAATTTTCTTTCTTGTTGGTAGTCAGCAGTTACCGACTTAATCAAGACTCGACAAAGAAAAGGAACCCATAAGAGTTCCTTTTTTTAATATGGTTCATTACTTCGCCTGAATCTGCTCTTTGGTGTAACCAAAATAAGCAGTCGCGTTTTCTAAGGAAATAACGCCATCATAAACCATTTTCTTTACCGTATTGAACTTTTCCGCTTCAGCATTTTCAGCCTTCTGGCGTTCTTCGGCAATCTGTTTTTGAGCTTTGGCTTGTTCTTCAAGGCGAGCGTCAGCAATCCGTTGACGATACACATCGCCAGCACTCACGAAACCGTATTTCTGTCCAATGCTTTTGAACGCCATGTCCAATTCCTCCTGAATCTTATCACCGAGATGCTCAGCTAAAACCCATTAAGCCGAACGCTGCGGGAAAGCTTGCTTTCACATTGCTGAGGCGATGGGGTTTCTAGAAATATATACTAATATTACTCAGCAGACAAGACTTATCGCTGTCCGGCAATTTTTGCAACAAACGCTTGAATTTTCATTTATTTTGCAAACAAACGCTTGCAAGAATGCTAATAGATTTTCGATCAGGTCGAGGAAGACTCGTCCTTAACCTTGTCACCCCGGTTTTATACCGGGGCCTGTTTATAAACAACAGATCCCGGAACAGGTCCGGGATGACACGCTCACCGCTCAAAGTAACAATCTTTCGTCTAAACTGTCACTGGATCCTATCGCCTTCGGCTCCAGGATGACAGAGTAAGCGACCTCACCGCTCAAAGCGAAGCGTCCTCAAAGGCACTCGTGCCGACCTCACCTCACACCCCCTAATCACATCCACCAACCAATCCCCAAAATTCATCGTTTTTTCGCTCTTATCAAATACTTACATTTTCAAAAAATAAAAAAAAACTAAATTTGGCACACTATGAATACTTCTTTGAACGATTTATGGGTTGGAGTCGATGTTGGCTCCACCACTGTGAAAATTGCTGTAGTTGATCCCGAGACCTCTAAGCTTTTACACTATACGTATCAACGTCACAATGCCATGCAGGCCCAAAAGGTCTATGACGTACTGCGCGAGGCCCACGCCCTTTTCCCTGGCAAGAATTTTAGAGTTGCTTTTTGCGGTAGCGGCGGCCAACCGTTTGCCGAAGCCACCCACGCCTTTTTTGTGCAAGAAGTAGTCGCCAACGCACTCGCCGTGCGTGCAACTTATCCTGAATCCAGAGTCGCCGTCGAACTCGGCGGTCAAGATGCCAAGGTAGTGTTTTTCGAAAAGGACAAAACCACAGGGAAACTCATCGCCTCCGACATGCGCATGAACGGTGTCTGTGCCGGCGGTACGGGTGCATTTATCGACCAAGTGGCAGAACTCCTCCGCATCAAGACAGAAGTATTCGAAAGTTACGCCAAACGAGGCCAGAAGGTCTATGAAATCTCCGGACGTTGCGGCGTGTTCGCCAAGACGGACATCCAGCCGATGCTCAACAACGGAATCGCCAAGGAAGATATCGCCCTTTCGAGTTTCCACGCCATCGCCAAGCAGACCATCGGCGGTCTCGCCCAAGGCATGGAAATCAAGCCGCCTGTGATTTTTGAAGGTGGCCCGTTGACGTTCAACCCGACGCTCGTGAAGGCGTTCAAGGAACGTCTCGGCATCACGGACGAACAGGCGATTGTGCCGGAACACTCCGAAGTGCTCGTCGCCATGGGTGCAGCCCTTTCGCTCGGTTCCATGTTCGCAAACCAGGAATGCATGTACCGCGAAGAAGGTTCGCTCGACGCACTCGTCCACTTTAGCGAAACGCGTCAGGCCGAAAACAAGGCCAAGGCAGCCTCCGACCTGTTCTTCAAGAACGAAGCGGAATACAAGCTGTTCCTCGAAGAACACAAGATGGCGGACAACCATTACCCGCAGCCGCCTTCCGGCACGACCATCAACGCCTACTTGGGCATTGATGCAGGCTCTACGACCACGAAATTCGTGCTCCTTGACGAAAACGAAAAGGTTATAGACGGATTCTATGCGAGCAACGACGGTGAACCGCTTGCTGTTCTAAAACGTGCCATGGTGGACCTCGCCGACCGCTACGAGGAATACGGCGTGAAGCTCAACATTTTGGGCGTCGGCACCACGGGTTACGGCGAACAGCTTTTCGCAAAGGCCGTCCACGCCGACTATCACACTGTGGAAACCGTCGCCCACGCAAACGCAGCCCAGCGCCTCTGCCCCGACGTCTCGTTCATCTTGGACATTGGCGGTCAGGACATGAAGGCCATTTCCGTTCAGGACGGTGTCGTCACGGGTATCATCCTCAACGAAGCCTGTTCCTCGGGTTGCGGTTCGTTCATCGAAACGTACGCACGCAGCCTCGGCATCCCGATGGAAAAGATTGCCGACATGGCATTCAACTCCAAGAGCCCGTCTCAGCTCGGCTCCCGCTGCACCGTGTTCATGAACAGTTCCATCATCACGGAACAGCGCGACGGCAAGCAGCCCGAAGACATCATCGCGGGTATCTGCCGCTCCATCATCAATAACGTTTTCACGAAGGTCATCCGCATCCGCAACCTGAACACGCTCGGCAAGAAAGTCGTCGTGCAGGGCGGTACGTTCAAGAACAACGCCGTTCTCCGCGCCTTTGAACAATATACAGGGCTCAAGGCAATCCGTCCGGAACGTCCGGGCGAAATGGGTGCAATCGGTATCGCTCTCCTCACGAAGAAGTTCATGGAAGAAAAGCGAGCCCAAGACCCGAATTTGCAGAGCAAGTTCATCGGCCTCGAAGCCATGAAAACCTTCAGCTGGCACAACCAGCCGGGTCAGCTTTGCCAGTACTGCACCAACCATTGCTCTCGCACCATCGTGACCTTTAGCGACGGCCAGAGCTTTGTGACGGGCAACCGCTGCGAACGCGGCGAAGTCACCGCAGACCCGAACGATCCGGCCACCAAGAAGCTCATCGCCGAAATCAACAAGAAGATGCAGTCCGTGCCCGACATGATCAAGCGCACGAACCAGCTCTTGGTCAAGGACTACGCCCCGCAGATTCTCTTGCCGCAGAACGGAAAGACTATCGGCATCCCGCGTGTCCTCGAATTCTGGAACAGCCTCCCCTACTGGAAAGCGTTCTTCACCGCACTCGGCTACACCGTTGTCGTGAGCCGCCAGAGCGACTACAAGATGTTCGAAGAAGGCCTCCACAGCGTGCCTTCGGATACGGTCTGCTTCCCGGCCAAGCTCGTGCATGGTCACGTGCTCAGCCTCATCGAAAAGAAAGTCGATCGCATCTTCTTCCCGATGATGATTTCGCTCCCGAGCGACCACACCAAGTTTAACGCCACAACAGTCTGCCCGGTCGTACAAGGCTACCCGAACATCTGCCAGAACACGGACGAACCCGAAAAGAATTACGGCATCCCGATGGACCAGCCGATTTTCCACTGGGCAAACACGAAGCTCCGCAGAAGCCAGACAATCGACTGGTTCCACGACAACTGGAACATCGACCGCAAAACTTTGGACAAGGCAGTTACCGAAGGCGAAAAGGCCCTCAACAATTACCGCACCACGCTCCTCGAAGAAGGCCAGAAGATTCTCGACGACGTGAAGGCGAACGACAGCTTTGCCGTGGTAATCGCAGGCCGCCCCTACCATGCCGACTTGCTCATCAACCACAACATCGCAAGCCACTTCACCGCCATGGGCATTCCAGTGCTCACCACCGAATCGCTCCCAGGCGTGTATGACCAAGACGTTCCAAGCCACACTCGCGTAGAAATCAAGAACACGTTCCACTTGCGTATGCTCGGCGCTACGATGATTGCATCGAGAGACCCGAACGTGGAACTCGCCCAGATCGTGAGCTTCGGTTGCGGACACGACTCCGTTTTGACCGACGAAATGATGCGCATGATGCACCGCGATTCCAACAAGGAAATGCTCATGCTCAAGCTCGACGAAGGTGACGCCCGCGGCCCGGTCGGCATCCGCATCAAGAGCTTTATCGAAACCGTGAAGGCCCGCCGTGCAGCGAACTTGCCAGACAAGCCGCCTTCAAACGAACCACAGTTCCACACGCCGTACGTGGCAAGCGACAAGACAAAGCGTATCATCTTGACGCCAAACCTCTCCCCAGCTTTCGCCATTCTCGCCAGCTCCTACATCCAAGGCAAGGGCTACCTCTCGGATTACCTCCCGGTTGCAGACAAACGCGCTATCGAACTCGGCAAGAAGTACGTGCACAACGACATCTGCTTCCCCTGCCAGATCAACATCGGCGAATGCCTCAAGTGGCTCGAAGAACATCCGAACGTTCCGCAGACAGAAGTTTCGATGTGCCTTGCCAAGAACTGCGAAAACTGCCGCGCCGTGCAGTACTCCGTGCTTGGCCGTAAAGCTCTTGACGAAGCCGGCTACAAGGATGTTTCCATCATCACGACCGGCGTCGATACTACCGGCATGCATCCGGGATTCCAGCTGGGCCTTGACTTCCGCCTCCATACGCTCTGGGGTCTTGCATTCATGGACGCCATCGAAACAGCGTACCGCGCTCTCCGCCCGTACGAAGTTCACCCCGGCGACACCAAGAAGATTTACAGCAAGTGGATGCCGGAACTGATGAAGACCGCAGCCACGCTCAAGAAGACGGAACTTGGTTCCGGAAAGCCCCTTGTCGAAATGTTGCGCCAGTGCATCGAAGAATTCAACAAGGTCGAAATCACGGAAAGCCGCCAGAAGGGAATCCGCAAGCCGCGTGTCGCCGTGCTTGGCGAAATCCTCATGAACTACCACCCGAGCGCAAACGGTCACGTCGAAGATTACTTGATGGACAACGGCATGGAAGTTTACCTGCCCGGCATGATGGACTTCTTCCGCGTCGATGAAGTTGTTCGTGCAGAAAAGATCAAGCGTGGATTCTCAGCCAACCCGATTGCAGACCGCCTCGAAGGCAGCATCACAGCGAAGCTCTTTGCACACGCTGCCGATACAGCCAAGAAGGTGATGCAAACGTTCAAGCTCTACGAACATCACGCCGACTGCTTCGAACTCGTGAACTACGTCGATGGCATTATCGACCCGACGTACAACACGGGCGAAGGCTGGCTCATCCCGGCAGAAATCCTGTACAACTCCAAACACGGCATCAACAGTTTCATCATCGTTCAGCCGTTTGCGTGCCTCGCGAACCACATCAGTGGCCGCGGACTCACGAAGGCCGTGAAGGAACGTTGCCCGCACGTGCAAATCCTGAGCCTCGACTACGACCCGGATACCAGTTTCGCGAACATCGAAAACCGCCTGCAGATGCTTATCATCAACGCCCGCGAACTCGAACGCGCGAACAAGATAAGGTAAGTGGTTAGTGATTAGTGGCTAGTGGTTAGGAGCGGCGAGGTTTGAGGTCGCAACCTACGGTTGCTCTGAGGCATGAGCAATGACGGAAGTAACGTCATCCTCGCGAAAGCGTCATTCCGGCAAGGTTCCGGCCATCGAGCCGGAACCTTGCCGGAATCTACTTACGTCATCCTGAGCAACGCGATGGATCCAGTCACATTTACAAGAAGCTCGCCTGCGGCGGGCTTTTTTATTGTCCAAAAGCCATTTTTCCGCAAAATATGCTACTAAACCCACCAAAATCAGCCAAATGGTAGCACAAATTTTAGTTTATCCGCAACATTTCTTTAACAAAAGCAGCAAAACATGCTACCAAAACACACGATTTCATCTTTTTAGTAGCACAGCCCCACGCACAGGCACCACAAACCGCCCTCGAACTACTTAATTTATTCACAAAATTTAATACCAATTTCACGTTTTTCCGCCTTTTGGTAGCACATTTTCGTAAAATTGCGTTCATCCGCCGCCCCTCGCCCTCAAAAAAGGTATATTCATAAAGCCGAAGGTACCGGAGAAGGTGAAAAAAAATGAATGATATAATATCGTTGCTTCAGAGCAAGAAAACGACCGATGTGAGAAAAGCCGCAAAGTTCTTGCAGAAAAATTTGATGCCAGAATTGGAAGATCTCGTTATTGAAGCGTTTCAGAGAGAGTCGTTGAGAAATCAGAAATCTTGGGAAACAAGGTGTGAACTTATAAACTGTATTGGAATTAACGACTATAAGAAAGCCACACCTCTTCTCGAACACATTGCGGAAATAAATGAAGAATTTGATACAGTTACGAATTGTGCCGGGAAAGCGTTAATCAGAGTCAAGAGAAAAGATAAATCAGACGTTTCCGAGTTGCTTAAAAGATTAAACACAATGGGTTATTCTTTGGGATATGGCATGCTCGATGCCCTTGGGTATGATAAAATGCAGCCCAGTAACGAAGACATAAGGATTATAATTGATGCTGTTTGGGATTTCGGGAAAAATATAGGAAAAGGATTTTGCGACCCCCGTTATGGGTTGGTGGCGGCTTGTGCGGGATGGGAACCTAGCCTTGTGAGAGATTTCTTGTTGCATTGCATTGCTACAGGTGATGAGCCTGTTAAATATGTAGCGGAGAATTCCTTGAAAGGCAAGTACGTTAGGCTGAGATAAAGGATTAACATAGAAACAGACAAAATCGGAATTAATATAGCCGAATACTGCCACTGAAAAATGCAGGGAAAATAACATGAAACGGGAATTGAGCAAAGAAACGATACTGAAAAACGAGTGGATTAATCATTTTGGACTTACGGCCATATCCACATGGAAGTACTATAAAATCGTAGGATGTTTTCTCGTTGGTTTTGAACAGATAAGGACGCTAGGAGAACTCCAGCCACATTTTATGATTTATCCTTTATGGGGAAACGATATAAAAGATTGCCTTCAGGGATATTGCCTTTATCATTGCATAGAAGACACAAAGGGATTTGGTTATCAAATATCCGCGTCAAAGATGCTGGCCCAGAAAGACGAAGTGTTCCTTAACGCAGAGAGATACATGGGCTTTGACTTGACTAAGGATATCCGCAAAATTCAAATGCTGGACATATTCAACAGGTATTCAAAAGAACACGACTCGAACCCAAGTTATCAGGTTTCAATCATCGCGCTCAAGATTTATATGGCAACCTATTTAAATGACATAGAACTCTTCGAAGAAACGCTGTCTTCATCTTCTATGAAAACGATGAAAGAATACGCCCGCAAGAACCCTCAACGATTTGAAGAAATATACGGCAAATTTGATTCCTGGAAAGAGAACTGTATTTCCGTATTTTCAAACAGACAGGCAATTATGGATATAATCAACGCGAACATCGCCTCCGGGAAAATCAAACAAAGACTTAATCTGTTGCCATAGCTAGGCATGCAAGACCTTGATTTCGTCATCCACTGCATGTCATCCTCGACCTGATCGAGGATCTTGCAAATAAGTCATCCTGATCATTTACAAGAAGCTCGCTGAAAGGCGAGCTTTTTATACCCCCTCGCCCACAAAAAAGGTATATTCATAAACCAGAAGATGCCGCAGGAGGTGGAAATGACAGCCAAAGAATTGTTAGAAAAAATAACAGCGTTGTTGTCCGAAGACGATTTCTTCCGAGACTTTAAATTTCGGAAAAGCGATCGTAGCTTTATTTCAAAAAATGATGGCTTTAGAAAAGATGTACAACTTCAGTGTGCTTATTATGGTAATGTAATTCATTTGCATCCAATATATACTGTCAAGTTCGACATCTTGTTGAATTGGTTTAAAAAATACAATTTCAAAACGCTTCAAGACCAAAGAGACAATTATAGTTTTGGATTTTCAAGTTCCATGTTAGGAAAAAAATCAAGCAACTATGAATTTAGTTTGGACGGAAAGGACTTTGATTCGAAATTTGAATTTTTCAAAAAAGAATTATTTGAATGCTCTAATTGGGTGTTTACGAATTATGCGACGTTAGACCTTGCCTATCAACACGAAATAATTCCTTTGTTGAATGGGGATAAGGAAATGCCTGATGGAGGAATTGAGTGGGCCTTTGAGGATTTGACTTTATGCAGGATTGTATCACCTCAGAATTACGAAGCTTTTAAGAAAAAGGTTTTGGAAAGGATTGAATTCTTGCATAGTAGAAACGAACCTAATCTTGCACATTATTACGATAAATTAGACGAAATTATCTCTTACATGGAAAGTTTAAGCGT
>Ga0310786_10009422_pt1 | contig 12400 bp, 16 predicted proteins | sample AusTroGonzalo_MG_FD_203881 | JGI IMG/M metagenome (GOLD analysis project Ga0310786, IMG submission 203881) | Bovine rumen microbial communities from tropical cattle in Woodstock, Queensland, Australia - Gonzalo_03 (v2) (version 2) | ecosystem: Host-associated > Mammals > Digestive system >...
AGGCTCACTGATATAGTGGTTGTTGATCCCTTCCTTGGAAAGGAGTGTGAACCAGTACTTTGCGGTCCTGCACAGTGTCTCTCCTTTGTGGGGAACCTGCGAAGGAATGATCTTGTCAAAGACCGAGATGTTGTTGGTGTAGGCGAACTCCAAGGTATCGTCGTCCACCTTGTAAACTTCCTTGACCTTTCCGGTCATTATGTGCTCCATAATCTGCGAATCGTATCGCGATAAATAAACGTTTTATGGGGTCGTTCAGAACTGTTCTGAATCGGTAACCCAATTGGTCATGTCTAGAGTGATCAGCCTACCTGCATTATCGGTACCCTTCCCAGAGATGATCTTCAGTACCTCCAAGGCCTCCATGGATGCGATGACAGAAACTGCCGCTCCGACGGCCGGCACAGGCCCTTCGGCATCCTTCATGGTACCGATCATCTCTCTGAGACTTTTTGTCTTACCGGGAATCGATACAGCGATCTGTCCTGATAGTCCGGAAACACCTCCGTGGACCAATGGTATTCCCATCCTCTCTGAGAGATCGGAAAGTATCATCCTGGATTCAAAGTTATCCAGACAGTCCACGAGTATGTCGCATCCCATGAAGAGGTCACCGTTGAGCTCTGTCAGAGGCTCGGAGTTGGACTGGACCTCTGCACTGGGATTCAGAGCTAGAATCCACTCTGCAGAGATCACGGATTTGGGCCTGTAATCAGAAGCGGAATAGATGAACTGACGATTAAGATTCGATAGCTCAGGAGACTGGTGATCACAAAGAATGAAATGTGAGACCCCAGCAGATACCAGCTGGGTGATGACGTTGACTCCCAGACCACCGCATCCGACCACTCCGACGACCGCAGACATTATCCTCTGCTGCCCTTCCTCTCCGAACACCGGTAACTGCCTTTCGAACCTCACAGTTTACCCTCCGCCATCTCCTTCAGCAGCCTGATTGCCTCCAAGGCCGTCTGCTGCCTGACAGATTGTCTGTCTCCATTGAATATGTTTCTAGTCACGACGGTCCTAGGGCCATCGGCTACAGCGATGTAGACCAATCCGACAGGTTTCCCGTCAGTCGCTCCTCCGGGACCGGCTATTCCCGTTACGGCAACGGCAAGATCGCTCCCGTAGGCATCGATTGAACCGACAGCCATCTCGCGAGCAGTCTCCTCACTGACCGCCCCATTGTCTAGAAGCGTCTGGTGTTTGACACCGAGGATGTTCTCCTTAGAATCGTTGGAATAGGTCACTGCACTTCCCAAGAACACATCTGAAGAACCGGGAACAGATGTCATCATGCACCCTATCATCCCTCCGGTACAGGATTCCGCAGCTGACATCCTGAGCCCTTTCGATCTCAGGACCTCGATGAGTTCTATGGCCTCAGAGCGGGGCATCCTTCACACCGCTGCTGATCTGTTTGATCCTGTTCACGCCGTCGATTCCATCGATGACCTCGGCCACCGGTTCAGGGACCAGTGAGCGCCATTCCTCATCGTTGACGATCCTGCGCCTTATCTCCGTTCCTGAGAAGATCTTCCTGTTGTAGAGAGGAGAGTTCCTAACCTCGAAACCAGATTCCTCGAAAAGACGCTTTGTAAGAGGATTGTTGGAATACACCCTTCTGAACGGAGGTACCAAAGAAACCACATGTGCAACCCAAATCGGATACCTGTTCAGATCCTCTATCGGGACGATGCTGTAATTGGTTATGCCTTCATCCCTAAGGGTCTTGTTGATCATCATGTACCTCTCACCTGCGGTGAATGGATTCTCAGGCGTGTGGGAGTACTGCGCACTACCGATACCTATGGTCAGATGATCGGATTCCTCGGCGCATTTGCGTATGACATCCATATGACCTCTGTGTAGAGGCTGGAAACGTCCCACAACCAGTGAGAAGTTATCGTAGTCGGTTCTCATCTTATTCACTATCGACGTTGATGACAGTGGGATTGTCCAGGAACGGCAGCTGTTCAGGTGAGTAGCCCTCGTACACGTACAGCGCCTTTAGCAATCCGCACACCCTGGCGAAATCGCAGAGCTTGCAGAGCGCCTCGGAGACCTGCATGCCTCCCATTATCTCATCGGCTAACATAGCGATGAAGTCATAAAAATCATCCCTATAGGCGCTCTTGTCTATGAGCTCGTTACCGCCCCGGGTCCCCTTGATGTATTGGGATATGGCGGCGCTTGTAACTCCGAACAAACGAGCAACCTCAACCTGTGTAAGGCCGTGTTGGTTCACCAGCTCTTTGGCAAGGGCTCCTTTACCGGTCGGCAAAACATACGTAACGAGCATTTCACACGGCACTTTCACGGGGGGCTTCAACTCCTCATGGTAAAACAATCTTTACAAGATTATAAGCCCTCGCACCGAGGTTCAAACTAACCAGGGCATGTTCCATTCCCACGGCCTGATTACATCGGTGTAAAGGGCCAATCCGATGACTGCTCCCTCTGCTCCAGCAGCCGATAAGATCTTAGCATCATCGTACGAGGTCACTCCGCCTGAGGCTATCACCTTGCAGGGACACTTGGTGATGAAATCCCTTGCCTGAGCCTCATCGATGCCTTTCTTCTGTCCTTCTACATCGACATTGGTGTTGAGAACAGCGGCCAAAGGAAGGTCCCTGATCCTGTCGAACATATCTTCAACGGAGATCTGAGCTGATTCCTGCCATCCTTTGATGGCGATCTTCCCGCCTTTGGTGTCCATGGACAAAACTATCTTTCCCGGATGGCGGTCTGCCATCTCCGCGAGCCAATCAGGTTCCTTCACCGCTTTGGTGCCTACTATGATCCTATCGACACCGGCGGATACTAGATCGTCTATGGTGTCTGCATCCCTGATACCTCCGCCTATCTCGGTGGGGACGCCGATCTCCTTTGTGATCTGCTTGAAGACCTTGAGATTGTTCTCTTTGCCGAAGGCTCCGTCGAGATCGACGAGATGAAGGTACTTCGCACCCTTGTCGACCCACATCTGAGCGACCTTCAAAGGATCGGGCATGACGATCTGTTGACTGCCGGGTTTACCGCCCACCAACTGGACGACCTGATGGTCCAGGACATCCACGGCTGGGATCATCCTCAAAGCTGTCCCTCCGCGAAAGAGATGAAGTTCTGGAGGACCTTCCTTCCTGAAGCACTGCTCTTCTCAGGATGGAACTGCGTTCCATAGGTGTTGTGCTTCCTGAAGAATGATTGGAATACCTTTCCCTCATACTCTGTTGTTCCGAGGGTTATGCCATCCTCCTTGGGATTTCCGTAGTATGAATGAACGAAGTAGAAATTATTGTCCGGAACACCGTCCAGAAGGGGGTCTTCTGTATCGACTTGATTCCACCCCATGTGCGGGATGACTTTGCAGTCGAGCTTTTCGACCCTGCCCTTGAAGAGCCCCAATCCTGGTGATTTTCCTTCATCGCTCCCTTCGAACAGTATCTGTGTCCCGATGCATATGCCCAGAGCGGGCATGCCGGACTTGAGCATGTCGCATATCTCGTCCCTCATGGGCAGGAGCTTCTCCATCGTCTTGTCGAATGCACCGACACCGGGGAAGACTATGCACTCAGCATCCCTGAGTTCCCTCATGTCCCCGATTATCTTCACATTCGCTCCGCAGCTCTCAAGAGACCTGCGTATTGAATAGAGGTTCCCGACACCATAGTCGGTGATCGAGATGTTCAGCGGCATCCGGAGATCACCTCTTCGGCCTTCTCCAGAAGCAGAGCGTTGTTCTCCGCGGTGCCCACCGTAGTCCTCACACAGTTCTCGGTCCTGCGCTTGGCACCGAAGTCGCGGATAAGTACTCCACGCTGCTTCAGACCGTCCACAAGGACCTTGTGGTCGATAGGCGATCTTGCCATGATGAAATTGGAATCTGAGGGGAAGGTCTCGAAGCCCAGCTTCCTCAGACCGGCATCCAGTTTGGGACGCTGTTCCCTGACCATCTCTACACTGCGCTTTATGAAATCCTGATCCTTCACGGCTGCGATTGCTGCTCCTTCGCTGACCATGTTCAAAGAATATGGGATCTTGACGCAGATCATCATATCTGCGAGCTTCTTGTTAGAGACGGCGTATCCGATACGAAGGGCGGCCATAGCATATGCCTTGGAGAATGTCCTGAGGACGACGAGGTTATCGAACTCCTCGACCCTTTTGACGAATGGATTGTCCGAATACTCGGCGTATGCCTCATCGACGACTACGATACCGTTGAATCTGGACAGGATCTCCTCGATGTCCTTCGTCCTGAAGCAGTTACCTGTGGGGTTGTTGGGAGAGGGCATGATGGCGATCTTCGCATCCTGTTTGACCATGGCGTCGACATCTAACTGATAATCCTCTGTCAGATCCACCTCTACAGCCTTTCCTCCGTTGAGCTTCACAAAGTAGTCGTAGAGGGTGTATGAAGGGACAGGTACGACAGAGTTGTCCCCCATGTCCATGAATGTCTTGAATATGACATCCAACATTTCATCTGAACCGTTCCCGGCGATAATGTTGTCCGTCTCCAATCCGTAGAGATCGGCCAGAGCCTTCCTGAGACCGTCCGAGTATGTGTTCGGGTATCCGTTGAGATCCCATGTGTGCTCCTTGAGGTACTTCTCCGCGGCAGGGTTCGAACCCAGCACATTGGTGTTGGTATCGAGCCTTAGCTCGCCGTGCAACTCCGGATTGTAGTATTTGACGAAATCCCTGGTAGTGGACCTCATTATGCTGCGATCCATCTCAGTTCACCAGTCTCTCAATCGGAGTGGTAAGGATACCTTTGGCACCGAGCCTCTTCAATTCGTTGATGGTGGTGAACACCTTACTGCCGTCGATGACAGCGTGCACAGCGAGGTATTGATCGTTTCCTGCGATCTCCAGGACGGTGGGTCCTCCGATACCTGGGATGATCTTCTCCACCTCCTCGAGCTTATCCTTGGGGATGTCGGCCATGAGATACTTCTTGTTCTCAGCGATGATGACGCTCTGGAACGAGTCGATGACATCCTGGATTGCCTGACCGTTCTTGGACATTGCTGCCTTGGATGTAATGACTACGGCCTGTGATTCTATGATGTTCCCTACCTCTCTTAGCCTGTTGGTCTTGAGGGTGGATCCTGTGGATACGAGATCGGTGATGAAGTCTGAGACCCCCATATAGGGCATGATCTCACAGGCTCCGGTGACGGTGATGATCTCGACCTTCTTTCCCAATCCCTCGAAGTACTTCCTTGTGAGGTTGGGGAAGGATGTGGCGATCCTGCTTCCGTCAGGGATCTGGGATGCCTCGGTTATTCCTGAGGCTTCGGGGACAGCGACAGCGAGATGACAGTATCCGAACTGAAGGTCGAGGATCTTCTCGAGAATCCTGCCTGATTCGGCGGTCTCATCGATCCCTGTGATTCCCATATCGATTGCACCTTCTGCGACGAAGACGGGCACATCCTGCGCCCTGACGAAGATTATCTCGATGTCTTGGTTCTTGGCCTTAAGATAGAGCCTCCTTCCGATATCCTCTCCCAGGTCGATACCCGACCTGGCGAGGAGCTCGATGGTCCTCTCGTTCAGCCTGCCCTTGTTCGGAACTCCTAGTCTGAGTGTCATTATTGTCCTCGGGCCGTACTATTAATAAAGGTATAAATAAGGAACGTCACAGCTCATTCAGATACCAGATTGAGACCGATGACTCCGCCGATAAGGACGGCCAGGAAGAAGAATCCCATCAGATTCGGTACATCGCCCATGATTATGCTTACGACAACGGCACCGACGGCCCCGATACCGACCCAAACAGCATAAGATGGGCCGGTAGGCAATCCTCCATCCAATGCCTTGTAGAGGAATATGACGCTGATAGGGAGAATAGCAATGGTGACCGCAGTCCAGAAGGGATCGGTGAATGTCTCCGAGAAACTCATTGTGGTTGCCCATGCAGTCTCGAACAGACCGCCAATGAACACATAGAACCATAGCTTGTTCATCCTATCACCGTGGACATTTCCAGGCCGACCACGCCTGCGATGATCATGGCTATGAACACAACCTTCAGACGGTCCATCTTATCTTTGAACAAGAAATAACCGACGAGAACTGAGAATACGGCCCCCAGGCCTGTCCAGATCGAATAGGCCATACCAAGCGACATGCCGTCCTGCATGGCGAAAGCTATCGTCATAGGACTGAGGTACATGAAGAGAATGGTGAAGACTATCCAGAAAAATGAATGCTTCTCGCTGTACTTCTTCAAACCTATAACCCACAAGGGTTCGAGGAATCCTCCGACTATCACCCATGCGAGACCGACCAGGCTCATGCAGATTCACTTTTGCATCGAGAACAATGCGCTATTGACTGCCATCATGGCGGTTCCGATCTCCAGAGGATCGTGGATGATGGCCTTTGCCTTCCTCCTTGCCTCCTCATCGAAGTAATGGGGAACACCAGGTGTGGACACGACAGCACCCTCCATGATGAGCCTTCCGGGGAATATCGCAGGAGCGGCATTGAGTATGTACTTGTGAGAGGCGAGAGCATTCTCCACATCCCACAGGGCGTTCACGCCGTACTTCTCCTTCAGAGCCTGTGCTTTCTCGAACTTGATATCCGTGACAGAGACGTTAGCCCCCCATGACTTCAGGATCTGAACGGCTTCAGTTCCGACCAGCCCCGCACCTATGACCAGGACGTTCTTGCCGGCTACACCGTCTGCAGCATTCTTGAGGGCCACAGCGTATCCCATGGCGGTACCCCAGGAGTTGTTTGTGGTATCGGCCGTAAGCACATTGTATGCTACGAATTTGGCATCGTCGGCCATCATGATCATGTCCACATGATCCCTAACGGCCTGATCGAAACCGTTGACATCGGTACCTTCGGTGACATAGCTCTTCATGCCCAGACGCTTCACGATGGCGTTGACAGACTGGGAGAATCCGCCGATGACACCCATACCGGACGTGATCGGGATGACTGCGACCCTGACGTTGGAGAAATCCACATCATGGTCCACACCTGCGCCCTCAAGGGCCAGCTGTTTGACGGTCTTACCGCACATCTTCTTCAGTTTCGAATCCAGGTCCAGGGTATCATCTGGTACCCCCTCGATCAGGTCGGGTGTAAGTCTTGTCATCAGATCATCTCCGGAGTCCCGTCCAGGAACTCATCTATTGAACATTCGTCGAGAATCTTTTCTATACAGGAAGCGGCCCTCTCGTCGGCCTCCTCCTCTGTCCTGCCCTTGGATATGAGCGTGGCATGCCACTCCCCCTTTCCAGGAGCGTAATCTGTAATTGAATTGTCGCATCCAAACAATCCAGGTGCGAATCTGGGTTCGACAACATGGCCGAACTCCTTCTCTCCGCTGGAGCGGAGCTTGCCATCCTTTAGGTAGACATGACGGTATATCGAGCATCCATCAGTGGGTGTCCTGTCCTTGGGCTTGCCATAAGCTGTGGTAACGAGCTCCTCCAATAGGTTCACACCTGTCGCGGCCTGTATGGCTGCCGGAGTCTGGCTGGGGATGCGTGCATCGATCTCCAGCACCCTTAGTCCCTTGGGGGTGAAGATGGCCTCCACATCCATGAGAGCGGACAACCCTATGGCTTCTGCCACATCCTTTCCGATCTTCGCGAACAGATCGCAATCGTCCTTGGACATGATGTTGGGATTGCAGCGGACCATCTTACAGTCGTAATTGGAATCCAGACAGACCTCTGTGGTCACATAGGACTTTGCGGTCTTTCCGTTGCCTATGACCTCTATGGATACGCTCTTTCCGTGAACAAATTCCTGGATGACGGGTTCGTCATTGATGCTCTTGATGAATTCCAATCCCCTGTCCATATCTTCCTTGTTGTGAGCGACGGTTACACCTACACTTCCGCTCTGGGAAGCTGGTTTGACTATGGCAGGGAAACCGCACTCTGGCCAGGGCTGGGGGAGCGGGACACCGACTGATGCCATGACTTGATTGGACTTGTTCTTGGAGCTTGATATGTTGTAGGAAGCAAGGTCGAAAAGCAGCGGGACATCCATCCTATCCTTCAAGGAATCCAAGGCCCTCAGCAGATCCATCTCCTCGCATGCTGGAATGACCGCATCACATGACCTGAATACTTTCAGAGCCTCCTCAGGATCTGAAACGGGGTTGATATTCACCGGTTCATCGCACAACGACATCGCAGGTGCTGTGGTTTTCCTGTCGATGACAACGGTCTCGTAACCCGCTGCCTTGGCCAGCAGAACTGCCTCCATCCCCTGGAGCGCACCACCGACGATGGCGATCCTCATCAGGCCACCCTCTTGGGCCTGTGTGCACTGAGGAATGATCTATATTCTGCCGAGGATGCGTGGTGATGGCCCATATCCTCAAGCATCTCGAAAACGTGTTCTACAGAACGGTTTCCGTTCTCTATGTCCAGTTCGTGCTGGGCAACGCCGGCAAGATGCTTGCTCGGAGGCACTATGGATGTGACCACGTTTGCCCCTGCATTGATCCTTGTCTTCAATCCTGCGATACCTTCGACATCCAGACTGCATGGGATCAGCTTATCCTGATTAAGAAGCCTCATTATCGCTATGGCCTTCAGCTCCTCGGTGGAATCATAGGGTGTGAAATCCTGCATCGGCGTACCTGCCTGAGGGACGAAGGTCATTGCTCTGACCTGACCACATCCCAGAGAGCTCATCTCCGCTATGGTCTCTGCCCTGTCCCTGACCGTCTCTCCAAGTCCGATCATCATACCGTCCTCGGCCAGGAGACCGGCCTGCATCGCCCAGATCTTCTGATTCCTACGATCGTCATAACTCTGGTTGAGCCTGAGAGATTCAAAAAGCTGCCTGTTGTAAGTCTCCTGATAACAGGCATACCAATCAGCTCCAGCATCCCTCACCTTAGCGAACATCTCCTGAGGCAGTGCGCCTGGGGATGCCATGATGTTTATGCCCACCTCATCATGTACGGCGGATATTATGTCCAGAAGGTTCTTGTATCCGTCCTTGTACATCAGGGGGTCCTCGCCCATGGTGAGGTCCGAAAGATTGATACCTGCATCCTGCAGACTCGCTGAGAGCTGCACGATCTCATCCTTTGTCTTCCTGTAACGGTCGATACCGGAGTTGGAGGTCCTGTAGTAGCAGAACGTGCAGTTGTTCTTGCAGTATGTGGAGAAATAGACGAAACCGTATGTGAATATCTTCTTACCGAATTCCTTGTCACGAACCCTTCTGGCTGCGGCATATAGCTCCTCCAGATCGTTCTTATTCGTGGCAGACATCAGTTCGAAAATCTCATCGACCGACAGCTTTCCCTCTCTTTCGGCCTTGGCAACCGTATCGGCTATCATCATTATCAATCCAGTTTGTACCCGTTAAGGTATGTTATGCTCTTACCGGTCTTCTTCGCATTGCTCTTTCCGTTCTTGAGCATCAGCAAGCGCTCGAGTCCGAAACCTATACCGGCCCAAGCCTCATGGACGTCATGAGCGGCATCCAGTTTGTGTGGGCCGATCGCACCGGAGGCGACCTCCGTGCCGTTGATCTCGACATCCAATGTCTCCACGTACACATCTGATTCCTCGCGGGATGTTGTATACTCCACACCGACAGCATCCATTATGTCATCGATATATCTTGAGATGCTCCATCGCATCTCCGTCCGGCCCCATCTCCACGAGGTTCAGCATCGTGAACTCCTCTAGATGGGTTGAGCTCTTGGACTCCTTTCTGAAACAGGAACCGATCTCGAAGATCTTTACAGGACCGTCTGTATGATCTCTGAGCTCTCTCATGACCCTGTAAAGGTTCATGGCATGCATGGGCCTGAGTGCTCTTTTATCATCGATCCAGAAGACCTGCTTGAATAATGGGTGATCTTCCGTGATGGTCATTTTGGCCAATGCAGCCTTTGAAACAAAAATGGGTGTGTGGACCTCTATGAATCCTCTGGACTTCAACTTCTCCCTGATCCTGTTTTCCAGATCGGTGAGATCGTTATGGGGATCTGCGATCAAAGCCTTGAGACCCTTATCGTTTGCGGATTTCATCTTAGAGAACTGAGAAGAAAACTCCTTGTCCCTTGCGGCGGCATCTTCGAACTCCGCCTCGGACCAATCGATATCCCCATACTCCATCAGATGCTGTATCTGAGAATCCGTGAACTTCAAACCCATGATATCTACCGTGAATGGCGAAAGGCCGGGGGGTCGAACCCCGCTTACAGGTTTTAGAGACCCGTTTGCTCGCCGGAGCGCCCTCCAACGTGGGATGAGTATCTATATTGATATATAAATTTATCGCAAAAATACGTATTTCTTTATATATCAAACATAGAGCAAATAGACTAAGACTAGAGTTCAAAAAAGGTTGTGCATAAGGTCGACTGAACCGATGAAACCTATCTTGGAGCAGCTCGTCTAAGCCTACATGATTGGTGTAATCGTCAGCATAATAGATAATAGGATATGATGAGGGATTAGTCATCCAACATAGTTTCCTTCCAATGTTTCTCCTTGTGAGAAGACCTATGACTTCCGATCAAAAGTCGATTCCGCAGTTGGAAAGGATGTTCAAGGCTCTGTCATAGACCGACATATACTCTTCAGTGGGTGTGATCTCATCCACGTTGTAACAATCCTGGAATTTCTTAGCCTCAGGAATCTTGAAGTAGAACTTCTCATACCATGTAACAATCCTGTCCAGAATCTCATTGGCATCATGAACGCCGATTCCGCAGGATGCCATAGAGGATTCACCCATCATCCTAGCCTCCATTCCGGACACCATATCCATACGGACGCCTTTGTTGGACGCGACCCCTGATAGCAGTTCCCTTCCACATACGGTGTCACATATGGCCTGAGCAGCGACTTCGAGGAGATTCATCTCCGTACAAGGTCCTGCCAAAGTATAGTATTGATTGGCCAACAGGAGATCCGTGTTGGTGTCGATCGCCATTGCGGTATGGGCGGCCACCTGCAGAGACTGCCTGTTGGTAGTGGTCCCCCACCTAATGTGAATGGGTCCACCCAGATGGATGTCTGCGTTTAGGAATGCAAAGGATGCAATGGTGCTGGCCACATCGCAAATTGCGGTCTCCTCGAGACCGCCGGAATAACCGCCGACTATGGGCATCTGCTCGACCAAGATATTGTCTCCAGACAGATGCCAAGCTGCAATCATGTTGAGAACGGACATGTCCACCTTCATCTCGTTAAGCTGCGAGCATTCGTGGAGGTCGGAGTGCTTCATACCCATCTGGTCATGAAGGCTGGCTGCAATACGTCCCTGAGCAGTCAAAGGGGTCTGAGGACCCTATATGGCCATACCAGGTCTTCCAGCTGCAATCAGTGCATTGTGGGTGTAGGTGAGCTCGTGCATCGTAGCTCTTACCTCCCATGGACTGTTCTTAACGGATGGATGCCCTTTGACGGTCTCCAGAACACCAGTGACAACGGTATCGACCATAGGTTCCTGTGCATAGGACTCGATCAAGGTCGAATAAATGGCCTCCGATACAGGGGCTCCCGTAGGTCCGCCCTCTATGACCGGTTTGTTGATAGTATTGACTCTGCGGGCTTTGCATTCTACTGAGTCCTTTCCCTCACCCAAGGATAGTTTCTTAGGGGCCATCTTGAGCCCCTCATAGATCTCATCCTCGGAAATCTTCATTCTCGTACCAGTATCCCTGTTATAGATTCCGGTGGTGATCAGCATATCAATGCCCGCGACGAAAAGACGATCGATCATATCCTGATCCTCGGGGATGATCTCCTTTCCGAAGTTTATCCCGTAACGCTTCTTCATCAGAGATGCATTGTTAGGAACCAGGTAGTAATCCCAATCCTTTTCCAGGATCCTGTCTCCGGCCATGAAACGGTTGTAGGTGTCGAATACATCCACATAACGAGGGGCGGTCAAACTAAAACCTCCGTTGAACGATCCCGATCGGACTTGATCGCCGGAATCGCAGTCTCATTTTGGAATGCGGCGCCGCACCTCATCTTATCAACATAGTATAGAATTAGTTGTATAAGAGAAGTGCTGGCTACCCCTTTTGGTACATATTACTTAACAACTTGTTAATATAATATAATTAGGGGAAGTTAGAACGAAATCATCAATTTTTATGGTCTCAAAAATTGTTGCTAGGAAACTATGTCCTCTCATTGGATGTATTTTCATCAAAATATTGACCTGAGTTGGATAAATGTTGAGCTTTCAATAAAATTTCTAGCCAGACATTTTTCAAAGTATGTTTTTTACATACTAAAATTGAATTTTTAATGGATGTTTAGCAGCTAATTTACTTACGATTTTAAGTCATTCTATTTAAACTTTTAAGCGTTGGATGTATCGTACAACATAAAATTTATATATTAATTGATAGCCAAAATTCAAA
>Ga0310786_10009424_pt1 | contig 12399 bp, 17 predicted proteins | sample AusTroGonzalo_MG_FD_203881 | JGI IMG/M metagenome (GOLD analysis project Ga0310786, IMG submission 203881) | Bovine rumen microbial communities from tropical cattle in Woodstock, Queensland, Australia - Gonzalo_03 (v2) (version 2) | ecosystem: Host-associated > Mammals > Digestive system >...
TGATGATATAACAACGGCAGAAGCATTAAAAAATAAGGCTGTTGCCTATCTTCAAAATAATAACCGTCTCAGAAAAGGATATACCGCACAGGTCCTTGATTTATCGCTTCTTGATGCTCCTGATAATAATAAGTGTATAAGAGCAGGCAATATTTATCATTTTAAGCATCCTCTGATATCTCTTGATGAAGAATTAAGAGTACTGAAAGTTCAAATTGATATTTTTAAACCGTATAAACCTACTGTTGAAATTGGTGATAAAAGTGAGACAATAACCTCAATTGCAAATGATACAGCTGCTCTGCTTGAATATGAGCTTCCAAAGCAGAAAATAGATATACTTACTTCCGCAAAGGCAACTGCAACCGCACTGATAAATGCAGCAACAAATGGTTATGTAGTAGTTAACCCTAATGAAATACTCATTATGGATGCTCCTGACAAACAGTACGCAACAAAAGTGTGGCGATGGAATTCAAATGGCTTCGGTTACAGTAATACAGGATATAATGGAACATACACCACAGCGATAACAATTAACGGTGCTATTGTTGCTGATTTTATTACAGCAGGCGTATTGAGAGGCCTTGAAATAATAAATGGAAGTAACACATTTCATGTTGACACCAGTGGCCATGTTGACGCTGCCTCTATCAATATTACGGGTGGATCGATAAATATACAGACGGATGAAAGCAGTACAGATGTTATAAAGCTACAATATAGTAATAGTAATCAGTCTGTTAAACAGAAAATTATAATTTCTCCGGCAGCTGTGGTTCTGGAAGATGGACCCGATGGAGGAACAAAACGTTCTGTATTGATCGGAGCCCTCGGTATTGCTACAAATAATGGTAGTGGAAATCAGACATTTTCAATAACGACTTCAAATGGTACTATCAATACTCAAGGAGATATTTATGCAGGTGGAACAATACATGGCAATACAGTTTCAGCCTCAGGAGATATCAGTGCAGGAGGAAAGGTAGATGCTGAACAGCTGCGTTATAAGAAAGATGGTTCATGGTATAATGTTCAGACGCTTATAGATGCGTTGTGGAATAAAGTGTTCGGAGGTGTTTCATAATGTCTGTTACATTCAAACTTGTTCCCAGATGTACAATAGTTGGATTTTATGGATTGCCGACAGAAAATGGAATAGTTTTTAAACGAATGCGGAAATTTACGCAGTTTGCACGTTCTGCTAATCCTGTTGAATACAGCCGTAAGTATATCGATGAGGCTTGCAGTATAACAGATATTATCGCTTACTCTCCATCGATTGCCTACGGCTTCGACAAGCATACAGGCATTGATGTACTGGACGATATAATCAAGATCACTAATGGAGAGTATGTAGGTGAAGATGCTGTCCGTACTATAATTTTAGCTGATACCGAAACAGGCAAAGCAACAATGCGTGACTATACAATTGTTCCGGCAACAGATGGAGACAATACAGCAGCGTATACTTATAGCGGTACATTCAAGTGTCACGGTGATCTGATAAGAGGCGAAGCTACAAGCGATGACAAGTGGGAAACGGTTAATTTCTTTACTGGCCTTGCGATATTCGGCAGCATTTTTGATATGGAACTGTGTAAGATCAGTGAACTGAAATCACATACAATTGATGAATTGGAGGGAAATACATAATGGCTACAACTTATACCCGATACTACAGACTCCGTAAGCAGGAAGATCATAGTGATAAATTTGATATGTCTGCAATTACTGAAAATGCTGATATCATTGATAGTGAACTGAAAAAACATCAGGATCAGCTTGACGCTAAACCTGATGCCGAGGATATTGCTGCATTACAGGCTCAGATAGATCAGATAGAAATATCTGCGGCCGCTGAGGCTGTTGTAGCTCCTGAGGTTGCTGCTGCACGAGTTGGCAGTGATGGTACAGAGTATAATACGTTAAAGGCACGACTTGACGCAGAGGAAAATGCTCAGCAAACAAATATTTTATCACATACTTTGAATCTTGCGAAAGAATACAGAAACGAATCACGCAGAATTTTCACATCATATCTTGCATGGGAGCAGGGAACAAGATATGAAAATGGCACAACCGGCTCTGCGGCAAATCGTATCAGAAGTATGACAGGTTTAAGTCTGCCTGTAGGCGCAGTAATTAAGGCTACATCTGATTATAAGATAACTATAATTGCGGCAAATGAAACTTCTGATACTTGGTACTTCACAAGTGGATGGGTAAATGAATTTATTCTTAGAGATAATTGCAACTGCTATTTCGTCTTGAGCAAAGCTGATGGTTCAAATCTGACAGTAAATAATACAGCTATTGATAACGTTGTGACGGTAGAAATATCAAATGATGCTGTATTCTATACTCCAATTACCATATCTGCTGTTGGTACAATAGATACATCAACAGGTGAGCCTTCATCTACAACCAATAGAGCATATACAGATTTCTTTGGAGTGAATGAGGGGGATTTGGTAGGTGTAAGAAATGGCAATAATGACAGAATTTATGTTCATAAATATGATGAAAATTACACTTACCTTGGAAACAACGGAGCGTGGATAAAGGGCAATTTCTATACTGTTGGAGCTGAAAAATATATACGCCTTTCTACATCTTTCTCAGATGATAGAACAATTACAACTGCTATGTTTCCAACTTTTGAAGCAGATATCTATGTACGGAGAAAAACTGCGAGCCTTTACAGTAACGGTGAAGAACAACTTGATAATACCGCTGCCTTAAAAAATGGTTTTTCAACTGAGATTATTCCGTATTCAATTCAGCAAGGAGGATACGATGGCAGCGGTGGTATCGTTTCTAACAATAAACGAGTACGTTCTTCTGATTGGTTCGAGCTTGATACAGACTGTGTGATTAAAAATACGGATCCTTCAATTGGCGTGAACCTTATCTGGAAAACAGGTTCTTCTATTGGTTCATGGGGATGGATTGAAGGTGCGTTTGAGTATGAGATTCCGTACGTAGAGAGCAGATTATTCAAGATAACTGCACATTATACCGAAGAAACAACTGCTCTCTCAATTGCAGCATACAATAAGAATGTACATATTTTTAGAGCAAATGATAATATTACAATAGATTCAGAAGAGTTGTTGCCAAACTGGAAAGCGCGTGTGAATGAGATCCAGTCTGAGCAGGGCACAAAGTTTACTTTCGGTGTTCAGACGGATACTCACGGGTATGTATCTGACACAAACGTAAAAATCACTCCGCTGAAGAATCTAACTAAATTCATCGGATTTGATTTCATTTGTAACCTCGGTGATGTAACACATGGATATGCTGCTGACACAAAGGAGTCAATGCAGCTGTCACTCACGGAAGCGATAAGAAGATATACAGACGGTGTATGTTGTCCATTTTTGTATGCGCTTGGTAATCATGAAGATGATATACTGTATACAACAGAAGGTACACAAAATAATGATCTTGATGAGGTAATTCTTGGTGATGAGCTTTACGGCAGAACCATTGCAAAAGTTAAGAATACTTGCCAGATACATCAACCGTTCAGAGGTTTTTATTATTATGTTGATTTTGACGATGTTCGAGTTATTGTTCTTAATACCAGAGATATAGCATGGGAGGCAATTGCAAGCACAGACATTGATATTTCACATCATGTAATTGGCAACACTCAAATAACATGGCTTAATGATGTTGCCTTTAATACCAATAAGAAAATAATAATTCTCAGTCATGTTCCATTACTTGACAGTTTAAATACCGGCATAGACAACCCGGTCGAAAACAGTGCTGCTGTTCGGTCAGTTATTGAGGCACATGCTAATCAGATGATAGGATGTTTTAGCGGTCACACGCACCGTCAGGCAAGTGATATAAGTAATGGTATAAATTATATAGTTTTTGCTAACGGTGGTCAGTTTGCAGAGATAGTATTAATAGATACATCAGAAAGAACTATAAAAACAAAAATGATAGGCTATTATGGTAGCAGGCAGGATCGTAATTTTGCCTTTTAAGGAGGATGAATATGATTAATGTGAGAGATTATGTTGAAAAGCTCAGCAACGACAATAAGAAGCATATAATTGCAGAACTTGACGTTGATACAGCAGCAGAACTGCCGTCTCAGGAGTGGGACGGATATTTCTTAGAGATGGGTAGTATTGCTCATGAGATCAGAACAGGTGCATGGTATAGTATTGACAGTGAAGGAACATGGTATAATCAGGACGGCACGGGAGCATACAGCGATAATGCGGAGCAGGCAGCTGCTTTAAACTTATCGTCGAATCTTAATATTAATAGTCCGTCTGTACTGCCGAGAGAACCAAGCCTTGAAGATGAGGTGACAGACGATGAAGTATTACGAGATACTGAAAGCCGCTAAGAACGGTGATACGGCACCTGATTATTATACATCTTTGTATGTTCAGAAGCTAAGCGGTGATAAATTACCTTCGGAATACCAAGAAGTTGAGTATATTGAGAATATAGGCACAACACAGTATATTGATACTGGTTGGAAACGTGATTATGCAAAAAATATAGAGGTTGAAGCAATTATAAAACCATCAACGTTTGACAAACGTTATTGCATATTAACTGATTATAATTATATAAGCGACGAACATATGTCGTTGGAAATAAGTAACTATAATTATGCGAGATTTTATGTAAACGGTAGCAATGATTTGATTGGAACAACCAAATACAATTATAACGCATTTAATACAATAAAATACTATTATAATTACTCAACAATTTATGGAACAGTCGGAATGAACGGTAATGATGATACTAAGGCGTTTAATAATATTGAAAGTGACGTTGCATTATATAGTGCAAGAATATTTATTGATATTCCTGAAAGATATAGCACTTTCAAATTTTCGTTCAAACTTAAAAGAATGATAATAAAGGAGAACGGCATTTGTATAAGAAACTTTATTCCATGTTACCGTAAAAGTGATAATGAAGTTGGATTATATGATATAGCAAATCACATTTTTTATACAAATCAAGGCACAGGTACTTTTGCAGCAGGTTCAAACGTTTAAGATTATATGTGCAAATAACAGTAAATATAATAAATAACGGTAAAAAGCGTTTGATAAGGACATAAATGTCTCTTGCAGGTACATTTTTTATATCCAAAACAATGAAATGGAGGAAAAATAATGAAAAAGCTTATCGAAAAAAGAAACGCTTTAAAGGCATAGCTTGATGCTATATCAAGTCCCTTGACGCTGAATTTTCCAATTTGAGATATAAGAAAGGGGTTGAACAGTATGGATAATATTCTTACACTTATTATAAATAACGGCAGTGCTGTTGCATTGCTGGTATACTTCATTTACAAGGATAACAAGTTCACCGAGACAATAACAAAGGCTCTGACCTCAATAGAGGAGAGCCTTGATATTATTAAGGAATCACTCAAAGAAAGGAATGAAAAAGATGAATAGTCCGTATATGGGTAAATTCAAGGTCACTCAGCGTTTCAAAGGTGCCGAGCATGACGGCCTTGATCTGGTAGGCATTGAATCTAAAGATATACATTCTACCGCTGACGGAACTGTTGTGTTTGCAGGCTGGGAGAACCCGGCAGATCACAGTCAGGGATTCGGACTGTATGTTGTCGTAAAGGACAGCAAGGGCAGATACTTCCATTTCGGGCATCTGTCTGAGATAAAGGTAAAGTACGGTGACACTGTGAAGTGTACTGATGTTGTCGGTGTCGAAGGAAGCACAGGACGTTCCACAGGGGCACACTGTCATTACTGCGTCCGCACTTCTCTCAGTCCCGGCACGTTCCTCGATGTCTGCTCTATCTCCGGTATCCCCAATGTTGAGGGTGGTGTCTATGATGACGGATATCGTCCGCCTGATCAGCAGCAGAATAAGAATACTGTTAAAGTTACTGTTGAATTCGATGACCATTCTTTCAGCGGACTGCTGGAAGAGGAGTGAGAGTACTACATATATATTCAGAAACTCCTCTCCGCCGTTTTCAGGCAGAGAGGAGTTTTTTTGTGCTTGTGTCGTAGTAAGTGTCGTAACAGAGTTTTTTGAAACCAAAAAGCCACTTACAACATAATGTGTAAGTGGCTATGTTTAGCGGACAGAGAGGGATTCGAACCCTCGATACGCTATTAACGTATACACGAGTTCCAGTCATAAATCTGCATATTGCTATATCTTGTTATTTCAGCTTTTTTTGCCTTTATTTCGCTGAAAATTTTTATCGGATTTTTTTGAAAACCTCAGAAAAACTCTTATTTATGTCGTAAAAGTGTCGTAGTAAACTACACTTTCAACTGCTTTTTCAGCACTTCTATATCGTTATGGACATATGTTCCTGCGGTTATCGAAATGTCGGCGTGCCCCATTACTTTTTGTATGGTGTATATATCGACTCCTTCTTCTCGTTTCAATGTTCCATAAGTATGTCTCAGCTCGTGCGGTGTCAGGATCGGAACTCCTGTTTCCGCATTCATCTTTTCCATAAACTCCTTGAACTGCGTGGAATAGGTGGAAGGGGACATATATCCGTCAAGCCCTATCACATATTCATTATCACTTTGGAACTTCTTCAGATACTTTCCGAATTCTTCTGAAAATGGTATTATTCTGTCTGATTTTGCCGATTTCGGGCGGTCTATCACTATCTTTCCCTTAGTCTGCACCAATGCTCGCTGAACATGAAGTGTGTTTTCTTCAAAATCTATATCCTCCCATTTCAGACCGAGAAGCTCTGAGCGACGTATTCCTGTATTCAGATACACGACTATATCAAGCCTTAGACATTTCTTTGAATATTCCAGTGCCTTTTCTGCCTGTTCTTTCGTCCAGACGTTTCTGACTGCTGTATCTGTTACGTGCTGGAACTTGATGTTTTTCACAGGATTCTTATAACACAGATCATTATCAATGGCTGCGTCAAACATTGACTTCAATATGAGTTTATGCTTTTCAAGTGTGGACTTTGCAAGCGGTTCACCTGTATCACTGCATACTTTATTGAAATATTTTTGAATGTCTATCTGCTGAATGTCCATCAGGTGAGCTTTGCCAAAGTAGGGGACAAGGTATTTGTCTATGTTTGACTTGTATGTGAAATGATAAGTATGATCTTTCACTACTCCTTTTTTGTAGGTATCAAGCCATTTTTCCGCCCATCTTTCAAAGGTCATCACTGACGGTTCGGACATTGCTCCTGTGGCTCGGTTAACTGCCTGTTCAATCTTGTACTGCTCTGCCTTTGCTCTGGCATCCGCTTTGCTCACTGTGCTGTAGAAGCTTTTGCGTATCAGCTTGCCGTCAAAGTCCCTGCCAAGTGTTACCTTTACTTCAAAAAGTCCGTCTGCCCTGTTCGGTGCGTCCTTCTTCGGTCTTCCCATAATAACATCTCCTATTTCACTCAACAACATTGACATTTTTAGGAGAATGTGCTACAATACTCTTGTCAGCTGTAGTGAGGTAGCAATATCTCCTATATAAGCCCTCCACGGTTTGGTTTCAAGTTCTTCCGTGGGGGCTTTTTGCTTTCGGGCGGATGATATCCGCACCTACAGTTTCAATAATTATCCTTGCTCAGGACGTCCATATGCCGTCTGTACCGCTTCGGAATGTCTATACCCACAAGATACCCTATGGAATGCAGAAAGTCCGAAATAACAGTAAATCCGTCCTTGTAAAAGGCTTCTATCCGCTTATCCTTAAACGGTATGTTCCTATAGTCGGGCGGACATACGAATGTCCAGTCAGCTCCGCTTTGGTCAAGGACGATACGGAAGTACTTGTCTATATCCGTGTCACTGAAGCCTGCCTTCATCAGCAGTATGTGATGCTCTACGGCTTCGTCTATCTGCGCCATGACTGCGGTCTCACCGTCGAAGGATATCAGGGCAAGCAGTGGTTCATCCTCGGACATTGCCTTGTTTACTTCTGCCTCTGACGGGTATTTGATTATGTTCATGATGCTGCTCCTATTTGTTCAGATATTCTTTCAGTTCTGTCAGCCATAAAGGAATATTACCTCCTTTGATAATAAGCTGACCGTTTCTGTATTCCGCTTTCTCTGCAAAGCCGTTTTCATTATCGAAAAACCGAACTTCATTGCAGTAAGGCAGAACCTTTGCAAGATCGTCAAAGCGTTTGAGATAACGCCGTTCAACATCCTGTGACGGTATGTTATGACCGCCTTTTTCTACCCGGTTCTTAATACGCTTTATGCTTTCATCAGCTGAGCTTACTCCAACATAATACAGTCTTATGAAATAATCAAGGTCCCTGGCTCTCTGAATGGTCTTCACGGTGCGTACTCCCGAAAGAGTTGTCTCCTGTGTGAAATTGACTCTCTTTTTCAAACAGTCATCTATCAGCGCTATGGCTGCTTTACCGCCTTTTATGCGGTCTCCACCGAGTTCTGCGGTCATTTTATCGGTATCAATAATGATGCCGAGCTCTGAGCTCTCAGCTGAGAGAACTCCTGACAGACTGCTTTTTCCTGCACCATTTACTCCGCCGATTATCGTGTATATCTTCATGCTGTCAGCTCTCCTATATTGATACTCAGAGTGCCGTCATAGATGCCGACGGGTATCGCTGTATCAAAGGTATAGATAGTCGGGAAGTCACTTTTTTCAAAGAAGTAGACCATAGTACGTTCATGCAGCGGGTCAACTATCCAGTATTCACGAACACCGTGAGCCTGATACAGCGCTAACTTCTTATACAGATCGTCACTGCGGTTCGTAGAAAGTACTTCAATACACCAATCAGGTGCGCCGTAACAGCGCTTATCGTCATACTTAGACGGGTCACAGATAACGAATACATCGGGCTGTACAACGTTGTAATCGTCAAGTTTAACATCAAGGGGGGCAATGAAAGGCTTGCAGTTTCCTTTGTTAGTGCGTATGAAACTGCGTATTTCAGCATAAAGTCCTCCGACAATATCTTGATGCTGAGGTGTCGGCGTAGCAAATTCTATTATTACTCCGTCACGCAGTTCTATGTGCTTGTTGGTCTCGGGAGTCCGGAAGTACTCCTCTGCTGTCATTTTATGGTCTCTCGGGTATGGCATGGCTTTCGCTCCTTTCATCATTTACTGTTCAGCATTTTTTCTACTTCTTTATCGAAGTCGGAACTGATCTTTTGAGTTTTATTGAAAATATCATACTCGTTGTAAGCTTTCTTCTTGGCATCTTCATGAGATACACTGCCTTTATCTTTCAATATGTCATATCTGTTGAATGACAGGAACGCATTGACACTTTCGGCAAATTCAGACATCGTAAATGTGTTCTCACGCTCGATCAGACCTTCAATATAATCAAAATATGAGGATACACTTCTTTCAAGTGATCTGATCTGATCGGGTTCAAGATAATTCTTGGCAATCGTTGTATCGGATTTCAATATCCTTCCGTCGGGAGCGTTTTTCCATGTTGTCAGTCCCATATGCTCTTTTTCGTGATCTGCTGAAAAATAAACTATCTCTGCTGCTGTCTGTCCTGTTATAGCGTAATGAAACTTATTCTGTATTGCAGAATAAAATTTACGGGTTATGTCAGAGTTTTTGTCATAGTCGATACTGCATTCAGCAAATATATCGGTTATCTGCTGCCATATCCTGCGCTCGCTTGCACGGATAGACCTTACTCTTTCGAGGAGCTCACGGAAGTAATCCTTGCCGAAGGCATTCTCTCCCTGTTTCAGACGTTCGTCATCCATTGCAAAGCCTTTTATCATGTACTCTTTGAGAACTGAGGTCGCCCAGATGCGAAATCGTGTTGCTTTGTGAGAATTTACACGGTATCCGACGGAAATAATAGCATCGAGGTTGTAAAAATCAACGGACCTTTTTACGTTTCTGCTACCCTCGTTTTGAACTATTTCCATTTTGGAAACAGTTGTAACAGGCTGTAATTCGCCTTCATCGTAAATGTTCTTTAAATGCTTGCTGATAGCAGGGACGTTAACATCAAACAGCTCTGCCATTGCCTTCTGAGTTATCCAGATACTTTCGTCCTTTATCAACGCATTGACCGAAATATCATCTTCCTCGGAATGATAAAGAAGAAACTTCATTTCTTTGTGCATGGCTTTCGCTCCTTTCTGTGGGTGGAACGCCGAGGGCGGCGTTCCCTACGCCACTTTCACCTTCTCTTTCATTATCGTTTCGTAGAATGTGCTGTCACGGTTTACTTCGGTTATCTCAAAGACATCGATCTCTTTCCTGATCTGCATTCTCAGCTCCTCGGCAAAGGCGAAAACCGATGTCAGACGGAAATCCTTTCCGCCAAAGACAAGAAAGTCTATGTCACTGGCTGATGTTGCCTCATTCCTGGCGTATGAACCGAAAATATATACTTCGCTGATATGATATTTCTCGGCAAGCGGTTTCACGATACTCTGTATTTCGCTTAATGTTAATACTGCTCCCATGGCTTTCGCTCCTTTCAATGCTTTATCATCACGATGCGTTTTCTTTGGTTATAGTCTCGGTTTCGTTATCCTCGGACATTATCCTTGCTCTCTCTATCAGCTTTCCCTGCTGCGTCGGCGTAAGGCCTTTGAATATATCTATCATTTCACGCTCGTTCTCGCTCAGCTCCGTTTCTTCTTCTTCCTTCGGCTCGACGGGCGTGTTGTCTTCTTCCCATCCCATAAGATATGCAGGAGTTGTATTTAGTGCTTTTGCCAATGATGCTATCATAGATTGATGTGGGTCACGTTCTCCTGATTCGATTTTTGCAATACTTGACCTTGATTTATAGCCTGCGGCAACTGCCAATTCATCCTGTGTCATGCCTTTTTCTGTTCTTAATTTATATATTCTTTCTCCAAAAGTCATTTACAACACCTCCTCATCATAATTATAACATTATGTAGTCAAAGTGTCAACAAAAGTTTACGTTATACGTTGACAAAATGTCAACAAAAATTAACGTCATAATTTGTGCAAAATATAGAATATGATTTTTTTATGTAAACAGTTGTTGACAATCTGTCACGCTGATGATATACTGTAGTTGTTGACAGATAGTCACACTGAACGGAGGTGAAAAAATGACAGACAGTGAACTGCTCATTTCCACAATAACAGAATGCGGTATTAGTCAGTCCGAAATAGCCAGAGAATTAGGCATTACCAGACAGGGATTATGGAAGAAAATCAACAATCGTTCTGAATTTAAACAGTCTGAAATAGAAAAACTTGCTCGGCTCCTTAATCTTGATTTTGAGCTTAATAGCAAGATTTTTTTTAAAAACTTTGTTGGCGATACGTCAACAACTGGTAGAAACCAATAAACAACCAATTAATTACGCATTATGAATTATTTTGAAGGGAGGATAGTATAAGGAATGTGAATCAGAGGGAAATAATTGAAGAATTAAAAAAAGGCGCTTATATAGCCGTCCACAGTTCATGCTCAAAAGACTTGGTATATTTGAATTGCAGCAGAAAAATAAGATTCCCTGCCAAGCGATGGCAAGTCAGATTGAATTACAGACAGTTCGATGCACTGTATAGGAAGGGAATAATCGATGCAAATGAGAATGAAACCGTTGTCGGAAAAGATGAAATATCACAATTCTTTTACTATGTGTCCGGCAGGAAGGAGGGAAAGTGATGAAAGCATTGAAATCGACAGGGCGTATTATTCAGATAGTTGATATTGAGAATACACTTGAGGCTTTGCAGAAAGCTGTTGACGGTTATATCGAAACTGTATATCTTGATTCCAATAAGGCTGTTATGCTTGTCAATGAAGAAGGATTGCTGCGTGGAATGTCTCCAAATCCGTTTGCATCTGCAATAGCAGGTACCGTTATCGTCGGACCCGCAATAATTATCGGCGTTGACGGTGAGGAGTTCACCGACGTTCCTGAGGATATAATCAAGGAAATAGTACATTTGTTCGGAACAATGGAAACTGAGATTACAAGAGAAGGTGCTATGCAGGCGTTCAAAGCACTTCGCAGAAGTGCTGAGACAAACAGCTTGCAAGAAATTTCTCTTGATGAGATTAATGCTGAAATTGATGCGGCAAGAAACATGGAGGGAAAGGAATGCTGAAAATTAAGATAGATAAGAACAGTTCAGAAATTGAAGCTACGGAAAAAGGAAAAAGACTTATTACAGAAAGTGTATATGCTGCTGTCGGTCTGGCTGACGTCATTTCAAGAATCACAGGGCTTTCAAAAGAAGATTCTGCTGATTTTCTTGCTTTCTCGGTGAAAGCAATTGCCAAGACAAATGTGCAGAAATATCATCATGATGTAGTGGCTGCTATTCCCGATGAAGTGCTGAATAAAATACTTGATGATAAGAGAGGAGCAGGGGACGATGCTTGAAATTAAGATAGACGGAGTTTACGCTCAGGCTAAAGGCGACGG
>Ga0310786_10009425_pt1 | contig 12398 bp, 12 predicted proteins | sample AusTroGonzalo_MG_FD_203881 | JGI IMG/M metagenome (GOLD analysis project Ga0310786, IMG submission 203881) | Bovine rumen microbial communities from tropical cattle in Woodstock, Queensland, Australia - Gonzalo_03 (v2) (version 2) | ecosystem: Host-associated > Mammals > Digestive system >...
CACTTGTCGACCTGCACCATCGACTCGACCGTGCCGAAGCCGGCCACCATCAGCCTGAGCTTCTTGGGCCCCGCCTTCGCTATCGCCTCCTGAGCCTCGGTGAGGCCATCGGCTGCATGCGCGCACACAGCGGCCGCGAACACGGCCATAACTGCAATTGTTCTCTTCATTAGTCTCGCTCCTTTCTTTTTCCGTATTTCCACGGCATCAGTTCAGCACGTTCTTCCTGTCGACAGCCTTCTGGAGGGGCACGCGCTTCTGCCAGAAGTCAAGTCCGGTGGCGACGTCGGTCAGCCTGAGGAGGAGGGAGTTCTCCTTGTAGAAGTTGCCGTTGTCGCGGCGGACGTTCTGCTCGCGCAGCTTGCCCGTCATGATGAACTCCGGCTTCACGGGCGCGGCGCCTGTCTGGGATGCGAATTCCTCGTTGTACACTATGAAGTTGCCGCCTTCGCCGTCCCAGCCCATCAGAGACTCCTCGAACATTGTCTTGAGGGAATCCGCGAGGTAGCCGGCCTGCGAGCCGCGGGCGGTCGTGTCGATGGTGAAGGGCTTCACGTTGACGACGCGGCGCTTGCCGGGCTTGGCGTAGCGCATGGCGGCCTTGTTGATGCCCTGCACGGCCTCGTTGACGACGATCTGGAGGTCGGCCTCGGCGAACCCCGAAGTGACCTCGGTGTCCTCGCCCTTGACTATGCGGCGGGTCTGCTCCGTTGCGCAGCCGGCGGTTGCGAGCGCGGCGACTGCGAGAAGTCCGAATGCGAGCTTGTTCATGTCTGTTTTCCTTTCTGTGTATTCGTTGTTTTAGCCTTGACTTGAGACGTCTGGCGACAGGCGCGGCGCGTCAGAACCCGGCGTTCAGTATCGGGAAGCACCTGAGGCCCGTGTTGTTGAAGTTCAGGACGCCGATCTGCACTCCGTGCAGATCCTGCGCGAAGTTGACAGCACCTACCTGGAGCCCGTACGCGCTGCCGCGCACGATGTTTACAAGTCCTATCTGGACACCCTCCATCGTGCCTTCCACGGAGTTGCCAAGTATGGTGGCGGTAACTCCGCCAAAGTCCCTCGTGGTCACGGAGAAAAGCCCAGAGTCGAGACCGTACGTGTCGACGTAGGCGCCCCATCCGAAATTGAGCCGGAGACCGTATACGCTGCACTCCGCGTTCGGTATCGACCATGGCAGGACCGTCGCGCCGATTGCGATGTCGTACGAGCGCCACCCGTAGCCGTTGTTCCCGCCGCGTTCAACGAACGTGACGTCGTTCTTCCCCGAGCCGGTAGCGAGGTCGTTGGCGACGCCCCCACCGGCCTCGAACGCCGCGGCGGACGCCGCAGACGCAAGAGTGGCCATTGCGCAGAATGCCACTGCAGCCTTGCTGAAGTTCATGTCTTGCTTCTCCTTGGCAATATGACTTTCTGATGGAACTACCTTCTCGCCCGCCTTACGTAGAACATCATGTCTACGGCATTGGACGTAGGCGCGACGCCCTTGAGGGCGCCCACCTCGTACGACTGGAGCATGCGGTCGCTCCACGACGACACGGCGGAGTCTATCGTGACGCCATTCGCGTCGAGCCAGACGACCTTCCACTGGACAGGGAGGTCGGACCCGGTATTGTTGACGACATTCGCCTGGAACGTGTAGATGCCCGTCGGCCCCTGCACACAGCGGACGTCGGTCACGTATACGCGCGTACCAAGGTCCTCGGCGATCGTCACGCGCCTGTCGGGCGGAGGGACGTTCGTCGCCACGCACCCCGACAGCAAAACCGCGCCAAGCACGGCCACGGCAACAGCGGCAATCTTCATTCGCATCTCCTTTATTACAGTTTCGTCCTATCCACCAGGCCAGTTCCCGCCGGGAATCACTTGCCCTCGGAGAACAGAGCCTCGACGACGTCCTCGATCAGGTCTTCCGTGTCAAGCTCGACAGTGAATGTGGCCGTCGATCCGCTGCGGTCCACTTCAACGGCTTCGCGCGCGTGCTTGCTGATCGCCTTGGCCGTCTGGCCGTCTATGCCGCTCAGTAAAGGCACTTTGGACAGAGCGTCGCTTAACGCAGCCGGACCTACGCTCGAGTACACGCGGCATGCGAACTTGGCGACGTTGAACGAGCTCTCTACCACCTTCGCAAACTCGCGCGAACCGGCGTCGACCTTGTAGACGAAGCCGAGGACGTCGTCGCTGAGGTTGACGTCAAGGGTGATGTTCTCGATGTCCAGGAACATGTCGGTGAGGTCCTCGTCGTCGATTTCCTTGCCGAACTGCTCGATCTGCTCCTTCGCGCCGAGGATTTCGGCGACGGTCGCGACCTCGGCCGTCTGTATGCGCAGAACCGTGTCGTCCTCAAGGTCGGTCAAGTCGCCGAAGTCGCCGGACTTCTCGCCCTTGCCGTTCTTGTAGAGGTCGATCATGCGGCCGGCAAAAGCCTTCGCTTCGTCGTTGACGAACCCCTTGACCGAAGTGCACACAATGTACTTGCCGTCGACGAACGCGATGCACATGCCGCTGCATCCGGCAATTTTATGCATCGGGCTACCAAACCCCGACTCGACATAGGCGTAGACATCGCAGCCGTTGATTGTGTCGACCTTCTTGAGCGCCACGGCGGCGAGCTCTTCGAGGGACACGCCTGCAGACGGGATCTTCTCCTTGCAGTCGCACTTTACGACGACTGCAACATCCGGCGTCGCAGAGCCCTTACTGGCCTCGACGGTGACACAGGCCCACTCCGCGTCAACCGCCTTGATGTCCTTCTTGTGCTCATCCAGGAATTTTTCGTATTCCTCCTCGACCTCCTTGCGCATCTCCTTTGGCAGCTCGCCTATGATGGTCTCCACCACGTCGGCGGTATTCCACACCGCCTTGTCGAGGTCGACGTAGGCCGCAGCCACGGTGTTGGCGGGGATCTTCGGCTTTCCGCCGCACCCTGCAAACAGCACGGACGCTGCGACAAGCGCGGACGCAATCATCAGTTTCTTCATTTTCTTTTGTCTCCTTCCTTTGTTTTGCCAGGACTAGGCCGTTGTTATTTTACTACGAAATTGACCATCCTCTTCGGAACAGCGACGACCTTGACGATCGTCTTGCCCTCGAGGAACTTCGCGACGTCGGCGTTCGCCTTCGCCGCCGCCTCCATTTCGGCAGGCGTCGCCGCGACGGGCACCATGACGCGCCCGCGAAGCTTGCCCATCACCTGCACCGGGATCTCGATCTCGTCCTCGACGAGCGCGGCGGGGTCGAACTTCGGCCACGGCTCGTACGCAAGCGTCTTGTCGTGTCCGAGGAACTGCCACAGCTCCTCTCCGAGATGCGGCGCAAACGGCGAGAGGCAGAGGACGAAGGTCTCCAGCATCGGCTTGGGCAGCCCGCCGGACTTGGCCTCTTCCTCCGCCTCGTTGATGAAGACCATCATCGCGGAGATGCCGGTGTTGAAGTTCATCGTCTCGAGGTCTTCGCCCACCTTCTTGACCATCGCCGCAAGGCTCTTCGCCTCGGCCTTGGTCATCGCGCGGTCCGCGACAGGCGTCTCCGTGACGAGGCGGTTCGCGCGCTTGAGGAAGCGGTGGACACCCTCGACGCCCTTCGTGGACCACGGTTTCACGGCCTGGAGCGGCCCCATGAACATCTCGTAGAGGCGGAGCGAGTCGGCGCCGTAGTCGCGAATCACATCGTCGGGGTTGACGACATTCTTGAGCGACTTCGACATCTTCGCAGGGAACTCCGTGAGCTCCTCCGTCTCGCCACCCTCCTCGGCCCCGTAGGGCTTGCCGTCGCGCCACTCGATTTGGTCCATCGGGATTAGCACCCCGCGCTTCGTCTTGTAGGCAAGACCAAGAATCATGCCCTGGTTGACGAGGCGCTGGAAAGGCTCCGGCGTCGGGACGAACCCGAGGTCGAAGAGGACCTTGTGCCAGAAGCGCGCGTAAAGGAGGTGGAGAACCGCGTGTTCCGCGCCGCCGACGTATAGGTCGACGGGAAGCCACTTCTTGAGGAGCTCTGGGTCTGCGAAGCACTTGTCGTTCGTCGGGTCGATGTAGCGCAGGTAGTACCAGCACGAACCCGCCCACTGCGGCATCGTGTTCGTCTCGCGGACGCCCTTCCTGCCGGTCTTCGGATCAACGACGTTCACCCAATCCGTCGCCTTCGCAAGCGGCGGCTCGCCTGTGCCGGTCGGCTTGTAGTCCGCAAGCTCGGGGAGCGTGAGCGGCAGGTCGTTCTCGTCGACGAGCGACTGCGTGCCGTCCTCCCAGTGTATGACCGGGAACGGCTCGCCCCAGTACCGCTGGCGGCTGAAGAGCCAGTCGCGGAGCTTGTACTGAGTCTTGGCCTTGCCGACGCCCTTTTCCTCCAGCCACTTGATCATCGCGGGACGCGCGTCCTCGACGGAGAGTCCGTTCAGGAAGCCCGAGTTCACCATCACGCCCGTCGCGATGTCGGTAAACGCCTCGCTGCCGGTATAGGGAACACGAGAATTCAACTCCGATTCGTCAGAAGCTTTCGCCGCCGCTCCGGCATCTCCTGCCGGGGCGACGACCTGGTATATCGGGAGGTCGAAGACCTTCGCGAAGTCGAAATCGCGCTCATCGTGCGCGGGGACGGCCATGATCGCACCGGTGCCGTAGCTCGCGAGGACGTAGTCGGAGATGAAGATCGGCAGCTTGTCGCCGTTCACCGGGTTGACGCCCTCGACGCCCTCGAGCCTCACGCCCGTCTTCTCCTTGTTGAGCTCGGTGCGCTCGAGGTCGCTCTTCGAGGCGGCCTTCTTCTGGTACTCCTTCACCGCGTCGGCGTTCTTGACTGAGCCGTCCCTGAGCCACTTCCCGACGAGCGCATGCTCAGGCGAGAGCACCATGTACGTCGCGCCGAAAAGCGTGTCGCAGCGGGTGGTGTAGACGGTGATCTTGTCCCCGGTCCCCGCAACTCCGAAATCCACCAGCGCGCCTGTCGACTTGCCGATCCAGTTGCGCTGCATCTCCTTGATGCCCTCGGGCCAGTCGAGCGTGTCGAGGTCCTTCAGCAGGCGCTCGGCGTACTCGGTGATCTTGAGCATCCACTGTCGCATGGGCTTCCTGATGACCGGGTGGTTGCCGCGCTCGGACCTGCCGTCGATCACTTCCTCGTTCGCGAGCACCGTGCCAAGCGCCGGACACCAGTTGACCGGCACCTCGGCGACGTAGGCGAGGCCCCTCTTGTAGAGCTGCTCGAAGATCCACTGCGTCCAGCGGTAGTACTTGGGGTCGGTGGTGTTTACCTCGCGGTCCCAGTCGTAGCTGAAGCCGAGCGAGCGGATCTGCTCGCGGAAGCGGTCGACGTTCTTCTTCGTCGTGACCGCCGGATGCGTCCCCGTCTCTACGGCGTACTGCTCGGCTGGAAGGCCGAACGCGTCCCAGCCCATCGGATGCAGCACGTTGAAGCCCTTCATCCTCTTGTAGCGGCAGAGGATGTCCGTCGCCGTGTAGCCCTCGGGATGCCCGACGTGGAGTCCCGCGCCGGACGGATACGGGAACATGTCGAGGCAGTAGAACTTCTCGCCGGGCGCGGAGGAATCAGTCCTGAAAACCTTGTTCTCTACCCAGTGCTTCTGCCACTTCTTCTCGATGGCGGAGAAATTGTATTCGCTCATGCCTGCTTAAGCTCTTCTGCGTGTTCGGCGATTTCCCTCTCTATCAGACCCGAGACGTCGTTCGTCGCCGCGGCGACGCCGGTCTTGACCGCATAGAATATTGCCTTGTGCGTGGAGTTCCCGTGGGTGATGATCACGGCGCCCGGGACGCCGAGAAGCGGCGCCCCGCCGTAGACCTCCGGGTCCATCTGCTTCTTCAGCGAGTTGAACGCAGGCTTCAGCATCAGCGCGCATATCTTGCGGAAAAGGCTCTTCTTGAGCTCCGCCTTCAGCCAGCCTCCTATCGCATGCGCGACGGACTCGACGGTCTTCAGAACGACGTTTCCGACGAAACCGTCGGCAACGGCGACGTCGAGATGCCCGCCGCAGATGTCGTGTCCCTCCACGTTGCCGACGAAGTTTAGCCCCTTGATCTTCTGGATGAGGGGGTTCGTCTCGTGGATGAGCTCGTTGCCCTTGCACTCCTCTGCGCCGATTGAAAGCAGCCCGACTGACGGCTTCTCGCGGCCGAGCACCATCCGGGAGTATACGTTGCCCATGATGGCGAACTGCGCCAGCCATTCGGGATGGCAGTCCATGTTCGCGCCCGCGTCCAGGAGGAGCAGCGGACGGTTCGGGGACTTGGTCGGGAGGACCATGGCAATTGCAGGGCGCTTCACGCCCGGTATCCGACCGAGGTTGAGTATCGCGCTCGTCGCGACGGCCCCGGAGTTGCCCGCCGACACGAACACGTCGGCCCTCGCCTCCTTGACAAGGCGCATGGCGACGTTGATCGAGCAGTCCTTTTTCTTGCGGACGGCGTCTACGGGGACGTCGTCCATCTCAACCTGGTCGGGCGCATGGACGATCTCAAGAGCCCCACTCTCGACGGCGCGCTGGAACATCGCCCTGCGGTCCTTCGAGAATCGGTCGACCTCCTTCTGTATCGCGGCCATCTGGCCGACAAGGAGTATCTTGACGTCGTCAAGGCCGCACGCGGCCTCGATCGCGCCGACGACAATCTGCTTGGGGGCGAAGTCGCCCCCCATCGCATCAAGGGCTATCCGCGTCATAGGGGAAACCTAGTACGAGGACATTCGGCGGCTCATTCGGCCGACGCGACGACCTTGCGGCCCTTGTACGTGCCGCACTTCGGGCATGCGCGGTGCGAACGCTTCGCCGCTCCGCACGCAGGGCACGTCGAGACCGACGCGAGAATCGGCTTCTCGAGCGATGCGACGCGCTGGCGCTTGCGCATTTTCGAAACGCGGTTCTTTGGACTGGCCATTTCTTTTCTCCTTTTTTCTTCTCTTTCTACAATCAATCCACCTTCAGCCCGTCCAGCGCGCTCCATCTGTCGTCGGAAGGCCGTTCGGCCTCCTGGACGATTCCGGGGCATGACTCATCGCAGACCGGGTATGTCGGTAGGGTGAGTATTATACACTCTCTTGCGTCGTTGGTCAAATCGGCGAACTGGTCTTTTTCGGAAATTTCGACGGACACGGTGAAGTCGTCGACCTTGACTGTTGTGTCGAAATCCCTCCCGCAGCGGCTGCAGACGAGGTCGAAGTCCTGCTCTAGGCTGCCCCTGACGAGAAGCTCCGTGTTGAAGAGCTGGGCCGTGAGCCGGTAGCGGACCCCGCCGAAGGGCTTCACGAACTCTTCGTCGATGTCGACAATGTCCACCTCGCCCTCAAGGATTTCGCCTTCGGGGTCAAGACGGGCCACGTCAACCACGAGCCTGTTCTCCATGTCTGGTTTCACGGCATATATTATACCATATTCTCCGCCCGCCGGTCGAGAACACGGCATACCGGCCGCCGACCCGGCGCAATAAGCCGTGGGCGAGGATGCGTCGGCCGCTATCTTTCGGAGTATGCGCCGAGGAAGGTGAAATGCTCGATTTCCGGATCCTTGGAGAGCTCCGCGAGCAACCCAAGGACGGCTGGGTTGTTCGGCGCGGAGTCGAAGTCGAAAGTGAACCGGAACTCGAAGTCCATGCCCGGTATGGGACGCGACTCCAGCTTTGTGAGGTTCACGTCTATCGCGGCGAACTTGGAGATGATCCCGTTCAGGGAGCCGGGCCGGTGGGGCAGGCTCATCATGATGCTGAACTTGTCGGCGTCCGGCGTTATCTCCAGGCTTCGCGAGATGCAGATGAAGCGCGTGTAGTTGTACGCGGCGTCGGATATGCCCTCGGCGAGCACATCCAGCCCGTAGAGCTCCGCGCAGGCCCGCGACGCGATGACGGCGCAGTCCGCCCGCCCCCCGGACGACAGATCCTTGGCCGCGATTGCCGTGTTGACGCCCGGGACGGCCTTCATGCCGGGATGCGCCTTGAGGAACGCGCCGCACTGCGCGAGGGCGTGGGGGTGGCTCTTGACTTCGCGTATGTCTTCGAGCCTCGCGCCGCGGCATCCAAGCAGGACGTGGTCCACCTTGATGCGCTGCGCCCGGACGATGTGGAAGCGGTGCCTTACCATCAGGTCATAGACCTGCGCGACCGATCCTACGGCCGAGTTCTCTATCGGCAGTATGCCGTACGGGCAGAGCCCCTTCTCGACGGCCTCGAACACCTTCTCGAAGCTGTTGAAGTAGAGTATCGTCGGAATCTGGAACAGCAGCGACACCGCCTGCTGCGCATACGACCCCTCCGTCCCCGGGCAGGCGACGACCGCGCGCGTCGGGAACGGCGCGCCGGCTTTCACCGCGTCCTGGATGGAGCGCACTAGCGGCGAGTCTCCGTTCAGCATCAGCCTCTGCCGAGCCTTGGCCACCCCGAACATCGTGGTGAAGACCCTCCTTGCGCCCATCTCGTACTCCGGGCCGACGGCCTCCGTGACGCGCGTGAGTATCTCGCGCTCGCGCGCCGGGTCGGTTATGGGCGCGCCGCGCTCCATCTTCGACCTCGCCACGTCCTCCACGATAGCCATGCGCTTCTTCAGCAGCCGCGCCAGCTCGTCGTCTATTGCGTCTATCTCGCCTCGTATCTCGGTTATGTCTTTCATGGGTTTCCTTTGATTTTACCAAAACACCTGCGTCCGCTTCAAGCGCGGAGCGCTTCCGCCACCGCACCGCCGACCTGGGAAGTGGACGATTCCCCGCCAATGTCCGGAGTCGCCGTGCCCGCGCCGAGCGCCGCGCCGACGGCGCGCTCCAGCGCGTCCGCCTCCTTGTCCATGCCGAGCGAGTGGCGGAGCATCATGGCGGCGGAGAGTATCGTCGCCATCGGGTTCGCGACACCCTTCCCCGCGATGTCCGGGGCGCTGCCGTGTATCGGCTCGTAGAGCCCGAAGCCGTCCCCCCTGAGCGAAGCTGAGGGAAGCATCCCGATGGAGCCGGATACCTGGGAGGCCTCGTCCGAGAGTATGTCGCCGAACATGTTCTCCGTCAGGACAACGTCGAAGCGCGCCGGGTCGCGCACGATCTGCATCGCCGCGTTGTCCACGTACATGAAGTCGAGCTCCACGTCGCCGTACTCCGAGCCGCGAAGTCCGCCTACGACCTCGCGCCAGAGGCGCGAGGTCTCCAGGACGTTGGCCTTGTCCACGCACGTCACGCGGCCCATGCGACGCCGCGCCGCCTCGAACGCGACCCGCGCGATGCGCTCCACCTCCGCTGCGGAGTATGGCATGTCGTCCCTTGCCGAGAGCCCGTCCGCGGACCTCTCGTGCGCGCCGAAGTAGACGCCGCCCGTGAGTTCGCGCACCACGAGCATGTCAATGCCCTTCGTCACGATGTCCTCCCTCAGAGGGCTCGCGCCCCTGAGCGCGTCCCACACCTTCACCGGGCGCAGGTTGGCAAAGAGCCCCAGTTCTCGCCGGAGGGCCAGAAGCGCCCTCCTCTCCGGACGCGCGGCCGCCGGAAGCGCATCCCACTTCGGACCGCCGACTGCGCCGAGCAAAACTGCGTCCGCGCCCTTCGCCGCGGCGAGAGCGTCGTCCGTCAGGCAGTCGCCGAACGCGTCGTACGACGCTCCGCCGACGAGCCTCTCCACGAATTCGAACTCGTGCCCGAACAGCGTCGCCACCGCCTTGAGCGCCTTCACCGCCTCCGCGACGATCTCAGGGCCGATTCCGTCTCCAGCCAAAACCGCTATGGTCTTCTTCATCTTCCGCGCCTCCTCAGGTACTCCGCGAGCCCGCCTGCCGCTATCAGCTCCTGCATGAACGGGGGGAACGGCTCCGCAGCGAACGTCTCGCCGGTCGAAACGTCCGTGATCACGCCGGTGTCGAAGTCCACCGACACTTCGTCGCCAGTCGAAACCGCCTTCGCGGCGGAGGGGCACTCCAGTATCGGCAGCGCGATGTTCAGCGCGTTGCGGTAGAAGATGCGTGCGAACGATTCCGCTATCACGCAGCCGACGCCTGCCGCCTTCATGGCCAGCGGCGCGTGCTCGCGAGAGCTGCCGCATCCGAAGTTCCTGCCTGCGACGACGACGTCGCCCTTTCGGACAGACGAGGCGAACGCCGGGTCTATGTCTTCCATGCAGTGCGCCGCTAGCTCTTTTGCGTCCGGCGTGTTGAGATGGCGCGCCGGGATTATGACGTCCGTGTCGACGTTGTCTCCGTACTTGAATGCCCTGCCCTGTGTCTTCATCTCGACCTCCTCGCGATCATGTCCGTTCTAACGCCTCGGGCGATGCGAGGCGGCCTTCGACCGCGGACGCCGCGGCTACTGCTGGCGAGGCCAGGTAGACCTCGCTCTCGACATGCCCCATGCGCCCGACGAAGTTCCTGTTCGTCGTAGCGACGCAACGCTCGCCCTTGTCCAGTATGCCCATGTAGCCGCCAAGGCACGGCCCGCAGGTCGGCGTGGAGACGACGCAGCCCGCTTCGACGAACTCCTTGAGCAACCCCTCCTCAAGCGCCTGGAGGTATATGCGTTGCGTCGCCGGGATGACGATGCACCTGACGAACGAAGCGACCTTGCGTCCGCGCATCACCTCGGCCGCCGCGCGCAGGTCCCCGATCCTTCCGTTTGTGCAGCTGCCGATTACGACCTGGTCTATCTTCACGTCGCCGATCTGCGGAAACGTCCTGACGTTGGACGGCAGGTGGGGGAACGCAACCGTGGGCTCGAGGGCCGAGAGGTCGATTTCGAGCGTCCTCGCATACTCCGCGTCGGGGTCGGCCTCGTATATGCGCGGAGCCTTTGCTCCGTGGGCGCGCAGGTATTCGAGGCACGCTCCGTCGACGGGGAATATGCCGTTCTTGGCTCCCGCCTCAATCGCCATGTTCGCAACCGTGAAGCGGTCGTCCATGGACAGCTCCGCGACGCCTGGGCCGGAGAACTCGAGCGACTGGTACCTGGCGCCGTCCACCCCTATCATGCCGATGAGGTGCAGGACGAGGTCCTTGCCGCAGACCCACTTGCGCGGCTTGCCGGTGAGGACCACGCGAATCGCCTCGGGAACGCGGAGCCACGTTTCGCCGGCCGCCATTCCGGCCGCCATGTCCGTCGAGCCGACTCCCGTCGAAAACGCGCCGAGGGCGCCGTAGGTGCACGTATGCGAATCAGCGCCTATGACGAGGTCACCCGCCGTGACGAGGCCTCTTTCCGGAAGCAGCGCATGCTCGATGCCGCAGTCATGTCCGACCTCGAAGCAGTGGACGATTCCCTGCCTCTTAGCGAACTCGCGCATCACCGCGCACTGGTGCGCGGCCTTTATATCCTTGTTAGGCGCGAAGTGGTCCGGGACAAGCGCGATCTTACCCGGGTCGAATACCTTGTCCCTGCCGAACTTCGGGAACTCTCCGACTGCGACTGGAGTAGTGATGTCGTTTCCGAGGACCAGGTCCAGCTTCGCCATTATCAGCTCGCCGGGCCTAACCTCGTCCTTGCCGGCGTGCGCGGACAGTATCTTCTGCGTCTGGGTCATTTCGCGCCCTCCAGCATCCTGTTGACCGCGACGAGCAAAGCGAGGATCGATCCCTCGATCACGTCCGTGGACACCCCGCGGCCGCGGTAGGTCCCCTTTGCGTCGGATATCTTCACCAGCACCTCGCCAAGCGCGTCACGACGCTCGGTCACGGCCTCGATCCTGTAGTCCTCGAGGACGAAACGGTGGCGGATGATCTTCTCCACCGCGCGGAACGCGGCGTAGATCGGGCCAGTCCCGATGGCGGCGTCCTGGACGCGCCTTCCGCCCTTGACGAGTGCTATCTGCGCAGTCGCGCTCATGTGGTTGCCGCTGTTCACGACGAACGAGTCGAGCTTCCACTCGCGCGCGCCGCCGGGCTTCGCGGCGACGCGGCTCTCGGCGAGCGCGACAAGGTCGCGGTCCGTGATCCGCTTCTTCCTGTCCGCAAGCGCCTTGAAGGCCTCGAACACCTCCGCCGCGCGGTCGCCGTCGAGGTCGTATCCGAGGTCGTGCAGGCGGCTCTCGAGCGCATGCTGTCCTGAATGCTTGCCGAGGACCAGTTCCGTCTTCTTCATGCCGACGGACTCCGGCGTCATGATCTCGTAGGTCTCCGCACGGCAGAGGACGCCGTGCTGGTGTATTCCGCTCTCGTGGGCGAAGGCGTTGTCGCCAACGACCGCCTTGCCGGGCGCGATGCGGACGCCCGTGATCGTCGAGAGCAGATGCGCGGTGCGCGCAATCTCCTCCGTCCGCACGCCCGTTGAGAGACCTTCGTAGGCGTCGCGGCGCGTATGAAGCCCCATGACGACCTCCTCGAGCGCAGCGTTGCCCGCGCGCTCGCCTATTCCGCAGACGGTGCACTCGACCTGGCGCGCACCGGCCGCCACGCCCGCAAGCGAATTCGCGACGGCGAGGCCGAGGTCGTCGTGGCAG
>Ga0310786_10009426_pt1 | contig 12396 bp, 6 predicted proteins | sample AusTroGonzalo_MG_FD_203881 | JGI IMG/M metagenome (GOLD analysis project Ga0310786, IMG submission 203881) | Bovine rumen microbial communities from tropical cattle in Woodstock, Queensland, Australia - Gonzalo_03 (v2) (version 2) | ecosystem: Host-associated > Mammals > Digestive system >...
CCCTTTGCACGGAGTATCATGCCATACTTTTCTTCATCTCCAAGAGCATTAAGGGCATTTGTTATCTCCTCGGCAGTATAAGCCCTTGTAGTCTCTCTGCCCCAGCTTGTGAACACTTCATCAGCATGGTGGTGATGATGATGCTCGTAGTCATGGTCATGATCGTGGCAGCCGCAGGTACAGTCAGGACCGTGATCGTGATGATGCTCATCGTGATCGTGGTGGTGATGTTCGTGTTCGTCATGGTCATGGTGGTGGTGATGATCGTGATGCGCAGCTTCTTCAAGCAGTTCCTTCAGCTCATCATCAAGCGTATTCTTCTGAGTCATAGCATCAACGAGCTGCTTTCCTGTAAGTTCGTCCCACTCTGTAGTAACGATAGGAGCAGCAGGATTTTTCTCGCGGAGGCTCTTTACGCACTCATCAAGCTTATCCTGAGAAAGCCCGCTTGTATGACTAAGGATAAGGCAGCTTGCATATGTTATCTGATTATCAAAGAATTCACCGAAATTCTTCATATACATCTTATACTTCTTAGCATCAACAACAGTTGTAAAGCCGTCAAGCTCTACATCATGTGCATTGATGTTCTGAACGGCGCGGATAACGTCACTGAGCTTACCAACGCCCGAAGGCTCGATAAGGATACGGTCGGGAGCATAGTCTGCAAGCACCTTTTCAAGAGCCTTGCCAAAGTCTCCAACAAGACTACAGCAGATACAGCCCGAGTTCATTTCCGTTATTTCAACGCCTGCGTCCTGCAAAAAGCCGCCGTCAATACCTATCTGACCGAACTCGTTCTCGATAAGTACGAGCTTTTCGCCCTTGTAGTCCTCCTGAATAAGCTTCTTTATAAGAGTGGTCTTTCCTGCACCGAGAAAGCCCGAGAAAATAGTTATTTTTGTCATGAAAAACACTTCTTTCTAAAAAATCGTTCAAGCTATATTATAACACATTGACAAAAATAAATCAACCCCTGCAAAGTACAAAAAGGCTGCCGCATACGCGACAGCCTTATTATTATGCTTCTTCAGCACCTACTGCTGATATTACCTCTGTAAGGAGATTTGCAGGAAGCTGCTCATATCTTACGAAATCCAGTGTGAAGCTTCCGAGACCTCTTGTGGTCTGACGGAGATACATTGCGAAATCATGCATCTCACGCATAGGAACCTCTGCCTGTATCATAGTATTGCCACTTCCGACAGGCTCCATACCGAGAACTCTGCCTCTGCGCTTATTGAGCTCACCCATGATATCACCCGTATTGTCATCGGGGGCAACAACTTTAAGCTCGCCGATAGGCTCCAGCATTACAGGGTCAGCCTGTCTGAGACCTTCCTTGTATGCGATAGAAGCGGCAGTCTTGAATGCCATTTCCGAAGAGTCTACAGGATGGTAAGAACCGTCTACCAGTATAGCCTTCAGACCAACTACAGGACAGCCTGCAAGAACGCCCTTCTTGACTGACTCCTCAAGTCCCTTCTGAACTGCCGGGAAGTAATTCTTAGGTACAGCACCGCCGAATATCTTCTCCTCGAATACGAGAGTATCGCTTACGCATGGCTCAAACTCTATCCAAACGTCACCGAACTGACCATGACCGCCTGACTGCTTCTTGTGTCGTCCCTGAACCTTTACCTTCTTGCGGATAGTCTCCTTATAAGCTATCTTAGGCACAGTAAGGTTTACCTCAACACCGAACTTTGATTTCAGCTTAGCAGCAGCAACTTCGATATGCTGCTCGCCGAGACCGCTGAGTATCTGCTCCTTTGTTGTTTCGTCCTGCTCATATGTGAGAGTAGGATCCTCCTCGATAAGACGCTGCATACTTGAAGATATCTTAGCCTCATCGCCCTGAGCCTTAGCCTTTACAGCCATAGAGTAGCATGGTCTCGGGAATTCCATATTTGCGAATTCAACAACTCTTGAAGAGTCTGAAAGCGTATCACCTGTATTAGCGGATATCTTTGAAGCAACAACGATATCACCGGCATATGCAGCCTGGACCTCTGTCTGCTTCTTTCCGCAGAGTGTATAGAGCTTGCCTATCTTTTCCGTACTGCCTGTTGAAGAATTGACAACTTCACAGTTAGCAGAAAGCTTGCCTGACATAACTCTGATAAATGACATTTTGCCTACGAATGGATCGGCAACTGTCTTGAACACGAATGCTGAGAGCGGATCGTTAACATCGCACTTAACCTCAGTAACGTCCTTTGTAGCTGTATAAGCTTCAGCAGCATATACCTCATTAGGTGACGGGAGCAGCAGCTCTATCTCCTTGAGGAGCATATCTATACCTGCAAGATCAAGTGCTGATGTGCACACAACAGGAGTGATGACGCCTCTGTTCATACCGTCATGGATACCGTCTATAAGCTCCTTCTGAGTGAAAGCCTCACCCTCGAAGAACTTCTCCATAAGCTCCTCTGAAGTTTCGGCAACAGCCTCTGAAACAGCTGCCACAAGACCGTCAACACGGTACTCAAACTTCTCGGAAATCTCAGCTGTAGGCATTTCAGTCTCAATAGCATTGCCCTTAGCGTCGTATTTATAGCACTTCATCTCAATGAGATTAACGTATTCAACGATCTGACCGTTGCTTATGACCGGTACTACTACAGGGCAAACTGTAGGACCGAATACAGTTTTCAGCTCTGTGAGAACATTGAAGAAATTAGCGTCCTTGTCGTCTATCTTAGTAACAACGAACATTTTTGACTTACCCTGCTTTACAGCCTCCTCGTAAGCCTTTCTTGCACCGACCTTAACTCCTGATTTAGCAGAAACGGTTATCATAACTGTATCGGAAGCTCTGATACCCTCGATCATTTCGGCTGCAAAGTCGAATAATCCTGGTGTATCAAGCAGATTTACTTTAAGATCATTATATTCAAAAGAAGCAAGAGAAGTACCTATCGAGATCTTTCTCTTGATTTCCTCGGGATCATAATCGCATACTGTTGTGCCGTCAGCAGTCTTACCAAGACGGTCGGAAGCCCCTGCCTTGTAAAGGATCGCCTCTGCAAGAGAAGTTTTTCCTGAGCCGTTATGGCCTGCAAATGCTATGTTTTTGACCTTGTTTACATCATATTCTTTCATGGTAAAGTTTCTCCTCTTAAATGGTTTATCCGTTTCAGATGTACGGCATAACAATATTATAATTCATTAATAAAAAAATTGCAATACTAACAGAAAAATTTCTACATTTTACAATACAGTCTTATCCATATGTTGTGCAGTATCTACAAAAACTCTTTCCCCTGTTTTATCAAATAGGCGAACTTTCCCTAATGAGCAGAAAACGGCAAAAAACAAGCTTCCCCATAATACGGTATAAAGCACCATTTCCGGAATAGAATTTACAGCTATATCACACAGATCAAGAAGCATTTCCAACACTGACATAGTCATCGCAGAAATAACAACAGGCAAAAGAAATGTTCCACAAAGTTTCCGACCTGCTCCCGTTACACCTGTTACCTTGATGAAACGAGCGCAGTTCCCGATGATATTGCTTGCATAGTAAGATATAACTATCCCGTAGAAGCCTATACGCGGTATAAGGATGAGCACAGCTGCTATCCTGATGATATATTCCGCAAGATAATTAATTGAAGAAAAGCTTTGCAGTCCCATACCTTTTATAATAGCTTCAAGCACTATCTCCATATATATAAAAGGTATTACGGGAGCAATGACAGTTATCATTTTTCCCGCAAGCTCTCCACCTCCGAGAAGCTCACCTACAGGTCTGCCGAAACGCATCAGTACCGCAGCAGCAAATACCGAAAACATAAGCGTCCATGAATTTAATTTTTCGGTAAGAGCCTTAATTCTTGCTTTGTTTTTCTCTGCTTTTGCTCTTGCAGCTTCACTAACTATTATCCCCGACATGGAACAAAGCACAACAGAAGGGAAGAACAGCGTAGGTATCACAATTGCCTCAAATATACCGAATTTACTGAATGCATCACCTGCCGTATCTCCGTACTGACGCAAACATATGGGTATAAGAGCATCATTTGTACTGCTCAATACTGCCGTAAGAACGCTGCCTCCCATTATAGGCAGAGAAAAAACCGTATACTGCCGAAATGAAAGACTGCATCTGCCATTTCTGTTTTCGTGCAGCTTTACATATGCCCCACTGAAAAGAATGAGTGAGACTACGTTCCCTGCTATTATTCCCCATATCATTATCCTGCATACATGTTCCTCCTCAGAAGCACCTGAAATAAGCGTCATAGCAACTATTACAGTACATCTAATAAGAAATTCCGCAATATCCCCTACTGCCGTTACCGCTGCTCTTCGGCAGGCGTTGAAATAGCCCTTCAGGCAAGCTGATACAGCTCCCGAAACAAGTGCAAATGGCATCAGCCGAAGTGCCGAAGTAAGATGTACACCGCTGAAAAAACGCAGACTTATTATCTCTGCAAATACAGCGATGATAACCGAAACTGCTATACTCAAAAAAATACAAAGTCTTATACCGTATTTAAGTACGCTGTCAGGATCGCCGTTTTTCTTGCCAAGCTCCTCGGAGACCAGCCGGCTCGTGCATAAAAAAGCGTTGCCGTTTGAAAGAATACCCGCCAGACCTAAAAACGAACCAATAAGACTTAATATACCCATAGCAGAAGCACCGAGCTGCTTAGTGATAAAAACATTCAGGACAAGAGCTGCCATATCAAGAAAAAGCTGCATTACTGTCAGCAGAAACGTATCACGCAATATCTTACTTTTGAATATCATAACGCCCTCCAATATGTACTTCTACATTTTATGGAGCATTTTTCTGTATAATGACAAAAACGGACAGCACAAGCTGTCCGTTTTCAATATCCGACAAATATCTGTTATCCGATTTGTGCAGGTCTACAAAGTTGAAAAAATATTTTTTTCTTTGATAATCAATGTTTTTCCGTTGAATAATGTGCTTTTTCTGCCCTATTATAGAAAGGGTCATCTCTTCCTGTATGCTATAAGCTCAGGAGCTGATCCGTCTTTTCCGTAAGAAGCTACAAGAAGGAAATCCACATTTCCAAGTACACCGAAGCAGCGTTCGCTGCCCTCACATTCAAGCTGATTACCGAGATAAGTTGCATTATCATCAAGGAATTTCACAGTATTTCCATTAGGGAGCTTATATGCAAGATTTACATAGCTCCCCACAAGAGCATTGAGCTTCTCGACCTTTGGCATACCAGCTATGTTCAGAGCATTGAACTCATCAATAAGCTGCTTTTTGAACTCCTCGAACTTACCGTCGTCATCAAGCTCTCTGTGATTTTTCCAGTAATCAAGCTTGGGTAGCATATCCTTCATATGTATACGTGCCTGCTCTTCGGAAAAGCCGTTAGCAGCCATATGCTTTACGCAGACATTGATTAGGTCGTCCATATCGTGATAGGTATAGTTTCCGTCAGCATAGCACCATTTACAGTAGCTCTCATTGAAAGAACCATCTGTCTCCTTGCTTATAAGCGAGTCCTCCAGCGGCATACCGCAGCACTGACAGATAAGCTTTCTCGGAGAACCTAAAATAGTATTTATTGACACTCCGAAAATTCCTGACAGAAGCTTGAGAGTTTCGGTGTTAGGTACTGTATCGCCTGTTTCCCAGCGTGAAACTGCCTGACGGGTAACGAAGACCTTTTCAGCAAGCTCCTCCTGTGACAAGCCGTGACTGTTTCTTAGTTCAAGTATAATATTTTTGGTTTCCATGTTTATCACCTCTGATGTTATTATAACATAATCTCTGAAAAAAACAAGCAACTGTCTGTTGCTTGTCTTACATAGAGAACGCCCCCTCTACGCTACGCAATCACAGCATGAATAAACGACTAAAAACGGAGGAGAGGAGCACGTCCCTGCATATTCAAATCCGTCCGCTGAGCGGACACAATAATTCCGAATTGATAATTTCGTATTGGCGGTCGAGCTGAACTCCCCCATACATAGTTCTTAGCTCTTAGTTCTGCTTACTATTAACTACTCACTTTTTAAGGAGCCTGTCCAGCATGACCTGCCTGCACTGCTTTTCAAGTTCATCATCAAGGGCTTCAATAACAATATGCTCCTTCTCTCCCCTGTTTATGCAATACTCGATCATATAGTCCGATATTTCAGGATTTTTTGAAAGGCACGGACCATGGAGGTAAGTTGCGATGACATTTTTTTCGCAGTACCCCTCAGCCTCACTCTTTGAGCAGTTTCCATTTCCGTAAAGCACCTTTCCGAAAGGAGTTTTTACTCCCTGAGTCTGACCGCCGTGATTTTCAAATCCAACAACCTTCACAGGCTTGCCAGTGAGCTTTGTTTCAATTACTATATTGCCGATGCAGCGTTTTCTGCGGCTGTTCGGAGCAACTGTGAAATAATCGAAAATTCCGAGGCCCTTTATATCATTTCCGTCAGCATCACGGTAATACTTGCCCATAAGCTGATAACCGCCGCATATAAGGAAAAGAAATGTTCCGTTTTTGTAAGCCTTTACGATACCCTCCCTGCATTTGAGCAGATCTGCGGAGATGTGCTGCTGTTCAAGATCAGCCCCTCCTCCGATATAAATAAGGTCGTATGCACTGAAATCGGGCATTTCCGAATCAATGGAATACTTGTCTATCTGACATTCTATACCGCGCTTTTTACAGCGGAAGGCCATTACCTCCATATTTCCGCTGTCGCCGTAAAGGTCAAGCATATCGGCGTACATATGAAGAATTTTTATAGTTTTCATTTGTTACCTCCATGCTTTGCGATATAACGTTTAAGTGCAGCTCTTGTAGGCTGAACTGCCGTATAATTTGCGATAATGAACTTTCGGCTCTCAGTAGATGCAAGCTCCTCAACAGCCTTGTCAAGATCGGGACGAACTACTATTTTCGCAGGATCATAGCCTGCTGTCTTGATACGCACCGCAATATCATATGCTCTTGTACCCGATGTAACAACTCTTGTAACGCGCTCGAAGATGCTGAAATTGATATCATATATCCACGAAACATCAAGACCGTCCGCAATATTGTCATTGAGCACGAACAAAAGCTCCTTTTCGCCCTGCATCTCGTTCATTACACGAAGAGTCATATTTGCACCAACAGGATTTTTGGCAAGGTTAAGAGTTGCCTTGCTCTTTCCAAGCATGAAGTTTTCCATACGACCGTTTTTTACGGTATAGCTGTTGATAACTCCATCTGTTATCTTCTGGTCGATATTGTAGAGTTTTGCAGCAGCCGCAACAGCCGTCATATTATATACATTATAAATGCTGTTGAGCTTTGGTGAATAGGTATGACCGTCAGCTGTAAATACAGGCTTTTCAAGGTCGATATCCTTTGCTGTGATATACGGTTCGTAATCACCGAAGCTGCACTTCTTACAGATGAATTTTCCGATATGAGAATACTGATAGTATTCATACTCCAAAGGCTCACCGCAGAAGGGGCAGAAACGTCCCTCAGAGGCTTCAAATATCTTCTTAGTTGCAAAGGCATATGGCTCTGCATGGAAGTATCTCACGTTCTTATTCTTTGGATTTGCTCTTCCGAGACGAGCAGTATTCGGGTCATCTCCGTTAAGGATAAGATTGCTCTCAAAGGTCTTGCAGAAGCCGTTTATCTTCTGGATAAGAGTTTCCATTTCGCCGTTTCTGTCAAGCTGGTCACGGAAGAAATTCAGCACAACGAGGGTATCCAGTTTAAGCTGTGAATACACCACAGGTACGTGTGATTCATCCGTTTCAAGTATGAGGTAATCCGCCTTGACCTTTCCCGACATATCGCAGTATTTCAGCAGCATAGAGCATATGCCCGTGTCAAGGTTATTGCCCTCCTTATTTATGATTATCTTTTTGCCACTTCTTTCAAAAAGCTGAGCGATACAGTTTGTAACAGAGGTCTTTCCGTTAGTACCTGTGATTGCAATTATAGGACAATCCACTTTAAACATGGAAACAGCCTTGTGCCGTGACAGATGCCACAGCACGATACCCGGCAGATTTCCCGCATTACGGTGAAGAAGCTTCAAGAGCTTTACAATAATTTTTCCTATTATTATGAGAAGTCGTTTCAATTTCGTCCTCCATAGTTTTAATTTCCCGTGTAGGAAACTCTGCCGTCCTCGGCAAAGCCTACCCAGCCGCGGTTCTTAGCCGCCTTTATGCCAAGAGAAACAGAGGTCTCCAAAGTGCCTGTAACTCTTGTAAATCCAAAGAGATGAGCCACCTCGCGCAGTAAGTCCTCACGAGCCATAGCCACCTGTCGGGACATTATCTCCTTTATTCCCACTGCAATTTCCTCGGGAGCTACCTCGTCAATATCGCGCTTTTCATCGCCGCTGTATACGGTTCTGCACTTGTCATATTCCTCAGGTGTCTGCTCCTTCAGCCATACATACTCGTTTTCCCCTGCTGTAGTTACCTTAACCTCCGACTTTTCAAAAGCAGCATCAAAAACCGCCTTCATATTTGAACCGGGACGGGATATTCCCCAGCATGAGAATGTTTTTTTAGCAAGAGTTTTCTTGTTCATAGGAGCTTCGGCAGCAAGGATATCATTTATACATTTTGTTATCTTTGCACTGCTGCTCTCGTTGAAGCTTTCGGAAGTACCCAAAGCCTTTATCTTGAATGTCTCGAATTTATCGAAACTCTCTGCAAAGCTGCTGACCTCCTCTGTCTCGAATACAAGCTCCTGCTTCTTCTTTTCCTCAGTCTTCGGAGCAGACGCAGGGTTGCGGTATCTCTCAACAGCAGCATCTATCTCAGCCTTTATCTTACCGAGCACCTTTTCCTTATTGTCCAGCCAGTCTATAATATAAACGCTCATAACGTTCCAGCCCAGTCCCTTTAGTACACTTGGCTGAGAAAGCGTTCTGTCACTTGCCGTACCGTTATGGAAATTTGCTTCATTTCCGCAGTTGATACCCATGATATAGGTTTCGGGCTTATCGGGATTAACAACCGCTACATCTACCTTGTAATCAGAACAGCCTACACTGCATCTGCACTCATAGCCCATTTTTCTTATCTCGTCCGCAACTACCGTTTCAAAGCCCTCGGAGCTGTTCTTAGAACCTGCTCTTACAGGAAGTGCACTTCTGCCCTTTGCAGCAAATTCGAGGAAGCCCTTGAGTCCCTCAACTCCGTCCGAGCGTGTACGTGAAAGATCTATCATATCCGGAGTAATGACAGAGAATACTATCATCTTGCACTTTGAACGCGATATAGCGACATTGAGTCTTCTCCAGCCGCCGTCACGGTTAAGTGGACCGAAGTTCATTGATACCTTGCCGTCCTTGTCAGGACCGTATCCGATAGAGAACATGATAACATCACGCTCATCACCCTGTACATTTTCAAGGTTCTTGATAAGAATAGGCTCATACATCTCGTTTGCATATTCTTCAAGCTTAGGATCATCACGGTATGCGTCCATGAGCAGATCGTCGATAAGATTCTGCTGAGTCTGGCTGAAGGTAACAACACCTATACTTGACTTTCTCAGCTCTGGATCTCTCAGTCTGCGGCATATCTCCTCAACAACAGCCTGTGCTTCCGCTTTATTTGTACGCGTGGAGCTCTTATCATAATATCCCTCAACGTGTACCCAGCTTACCTCTGATACCTGATCGTCAGGCGACGGGAAGGTGTAAAGCTTGTTCTCATAATACTTTGAGTTGCTGTAAGCAATAAGGCTCTCATGACGTGAACGATAATGCCAGAGCAGATGCTTCTGAGGCATTGAAAGTGCAAGACAGTCGTCAAGAACGCTTTCAAGGTCTTCCTTCTCATAGTTCTCCTCGTCAACCTGATTTGAAGCAAAGAAGCTTGTTGGCGGAAGCTGCTTCGGGTCGCCAACTACGATAACATTTTCGCCTCGTGCGATAGCTCCAACAGCCTCACAGGTCGGGAGCTGTGAAGCCTCATCGAATATGACAAGGTCAAACTTAGGGTAAGACGGGTCTATGTACTGAGCTACGGAAATAGGACTCATAAGCATTACAGGACACATTCTGCGCAGCAGATTTGGTATGCTGTCGAAAAGCTTACGTATTGACATCATTCTGCCGTTTGACTTGATAGCCTTTTGCAGTATTCCTATCTCAGAGCTGTTTGCAGAACTTCCTGGTGTAGGTATCTTAGCTGAAAGCTCGGCTGCAAGCTCCTTGATAGAAAGTGTTGAAAAATCATCAAGAACTTCGCCGAATTTTCTGATAGTTTCTTCAAACATTGTTCCCTGAAAACGTGAAAGAATGCTGTTTCGAGAAATAGTGCTCATAACCATAGCCTTGCTTACATCGCAGTCAAATGCGCCTATAAGCTGCTCTGTCGGTACATCTCCGTTCATATAAGCATCGGCCACATTGCCTATACCAAGCTCGCGCAGCTTATTGCATATAGTAACGATACCTGTCCATTCCTTGAGCTGTGGAAGTGCTTCAATAACGGCATCTGCCTTCTGCTGAGCATCACTGCCCCAGTTTTCGCCTGTTATGAGCTTTTCCGTATTTATGCCAAAGCTGCTCCTGAGCTGTGAAGATATATTTTCAAGTGCGGCATAGTCCGCAGATATTTTTGATGTATCGCTGTTTACACCGTTTTTAAGGCTGTCACAGAGCTTCTGCTTTATATCAGGAGCAAATGCAGATGATGCCATTCTCTCACCAAGCTCTGAGGAACGGCTTACGCATTTCTCAATGCTGCTCCAGTCTGCATTTTCGTCAAGCTTCACAGAACCGAAATATTTCACAAGTTCAGGCTGTGCAGATGCGACCTGATCCCTGAGAGTATTGAACTGATTAATCTTGTCGTAATACTGTGTGATATTTGATTTTGTAACTGTTGAAGATGACTTGGCATGAGCAGCAAGTTCCTTCACAAGCTTCTTGCTTCCTATCGCCTTTCCGATAAACCATTTGCCCTGTGCAGTTTTCCACCTTACAAGAGCATCTGACACATTATAGCTCAGAACCGATGGTTCAAACTTTGAGAGAAGCTCGTCCTTTACCTGTGTAAGCTCCTTGCCTGTATTTATAAGCACCTGTGCCGACTCCTTGTAGCCGTTCCAGCGGCTGTCGCCGATAATATCAGGGAAAAGCTGTTCTCCGCCCGATGCAGCAGTAAGTATTTCGGCTGCGAGCTTGCACTGCTCAAAGGTCATTTCACTGCTGCCCGTAAACTGTACAAGCTGCTGTGTGTCTCCCTGAGCGGCTGTAAGAGCTGTTTTCAGCTCGCGGAGCTTTGTTTCCATAGCTCCTCTTGTCTCGGGAGTACACGAGTCAAGCTCGCAAATACCGAGAGCTGTTGTGGTAACATCACCGAATTCTCGTCCTGCCGCAGCAAGGCTTTCAAGAGTCTCACGCCATACAGAATAAGATGTATCGCTCATAGCGTCAAGCTGATCATTCGTAAATGTGAATTTTCCGCCGTATTTACTGTTTCTTTCATATCTAACGGCAGCATCATACATGGAGCAGCCAAAATTACGCTTTTTATGTATCTCCTCCATTGTACCGTTAAGCTCTTTTCTCAGTTCGGCGATCTTGTCAGCCTGCGCCTTGTACTCAGACGGCTTTTTGATACGTCCTACATTAAGAGTCTCTTCAAGCTGTTTGAGTACAGCACGCTTCTGAGCCTTATTAGAGTGAAGCTCGATACAGAACGGACCGAGACCAACTTTATTAAGTCTCTTTTCAACAACAGAAAGTGCAGCCATTTTCTCGGCAACAAAAAGTACGGATTTTCCCTGATAAAGCGCACTTGCTATCATGTTTGTGATAGTCTGTGACTTACCGCTTCCAGGAGGTCCGTGAAGGACAAAGCTCTTACCCTGTGAAGCCGCATAAACTGCCGCAAGCTGAGAAGAATCTGCACTCAGCGGTACAACAAGGTCAGAAGGAGCTACATTATTGTCAAGATCAAGAGGAGATATGTACAAGTCATCCCCCGCCCACTCGGTCTTGCCTGAAATAAGGCTTGCTACGACTTTGTTTTTGGCAAGCTCGTCTGCACGGTTGCGGATATCGTTCCACATGATGAAACGATTAAAGGAGAACTGTCCTATAAATGCATAATCAACAATATCCCAGCGGGGCTGTGACATAATGCCCTGACGGATAGTATTGAATATTATTTGCAGATTTACGCCGTTTTCGTCCTCAGGTACAGGATCAAGGCCCTTTATATCAATACCGAAGAACTGTCTCAGCATCTCCAGCATAGTGATATTGACCTGTGTATCCTCATCACGCATACGGATAAGATATGTCTTTTCCTGTACTTTGCGGATTATGTCTATAGGCACAAGAACAAGGGGTGCATAACGTGCCTTGTCGCTCTTATCAGTCTCATACCAGCGCAGGAAGCCAAGTGCAAGATATATTGTA
>Ga0310786_10009427_pt1 | contig 12395 bp, 14 predicted proteins | sample AusTroGonzalo_MG_FD_203881 | JGI IMG/M metagenome (GOLD analysis project Ga0310786, IMG submission 203881) | Bovine rumen microbial communities from tropical cattle in Woodstock, Queensland, Australia - Gonzalo_03 (v2) (version 2) | ecosystem: Host-associated > Mammals > Digestive system >...
CCCACGCTTCTATCGGGTGTCAGCGTCAGCGGAGGCACGTCGTATTTCGGCGGACTCGGCACCAGCGGTGGCACTGTCAGTGGCGGCTCGTCCGTCAGCCTCTCGTCATATACTGGAGGTGGCGGCTTCGGTCCTGGCGGTGGTGGCCCTGGCGGCGGATGGCATTGATAACAGCAGTTATCTAAAAACGCACTAATTTAGTGCGTTTTTTGTTTTTTTCACTTAAACGAGTGCGGTTTCAGCAATTATTTGTAACTTTGCCGTTGTTTTTAATATGTTTGATTTTATGGCTAAGGAAAACAGGCGTAAAGCATCGATAGATATTGTCAAGGCGAACATCTTTGCCGTAGTCATCATGGTGGTGACGGCAATAGCCATGCTTGGCAGTACAGCCTCGTTTGCATCGTGTTCGGAGAGCACGGATAATGCTGCGAGCCAGCATGAGCAGGCAACGTTTATTCCACAAGCGCCCGACTACAACGATGCAGCGATGTGGGTGACCGCCGACGGCGACACAGACGATACTGGCGCCGACATCTTCTATGTCGTATCGACGTGGGAGGAAGACTGGAGTCAAATTGTAAATGGTCAAATTGTCAAATGTCACTATGCCGACGTGTGGAACTCCGAACATCGCAATCGCATGGGCGATTTGGAGATCAACAAGGTGGCGGCATATATGTCGCCAGGCAACCGCTTCTATGCCCCGTTCTACCGCCACACCACCATTGAGGCCTGGATGACACAAAACGAGGACACGATCATGGATCGTACCCAGCTTTCGATGGGTGATGTCTGCGCAGCCTTCGACCATTTTCAGGCTCATCGCGACACATCTCGTCCGCTCATCATCGCTGGCTTCAGTCAGGGTGGTCTGGCTGTGGTGGAACTGCTAAAGCATATCGACGACGAGACATACAGCCAATTGGCTGCGGCCTACGTGCTGGGCTACAAGGTGACCAATGCCGACATGGCGCAGTGTAGCCACATCCTCGTTGTCAGCGGCTACAGCGGCTCGGAATATGCACCCTACAAAGACTTCCTCAATGTGGGTGACATCCACAGCTGCGAACCCTGGCTCTACAGCGAGTGTCTGGCGGAGAACATCAAAGTCCGGGCCAAGGAGTGGCGGAAACTGCACCAGCCGACTATATGAACAAGGTAAGAATCACAGCCATTCGTCAGACGGTCTATGAGGATTTGATGGCGAAATACGAGAACCCGATAGAGCACACCTGCGATGTCAAGGAGGGCCAGCAGTGGATTTCCATCGATGGACAACAGCCTGAAGGGATGTGTCCCTCGGCATGGTACTCGATGCGCGAGTTCGTGGAGTCGCTGGCCCGAGGTGAGGGCAACTTCTACGACGGATGGATGAAGAATCCCATGAGTGCGATGATTAGTTGCAACGACGGTTTCCGTCCATTCAGTTTCTATATCGAAGTGATATAGTTAATCGTTAATAAAAGACTTCGTCGTCATGTCATAATATAGCGCCTCGAGTTCCGCCAACGTCAGTTTCTCCACAGAATGCTCGATAATGCGGATAAGTTCATCGCGTCTATAGTCATCTGACTGTGTAAACTTGTTCATGTATGCCATAACTCAATCATCACTTCTATTAATGAACCCCTTAGCCTTCAGCCAGTTGATCATCATACTACTCCATGTCTCAGTCGTGGTCTCGCCCGTTTGTGGCATCAGTTCGTAGGGACCCTTCCCGTCGCCATACATGTGCAATTCTGCATTAGCGCCAGCCTTCTTCCACTCCATGAACAGGGCAACGAGACCTGCTGCTACATTGGGATGGTCTGCACGGGTCATGATGAGCAGAGGAGGCGCATCCTGCGGTACAGTAACGGGCATCAGCGATGGACCAAAATTGGTGCAGAGGAAATCAGGACGCTCCATGCTGTCAGCAGACATCGTGGCAGCAATGGCCACACCTCCACCAGCAGAGAAACCGAGATAGCCTATTTTGTCCTTGTTGATATGCCACTCGTCGGCATGTTCCCTCACCATGCGGATGGCAGCCTTCGCATCCTGTGCAGCAAGCTGGATGATAGAGTCGCCACTGGCATTATGCATCGGATTGGCATCGGCCTGCGGGAACGCTTCAGGATGCGTCACATCCACCATCGGCGGCATCTTCATGCCCTGCGACATTGGAGCCTTATTAAGATGGTAGCGTAGTCCGATGGCGGCAATGCCGTGCTCATTCAGGAACGAAGCCATCTTCACAACATCACTCTCCCACGACAGCCACCTCATGGCACCGCCAGGACAAAGCACGACGGCACAACCGTTAGGCTGCTGGGGCAGATAGACCTCAATCATCGGTTTTTCACTCTCCTCATCCGAGGCCCCCGCCGTAGGCAGGAAATACTGCTTTTGCGCCCATGCAGTCAGAGGCAGTAAAAGCATACAGAATATAATCGAATTTTTCATATATAAATCATTCAAGATAGTTTTGCATCGTTTCCATAAAACTTAACGTAGTCTCTTTACCATCAGGATCTGAGTAGAACCTGATGATATCGTGTATGCGCCAGTCACCATCCTCGCGGCAGAATCTGAACTTCTGATGTACGGTCTGAACGGAACTGTAGAGCATATAATCAACCAATGCAGTACCCTTTTTAACATCCAGATGCTCAAACTTGATGTCGCGAGCCTCCAGATCACTTGGATTGCTGTCCTGCATCATCGTCCAATAGTCATCGTTAAAGAAACCGATCTCCTGCAGATTTGCGTCCTTCTGTTCAACCGCAGCCACCGTATCACGCCATGCATGACAGGCAAAGCGCTGGTCAATATCACAAGCGTTCTGGGAAGCCGCAGCATACAGTTCTTTAATAAGACCGGCAATATCTTCCTTTGCCTTCATGGCGATCGAGTCATCTGCAGCGATGTCAGTTGAATCACGCTCCATACCTGGTCCGTCAAGGGGCCTGAAATACTTGCAACCCGTAAATCCCCCTGCCATGAGCATCATGCCCAGCACAAACAATATCGTCTTTCTCATTTTATTATTGCCGTTCTATTTTATAATTTATCATAAACTTGGGGCAAATATAGTAATAATTCTCCGCTTTTTCATATATTTGCACCAAGATTTAAGAAGAATTATAAACAATCCCCTGTGTCGGCAATAGTAAACGGAAGGATGTTGAATTATATGAAGAAAATCGTATTGATGACAGTGGCAATCGTACTGGGAATGCAACAGACGATAGCTCAAGGATTGACCACATCAAACCAAGGTTTCAAAAATCCCGTGTTGCCAGGCTTTCATGCCGACCCGAGCGTATGCAGGGCGGGCGACGACTTCTATCTCGTCAACAGCACGTTCCAGTACTTCCCTGGGGTGCCGGTGTTCCATTCGAAAGACCTTGTGAACTGGGAACAGGTGGGCAACTGTCTGACGCGCCCCTCGCAGATTGACTTGAAAGGCACCGACGGCAACAGCGGCATCTATGCACCCACCATCCGCTACCACAATGGGCGATTCTATATGGTGACGACGGTTTTCCCCTCACGCCGTCATTTCTATGTATGGACAGACAATCCCGCAGGGGAATGGTCGGAGCCTATCGTGATAGACTTCGCCATCGGCAGTTGCGATCCGACGCTATTCTTTGATGATGACAAATGCTATTTCCTGTGGAAGGAGGGCGATATCAAGATTTGTGAGATTGACGTGGCGACGGGAAAGCAGTTGGGCGAGATCCACCATCTGGGAACGGGTCTTGGCGGTCGCTATCCTGAGGGTCCGCATATCTATAAAAAAGACGGCTGGTACTATCTGCTGCTGGCTGAAGGCGGTACGGAACACGGACATCATGTAAACATCCTGCGCAGCAAGAACCTCTTCGGTCCTTACGAGCCGAACCCAGCCAATCCCATCCTCTCACACTTCAACATGAAGATGCAGAACAGCCCGATTCAAGGCCTCGGACATGCAGATCTGGTTCAAGCCCCCGACGACTCATGGTGGATGATTTGCCTGGGCTACCGAACCAGTGGTTATCTGCAGCATGTGATGGGACGTGAGACGATGCTGGCACCTGTGGAATGGGCAGAGGGCAGCTGGCCGGTTGTGAACGGGGATGGAACGCTACAGATAGACATGCAATGTAAGACGCTGCCAATGGTTCAGATGCAGCCAGACCCAGTGAAAGAAGAGTTTGATGATGTCAAGCGCAAGGCGCCTGCCGACAGCTATCACTCGTTGGGCTTGCCAATGGGTTGGATGAGCTTATGCAACCCCGATTATACCAAATACTCGCTGACGGAGCGCAAGGGTTTTCTTCGTCTCCGTCCCAGCACGACAGACCTCAGTGAGACAGCGTCGCCGACTTTCATTGCCCGTCGCCAGACCGAACTGAACTTCACAGCCACAGCCCTGTTCGACCTCTCCCACCTGACGGAAGGCATGCAGGCCGGCATCACCGCCTACGCCGCACCGTTGAACCACTATGACGTGGTGGCAGAGCGTCGAGGAGACAAACTCTTTATCAAGTCCAACGTCCGTCTCGGCCAGACCAATCATAGTGAGAGGGAGATTCTGTTGAATGGTAATCGTGTTTATCTGCGTATCACTTCCGACAAGGACTTTTACTACCTGCAGGCAAGCTCCGACAACGCCGACTTCACTACATTGGCCAAGATGGAGTACCGTTTCTTAAGTACAGAAACCATCGGTGGCTTTACTGGCGTGATGCTCGGACTCTTTACGCAATGCAGTCAGGAAACAAATAGTGGCTATGTCGATGTGGATTGGTTTGAATATTTAGTCATCCGTCAGATCACTGACTGACATTTGTTCACGTTCAGACTCGACGAGTTTACCATCCTTCCACTTGTAGCGTACGATTTCCACATCATCGTCAAGTCGCCAGACGCTGACGATGCATTTATTCTCGGTGTCGATAGACGGGCTGTAGATTTCACCGTCGCACTTCAATGCCTCGAACTTGTGTGCCTTGTCGTTCCAGAGCCACACATCGTAAGTGTCGTTACCAAATCCGTTCATCGGCCCTGTACCTACCTGAAGGTCTGGGATGCCGTCGAAGTTCCAGTCATCCTCCAAGATTTCCCCGATGCTGCCTTTGTTCCATTGCAGGGTGTCGAGCGGCAGAGCCTGGGTATACAGATCCTGCGTATGTCCTTTGGCATCAGTCAGATAGACGACGATCGTATCCCAGCGCACTTCGCCATCTTCCGTGATAGTACGTACATCCGAGCGGAAAGAATAGTCAGACCGCTGGGGAACATAGTCTGTATCCTCTGCGTCAATCTGTGCGACAGTAGCACTGTCTATCCCTATACCGTGACCCCCATCCTGAGGTGACTTCTGACCTCCACAGGCTACCAGCATCATAGGAACTAACATATATAATATCTTCTTCATTTTGTAGGCATTCACGCCATAGACGTATGGGAATTTCTCGCTCATATTTAAACTTTGATTATTATTGAGGGCAAAATTACAAATAATTGGATAATAATGAGAACCTTTGGCCTCCGATTTAAATGATTTTATGTATTATGTTGAAGTTTACATGTATTTTTAGCTTTACAGCCTCCTCTACTTCGTCTTCCTCACGTTTGAATCATCCTCACCTTACGTCGATTGCCTGATGGCCTTACGGCGAAGTCATCTATTAACAGCTCTGAACGCGCGCTTTTTCATCCACTTAGGCTTCTGTCCCTTTCCACCTGCAAAATTACATCATATTTTTCACTCACTTACGCCATACTACGCCATACCGCGCCAAATGCCGTCATACTGCCCACAACTGAAGCTATCCATGAGCTGCTATGTCTCGAACTCTGCAATCTCCAGATGCATTCCTGTCTGTCTTTGTACATTGGATTGTGCAGGGAAAGACAGTTCGAGGCAGGCATATTAACAATTAACAATTTAACAATTGGTGTTTGAGTAAATGAAGTAAGAAACAAGTATTATTATATATATATTATAATATATATATAATAATAATATAATTATTAATATATTACTGATGTTTGTTGCTCATTTTCGAAAAAGGCAATTGTTAAATTGTTAATTGTTAAGTTTATGATATTATGTAAAAGTTTAGGATTATTCTTTGAATACGGGTCAATTTGCGTAAAGCTCTTTATTTTATTGCAATTTTTCTTGCACATATCGAAAATAATTTGTACCTTTGCAGTCAAATATTTTACCTTAAACATTTAACATCAAAAACATCTTATCAATGACTAAAGAAAGATTTATGATCAGAACTTATGGCAAGTCGGAGTACGCTATGATGCTGTTTCCTCACATCAACGATCCGAAGCAGGCACAGGACAAATTGCTACGATGGATCAAAAGAGACCCGAAGTTTCATGCCAAACTGCAACAACTGGCCATCACACCCAATGACAACCACTACAATCCGCAACAAATTAGGGAATTGGTGCTGAAATTCGGCGCCCCCGGCGAGTATGAAGTGTAAACGATGCTTGTTAAGGGTGTAAATCATAGGCGTTTAGGGGGGTAAACAATGCCTGTTTACAGTGGTGAAGATATATTCACACAGTTGTAAACAGGCATCGTTACGAGTGACGAAGATATACTGTTGACTCGCGGACGGCAAGTTTGACGGCAATGTAAGGCATTTGGAGTGGTATGGAGTGGTATGGCGTAAGTAAGTGAAAAATATGTTGTAATTTTGCAGGTGGAATTCAGACCGCCCCTACCCCTCCTACTCAATGGTTCATTCGCCGAAAAATTTTCCTTTACGTGTATGGATTAGTTCCAGTTTGCCATCTTTCCATTTGTAGGTATTATAGGTGCGTTCGTTGATATCGCTGCGATAGTTCTCGGTGATAGTCTGATTCTCAGGATGTATCTCGGGATTGCAGAGATCCGTCCACTCCTCCACCTCTTCAAACTGCCCTCTTGAAGTCCAGACATAAGCAGCAAATTTCCGCGCTACCTGTCCCCTGGTATAACACATCAGGAATATCTGAAGATCGGGGATTCCGTCGAAGTTGATATCCTCTGTATCGTTTATCCAATCAATATCTGATCTCGAGTCATCACTTTGTGGATCCTCCAATTCATGCTTGCACTCGAAGACCGGGCTGTTATCACCAGCCTCACGACCCTTTACGACGATGCTTCCGTATAGACCGTCATCATCCTTGACAAGCTGGTATTCGAAATGGTATTTTTTGCGATGCTCAATGTTTAGTTTGCGCTCTGCATCCATCACTTCCTCGTCTGTCTCACCATCCTGAGGTGACTTCTGACCCCCACAGGCTACCAGCATCATAGGAATTAAAATATAAAAAATCTTCTTCATTTTGCAACTTTTCGCATTGTTCTTACGTCTAACAAATAAAAACTTTTAAAACAAACGATTATGATACTCTCAACAACCCCACAAATTGAAGGTCACACTATCCGCGAATACAAGGGTATAGTGACAGGTGAAACCATTATCGGTGCTAACATGTTCAAAGATCTGTTTGCTGGCATCCGCGACATCGTAGGTGGTCGTGCTGGCGCTTACGAGAAAGTGCTTGCCGAGGCCAAGAACACTTCCATGCAGGAGATGATGCAGCGTGCCCAGGCTGTGGGAGCCAACGCCATCGTAGGGATCGACATCGACTACGAGACCATCGGTGCCAACGGCTCAATGCTCATGGTAGCCACCAGTGGAACAGCCGTAGTTATCTGAAAAAGGGTTACTCCCTAATCTTGATGACCAGCGACATGTCGCAGTTCTTCAGGATCTCGACCATACGGTCCTCATCGAAGGAGATGCAGCCACCAGTGTAGGGCTTCGAGCCTTTCACATGAATAAAGATGGCACTGCCATTGGGATAGATGCACTCCTTGTTGAAGTCGGTGGCGATGCCGTAGTTATACTGCGGCTGGTAGGAGTACATCTCCTCGCCCTTACATTCGTGGTTGGTCTCGGCGGTGTCGATAATCTTGTTGTAGTACTCACAGTCCTCGTCACAAGCATAGGTTGTGGGCTTCACATCAATGTAGGGCATCGTAGTGCCTGGATTGGGCTTGACACCGAAGGCACTCAGCGGATGTAGCGTACCAATGGGGGTCTTGCCGTCGCCCTCGCCCGTCTTACCAAGGCCGTTCTTTCCGACAAACACATCGGTGACAAACAGTACCTTACCGTCAACTGTCAGTCGGGCCTTTCCCGCACTGCCCTGCACATCGTACACTTCAAGCAACTGTCCCTTCTCTGTAACAGGATTTGTGACAGAATTGTCATTATTCGAACATGCTGTAAACACACTTGCGCCGCAAACGAGGGTAGCAGCCATCACCCATTGCATCATTTTCTTCATAATCGATAAAATCCTAAAGTATTGTAAAGTTGGATGCAAAGATACATATAATATATTAAAAATGTGTATCTTTGCAAAAAATAATTTTGTGATATGAAAAGATTAATTGTATGCCTTATGGCAATGATGGGTGTGCTGACTCTTTCGGCACAGTCAAGTATTTATGATTTTACGGTGAAGGACGATACGGGAAAGGACGTGTCACTCGCCGAGTACAAGGGCAAGGTGTTGTTGATTGTGAACACTGCTACGCGATGCGGATTCACGCCACAGTACAAGGAACTGGAGGCACTCTATGAGAAGTATTCGAAGGACGGCTTCGAGATTCTGGACTTCCCTTGCAATCAGTTTGGCGAACAGGCTCCCGGCTCTATTCAGGAGATTCATCAGTTCTGCACGGCCAACTTCGACATCCACTTTCCGCAGTTCGACAAGATTGAAGTGAACGGTGCCAACGAGCACCCGCTCTACACTTTCTTGAAAGCCCAGAAAGGCTTCGGCGGCTTCGACACCAACGACCAGCGAGGCAAGTTGATGGACGATATGCTCCGTAAGCGTGATGCTGATTTTGACAAGAAGAGTGACATCAAATGGAACTTCACCAAGTTCCTCGTCAGTCGCGATGGTCGTGTGTTGAAACGCTATGAGCCGACAGACAAGATCAGCGACATCGAGACCGACATACAGATGGAGATTAATAATTGATATGAAGATAATAGACGAACAGTTAATGAACGGATTGGCTGAGGAAGCCAAGAAGTCGCCAAGACTGAGGAAGAACTATAACTTCCATCAGAGTTTGCAGGACAAGTGCCATCGTTTTCTCAACGCTTTGGAACCTGGCACATTTATCCCCGTGCATCACCATCCTGACAAGGACGAGACCTTTGTGATTCTGAAAGGAAAGGTTCGCGTGACAACCTACAATGACAAGGGCGAGATACAGGAGTCATGCGTCATCAGTCAGGAAAGTGGACGCTACGGTGTTGACATTCCCAAGAACGTCTGGCACGGACTGGAGTGCTTAGAGCCAAGCGTCCTGCTGGAGTGTAAGGCAGGTCCTTTCGTAGAGCACGAGGTAGACGGGGTTCTGGAAACGAAACCCACAAAGGATATCTACTTTGCCGGAGGCTGCTTCTGGGGAACGGAGCATTACTTCAAACAGATTAAGGGCGTCGCCATAACAGAAGTGGGATTCGCCAACGGAAATACGGAGAACCCGACGTATAAGGAGGTTTATACCGACCAGACAGGCTTTGCAGAGACGGTCTTTGTACGTTTCTATCCCGATTTAGTCAGTCTTGAATTCCTGTTGCAGATGTTCTTCAAAGCCATCGACCCTACAAGTCTCAACAAGCAGGGGCACGACGAGGGTACTCGTTATCGTACTGGTGTTTATTATACCGACCCTACGGATTTGCCCATCATCGAGAAGGTCTTTGCCGATGAGCAGAAAAACTACGATCAGCCCTTGGCCGTAGAAAAACTGCCTCTGCAGAACTTCTACACAGCCGAGGAGTATCATCAGGACTACCTTGACAAAAATCCCGATGGTTATTGCCACCTGCCTCTGTCGCTATTTGAGTTTGCAAGGAAAGCCAAGGCTGCGAATAAGTGAGTGAAGAGTCAAGCTTGCTTGGACTCTTCCGAACGTGAGCAGGCCTGCAACTTTTCGCAGTGTTCTTACGTCTAACAGATAAAATCTTTTAAAAAAACGATTATAAATGAAAAAATACGTATTCTCTTTCCTGCTGCTTTTTTCGGCAGTCTTTGCTGGGGCACAGCCGTTGCTGAAGACCCATGTGGAAACCGGTGATGTGGAGGGTGTTCTCGAAGGCACTGACCTCGCCTGTTATTATGCCATTCCCTTTGCGGCTCCCCCCGTTGGCGACCTCCGTTGGAAAGCACCGCAGCCTGCCAAGCCTTGGAATGGTGTGCTCAAGGCCAAGGAGACTGCCAAGTGGCCTCCGCAGCCCGAAAAGAGTTATGTGAAATACGACATGATGGACGAGGACTGTCTCTACCTCAGTGTGGTAACTCCCGCCAAGAAAGTGAGTGAGGCCCTGCCCGTGATGGTGTTTATTCATGGAGGCGGCTTCCGCACGGAACATTATGGTGGAGAACTGTGGCAGAGTCTGGCCCGTCGTGGTGTGGTCACCGTGTCTGTCGCATATCGTGCTGGTGCACTGGGCTATCTGGCGCATGCCGACCTCGCCAAGGAGAATCCCGAGGGACATTCCGGCAACTATGGCATGCTCGACCTGATCTTCGCCTTGCAATGGGTACAGCGTAACATCCAAAACTTTGGCGGCGATCCTGCGAAGGTGACCATCTTCGGTGAGTCGGCTGGTGCCATGAGTTGCAATATTCTTTGTGCGTCGCCTCTGGCCAAGGGCTTATTCCGTGCCTGCATCAGTGAGAGCGGTGCCTTTATGTCGCCCCTGAATCTCATTGACCAGACATCGGCTCAGATGCTGGGATATATGTTTATGAACCAGTTGCAGAAAAAGAGCATTGATGAGTTGCGCCAGATGGATGCCAAGTCGCTCACAGGTAATGATGTGAACTTCCTGGGCTGTACTCCCATCATCGACGGCTATGTGATGACTGCGCCCCTCTACGACCTCTATCAGAAGGGCGAATACAACGATGTGCCTGTGTTGATCATGCACAACAGCGACGAGGGTGCCGTAGAGTTCGACTCGGTGAGCGAAGAGATGTTTAACCAGCAGGTGAGCCAGTTGCCAGGTCACTGGGGCGACAGTCTGAAAGCCTATTACCCAGGCCATACCGACGAGGAGCGCCTTTACAGCCTTCGTGATGTGGTACGCGACGTGAATTTCGGATGGCCAGCATACGCCTGGGCCACCTTGCAGAAGCAGACGGGTAAGAGTCCTGTTTATATGGCTTACCTCGCTCAGAAGTCAGACACTACCGTCTATGCCAAAGGCAATCGTCGTGGTGCTGCCCACGCCGATGATATCATGTATCTGAAAGGAGCGTTCGACAATAAGGGTGATAAATATCCGCAGGAGAAGAAAGTTGGCGAACTGATGCAACAATACTGGGTGAACTTCGCCAAGACGGGAGGCGATCCAAACGGAATGGGATTACCTGCCTGGCCCTTGTTCGACGAGCAGAAGCCTACCGTGATGCAGTTCAACAATGGCGCCTCACTCATCGACTTACCAAACAAGGAGAAAATCTCTCTCATTGACCGCTTCTGCAAGTACATCCGCGACCTGAGGGCTGGAAAAGTCACTCCATAATTTTGCGATTCATTGTCCTACCAGTAAGATTTAATATGAAAACTACAACAGAACGTGTGTTCCAAATATTCAAGGAACTGAACCAGATTCCACGCCCTTCGCACCATGAGGAGCGAGTTGCTGACTATCTATGCCGGTTTGCAGAGCGGCTGAATCTGCCCTACAAGCGCGACAAGGAAAACTGCGTCGTCATCAGCAAGCCAGCCACACAGGGATATGAGGGCGCAGAACCTGTCGTACTGCTCAACCACATGGATATGGTTTGCGTAGGCATGAGCGATCCGCTTAATACGCCTATCGATGCCTATATAGAGAATGGATGGATGAAGGCACGAGGCACATCGCTGGGTGCTGACAACGGCATCGGACTGTCGATGGCGCTTGCCGTGTTGGAGAGCGACGAGATTGTGCACGGTCCGTTAGAGGTCATCACTACCACCAACGAGGAGGACGGCATGTCGGGAGCCTCACAGCTGAGCAAGGACTTTCTGAAAGGTCGCAAGGTCATCAATCTGGATTCGGAAGACTATGACACCATCACGACGGGTGCTGCTGGTGCCTGCTTGCAGTTTCACCGTATACCCATGGAGCGTGTGCCAGCCCCTGAAGACAGAAGCTGGTACCGCATCCGCATAGATGGTGGATTGGGCGGGCACTCTGGTGTTGACATCAATAAAGGACGTTGTTCGGCCGTTAAGGCAGCTGCTGCTATTTTATTGTCTCTTTCGGAGAAACATGACTTCAGCTTGGCAACTATCAATATAGGTGAGGCCAATG
>Ga0310786_10009428_pt1 | contig 12395 bp, 9 predicted proteins | sample AusTroGonzalo_MG_FD_203881 | JGI IMG/M metagenome (GOLD analysis project Ga0310786, IMG submission 203881) | Bovine rumen microbial communities from tropical cattle in Woodstock, Queensland, Australia - Gonzalo_03 (v2) (version 2) | ecosystem: Host-associated > Mammals > Digestive system >...
TGATAATATAAACATATGAACAATGGTTCATATGTAAAGCCGAAATGGACAGATAATAAAATAAAGAGAAAAAGACGAACGGAGGTTTTTACTATGAAGAAGACATACAAGATCGAGGTGGATTGCGCGAACTGTGCACTGAAGATGGAGGAGGCAGCAAAGTCCGTCACAGGAGTTGCGGATGCGACAGTCAGTTTTATGACGCAGAAGATGAATGTGGATTTTGAGGATGGTGCAGATGAAGCTGCTGTCATGCAAAAGGTGGTAAAGGCATGCAAAAAGGTAGAGGATGACTGCGAGATTTTTCTGTAACTGAACAGGAGATAGTTTTTTATCGATGTATCGTAAATTCGGCCTAGAAGAGGGGAAGGCATTTCCCTGGTACCGGTATCTCGGAAATATAGTATATGCAGGTAGGAAAAAGACAAGGAGTGAAATGATCATGACAAAAAAACAAAAGAAAGTTTTGATCCGTATAGTGATCGCTTCGGTGCTCCTTATTCTGTTGCATTTTTTGCCTGTGAACGGTATCGCGGCTTTTGGACTTTATCTGATCCCTTATTTTGTGATCGGATATGATATCCTGCGAAAAGCAATCCTTGGAATCATTCATGGGAAAGTTCTGGATGAAAATTTCCTGATGGCTGTCGCCACAGCGGGTGCAATGGCGCTTGGTCTGTATGAAACGCTTACAGGTGGTAAAGGGGAGTTTTCAGAAGGTGTAGCTGTCATGTTGTTTTATCAGATCGGTGAGTTGTTTCAGGCAGTTGCTGTCGGAAGAAGCAGAAAGAATATCGCTGCACTTATGGATATTCGGCCGGATTATGCAAATGTCGAGACGGAGGGCGGTGAACTGGAACGGGTCGATCCGGATGATGTGAAGATTGGAACTGTTATTGTTGTACAACCCGGTGAAAAGATACCGATTGACGGAATCATCCTGAGCGGCAATACATCACTTAATACAAGTGCACTTACCGGCGAGAGCGTTCCGAGGAGTGTACATGAAGGCGATGCCGTGATCAGCGGGTGTATCAACATGACGGGGTTGATCAAGGTGCAAACAACAAAAGGATTTGGGGAATCCACAGTTTCCAAGATTCTGGAACTTGTAGAGAATTCGAGCATGAGAAAATCGCGTTCGGAGAATTTTATCAGTAAATTTGCAAAATATTATACACCTGCTGTTTGCGGTGCAGCGCTCGCACTTGCAATTTTGCCCCCTGTCATCCAAATGCTGACCGGGCACTCACCGCAGTTCCCGGTTTGGATCATTCGTGCACTTACTTTTCTTGTGATCAGTTGCCCATGTGCATTGGTAATTTCCATTCCGCTGAGTTTCTTCGGCGGAATTGGCGGTGCGAGCGCCCATGGTATTTTGATCAAAGGTTCCAATTATCTGGAGGCGATGGCACAAACCAAATATGTGGTGTTTGATAAGACGGGTACCCTTACAAAAGGAGTATTTGAAGTGACTTCGATCCACCCGTCGGAGGAATTTTCAGCGGCGAAATCCGAAGAAGCGAATCAGATGAGCCTTCTTGAATATGCAGCGCACGCGGAGAGTTATTCCAATCATCCGATCAGCAAAAGTCTCAAGGAGGCTTATGCGAAGCGGATCGAGGAGCAAAGGAATTCTGTGAATTTCGGGAAGGAAGCCGGTGAGCAACAAAACGATCAGGATTGTTGCACTCTTAATCCGGAAAGGGTTACGAAAGCCGAAGAGATCAGCGGACATGGTGTAAAAGCGGTTGTAGACGGGAAAGATGTGTTGGCAGGAAATGCCGGGCTGATGAATAAACATGGACATGATGTGAAGGATCCCGAGAGCGGCGGAACGATCGTGCATCTTTCGATTGACAAGATTTATGCAGGTTATATTTTGATTTCAGATGTTGTAAAGGAAGAAGCGGCGAAAGCGATTGCGGCATTAAAGTCATACGGGATCCGTAAGACGATCATGTTGACGGGAGATACGGAAAGCGCAGCCCAAAGCGTAGCCAAGGTGCTTTCGATTGATGAGGTTCATGGGAATCTGTTGCCCGGAGATAAAGTGATTGCAGTGGAGCAGCTTCTTGGTGTAAAGGCAGCGGGGGAAAAGCTGGCTTTTGTTGGAGACGGTATCAATGACGCACCGGTACTTGCACGTGCGGATATCGGTATCGCTATGGGAGCGCTCGGAAGTGATGCGGCGATCGAGGCTGCCGATATTGTGCTGATGGATGACGATCCCGGGAAGATTGCGCTTGCTATAAAGATTGCGCGAAAATGTTTGCGGATTGTTTATGAGAATATCATTTTTGCGCTCACTGTCAAAGGACTTTGCCTGATCCTTGGTGCATTCGGGATTGCAAATATGTGGATGGCAATCTTTGCGGATGTCGGCGTGATGGTGCTTGCCGTCCTGAATGCCATCAGATGCCTTAAAGTATAAAGCCGGATTTGCAGTCTGTATTGCGACGTAAGGAAAAATATGATAAAATATTCTCCGGATTCGATATTTATTCATTGGATCAAGGAGGAGCTTTTATGTATAAGACCGAATATGAAAGATGGATGGCATACGATCTGGAGGATCCGGATCTTTTTCCGGAACTTACTAAGGTAAAGGATAATGATGAGGAGATCAAGGATCGATTTGCGGTTTCCTTAAAATTCGGAACAGCCGGACTTCGCGGAACTCTCGGCGCAGGTACCAACAGGATGAACATCTGGGTGGTCCGCCAGGCAACGCAGGGACTTGCGAACTGGGTGCTGACGCAAGGTGGTACACAGACGGTTGCGATTTCCTATGACAGCAGATTAAAGAGTGATATTTTTGCAAAAGAAGCTGCGGGAGTGCTTGCTGCCAACGGGATTAAGGTTCGGATTTACGACGCGATCATGCCTGTGCCGGCACTTTCATATGCGACAAGATATTATTCCTGTAACGCCGGAATCATGGTGACGGCATCCCACAATCCTTCCAAATACAATGGATATAAGGCATATGGACCGGACGGATGCCAGATGACGGACGATGCTGCGGCAATCGTATATGCCGAGATTCAAAAGACAGATGTCCTTACCGGAGCAAAGACGATGTCCTTTGCCGAGGGGGTTGAGAAAGGACTGATTCGTTTTGTTGGAGACGATTGCAAAAATGATTTCTACCGGGCAATCGAAGACAGGCAGGTTCGCCCGGGTTTGGCTAAGACAGCCGGACTGAAGCTTGTATATTCACCCTTAAACGGTACGGGGCTTGTGCCGGTAACCAGAGTTCTTCATGATATCGGAATTACAGATGTGACGATCGTTCCGGAGCAGGAGTATCCGAGCGGATATTTTACCACTTGTCCTTATCCGAATCCGGAGATTTTTGAGGCGTTGAAATATGGACTGGATCTTGCCAAGGAAACAGGTGCTGATCTGATGCTGGCAACCGATCCCGATGCGGATCGGGTGGGAATAGCTATGAAATGCCCGGATGGCAGCTATGAGCTCGTTTCCGGAAATGAAATGGGCGTGCTTTTGCTTGATTATATCTGCGCAGGGCGTATTGAGAAGGGGACCATGCCGAAGAACCCTGTGGCGGTGATGAGCTTGGTTTCGACACCGTTGGCGGATGCGGTAGCGGAGCACTATGGAGTGGAACTGAGACATGTACTTACCGGCTTTAAATGGATTGGGGATCAAATTGCCCGGCTTGAGGCAGCCGGTGAGGTAGAGCGCTTTATCTTTGGCTTTGAGGAAAGCTATGGATATCTGGCAGGCCCCTATGTACGTGATAAGGATGCTGTGATTGCCTCCATGCTGATTTGTGAAATGGCTGCATATTACCGCAGCATCGGATCATCGATCAAGCAAAGACTCGAGGAAATCTATGCTCAGTACGGCAGGTATCTGAACAAGATAGATTCGTTTGAATTCCCCGGTCTTTCCGGTATGGATAAGATGGCCGGTATTATGAAAAAGCTCCGCGAGGATATACCAAAGGAATTTGCCGGTATCGCAGTGACAAAAGTGATTGATTATAATCATCCGGAGGAGACAGGGCTTCCTAAGGCAAATGTTCTGATCTACGGTCTTGCGGATGGTTCAACAGTGATCGTTCGCCCATCCGGAACCGAACCGAAGATCAAGATTTATTTCACGACAAAGGGGAAAGATCTTGCCGAGGCACAGACCAAAAAGGACGCTTTGTCTACGGCAGCGAAGCAGCTTATGGAATAAATAACAATCGATTTTTGTAAGAAATAAGAGTATGATCATTTAGAAATCAAATAAAGCATTCCTCTTTTGGGGGATGCTTTATTTCAAAAGGAGAATAATGGGTTATCAGGAAGAGTTTTCATATTGGCTGGAGAATGATTATTTTGATCAGGACACGAAGAAGGAGTTATTAGCGATTCGCAATGATAAAGAGGAAGTTGAGGATCGCTTTTATCGTGATCTGGAATTCGGCACGGGAGGCCTTAGGGGAGTTGTTGCAGCAGGTCTTAACCGCATGAATATTTATGTAGTACGAAAGGCAACACAGGGTCTTGCCAATTATATCAGGAAGCAGGGAACGCAGGAGAAAGGGGTTGTCATCTCTTATGACAATCGCCGTATGAGTACGGAGTTTGCGCAGGAGGCGGCCCTTTGTCTGGCTGCAAACGGCATCAAGGCATATGTTTTTGAGAGCCTTCGACCGACGCCGGAGCTTTCCTTTGCGCTGAGAACACTTGGATGCACTGCCGGTATTATGGTGACGGCAAGCCACAATCCTCCGGAGTATAACGGTTACAAGGTCTATTGGGAGGATGGTGCACAGATCACAGCACCCCGTGATCACGAGATAATAGAAGAAGTTCGTGCCGTAAAGGATTTCAGCGATGTTAAGACTATGCCCAAGGAAGCGGCAGAAGCAGCCGGTTTATATTGCGTGATTGGGAAGGAGATGGATGATCTCTTTCTTGCAGAGATCAAAAAGCAGATTCTTCACCCGGAGATCATCAGGGAAGTTGCGGGAGATATCAAGATCGTCTATACTCCTCTTTGCGGAACAGGAAATAAGCCTGTCCAGAGAGTATTGAAGGAGCTTGGATTCCAGCATGTGTATGTGGTTCCGGAGCAGGAGAATCCGGATCCGGATTTTAAGACGCTGGAATACCCGAATCCGGAGGATCCCAAGGCATTTACCTACGCATTGAGACTTGCTGCACAGAAAGATGCGGATATTGTGCTTGCGACAGATCCGGATGCAGATCGCCTTGGGATCTATGCCAAGGATACGCGTACGGGAGAATACAAAGCCTTTACCGGAAATATGTCTGGTATGCTGATCGCAGAATATATTTTGCGTGAGAGAACTCTGCTGGGACTTATGCCAAAGAATCCTGCATTGGTAACAACCATTGTGACTACAAATATGACGTTTCCGATCAGTAAGGCATATGGCGTTAAGCTGATAGAGACCCTGACAGGCTTTAAGTATATTGGGGAACAGATTAAATTCTTTGAGCGGGATCACAGTTATCAATATGTGTTCGGACTGGAGGAATCCTATGGCTGCCTTGCCGGTACACATTCCAGAGATAAGGATGCGATCGTTGCGGTGACCTGTCTTTGTGAAGTTGCGGCATATTGCAAGAAACATGGGAAAACACTCTTTGATATGATGACAGAAATTTACAAAAAATACGGATACTTTAAGGAAGGCCAGTATACGATAACCATGAAGGGAATTGATGGTGCAAAGCAAATTGCTCAGACCATGGAAAAGCTTCGCCAGAATCCTCCGAAGTATATCGGTGACAGGATGGTTTGCAGATTCCGCGATTATCAGAAAGATGAGATTCTTGACCTTAAGACAGGCGAAAAAATCCCTACCGGTTTGCCAAAGTCGAATGTGCTGTATTTCGAGTTGCCGGACGATGAGTGGTGCTGCGCAAGACCTTCCGGAACAGAACCCAAGATTAAGTTTTATATGGGTGTAAAGGGGGAAAGTGTGGAGGATGCACAGGCACGTCTTGCAAAGCTTACGGAGGATCTAAAGAGCCTTATTTAGCACAGCATTTTCCAATTACTGATAGATTATGCAAAGCTTGGGCGGATAAAATACATTCGTTTTCGCGTACGACTTCGCATATAAATGATGTTGGGGACAAAAGGACAGATTTAAGAAGGATTTCCGTATGGGCAAGTTTACATTGGCAAATTTGAAAAAAACCATATATTATCTGCAGCGCAACGGCCTGAAAAATACCATTCATGCAGCGGCGGAGCGTTTAGGCGACACGGAGAAGTACCGGGCTGAAATCTTCAGTGAGGAAGACAGGCAGCGATTGTGCAGTCAGGTCAGGGAAGAGTTAGACCGGTGGCAAGCGATGAAAAAGGAAGCTCCGACGTTCAGCATTCTTGTTCCGGCTTATCATACAAATCCTTTATTTTTAAGGGAACTTTTGCAGTCTGTATCTGAGCAGGCATATCCGCTATGGGAGATTCTGATCATGGATGCATCCGGTGATGACAGCGTTTTGTCCGTGTTGCAGGAATACTGCCGGACTGAGAACCTTTCACTTGATATGGTGGATGGGGGATCGGAAGATGTATTTATGCAACAATCCGTCCGTTATATCCGTTTGGCGGAAAATGCCGGGATTTCTGAAAATACAAACGCAGGCATAGATTATATGAGAGGCGAATATATTGCGCTTCTGGATCACGATGATGTTTTGACGCCGAATGCGTTATCTGAAATGGCGAGTGAGATCATGCAGGGGGACCGTCCGACATGCGTGTACTCGGATGAGGATAAATGGGATGGCGCGCAGGAATATTATGAACTCAACAGGAAAGAAGATTTCAATCTGGATCTTTTATTGTCGAATAATTATATCTGTCATCTCCTTGTTATGAAAAGCGATATTTTCTTACAGCTTCGTCTTCGAAAGGAATATGATGGTGCACAGGATTATGATCTGGTGCTTCGGGCAGCAGGATTATTCATGAAGCAGAATCAGGATCCGGAACAGGAATTTAGGCATGTTTCAAAGGTGTTATATCATTGGCGCTGCCATAGCGCTTCCACGGCAGAAAATCCGAACAGCAAGAACTATGCATACGAGGCCGGACGGCGTGCATTGCAGGATTTCGCAGATGCACAAGGATGGCGTGCGATCGCACAGGATTTAAAGCATGTGGGATTTTACCGCTTAAATTATCTTGTCTGTAACGACGGCTGTAAGGAAAAACAGGCGAAAAACAGTGATGGGGCGCAAAATCATAGAAGTATGAATGGAAATTGTAATCCCGCGGCGATCCTTGCAAATCGATCTGATCTCGGTGCGATTGGCGGGAAGCTGATTGGGCATATAAATAAAGGATCCGGGTGCGTTCTGATCGGCGGAAGAATGGCGCTTAATGGAGAAGTTTTTTATGAAGGAATCAAAGAAGGATATAGCGGATATCTTCACCGGGCGGTTTTGACACAGGATGCGGAAGCAGTAGACTTAAGATGTATCTTTGTATCACCCGAATGCAGAGAATTATTTGAGCGCATTGTCGGATGTGCATATGTCACATTCCCTTCGGAGGATCCACACGGTAGGGAGGGAATGTTCGATGTAAGCAGCCTTCCGGCCGGCGCTGATATCAGGGCGCTTAGTCTGCGCTTCGGCGCAGCGCTTCGAAGTAGTGGAAAAAGAATTCTTTGGGATCCGGAACTTATTGTCCGTGTTTGAAGATTTTTATCGTTGAGTGTTGTCAATAAAAAAGGACAGCACTCAGTGAATGCTGTCCAGAACATATTGTAATATGCTTTTTTTACCGGTAACAATTTTAGCGTTGCACATAAGGCCGCTCTTTAGAGTTGTGCTTTCTCCGTTCTTGTTTGTCAATTCAGCCGTATCGCAGTCCACCCAGACAGGAAAATAAGAGACATTCTGATCTTGCTTAAAATTCGCTACTTTTGCAATCTTGCGGATATGGCCGGTTAAGGTTCCATATTCTCTGGAAGGAAATGCATCAATTTCAAGTTTTACCTCTAACCCTTCGTGGATCTTTCCGATATCGGGTGTCAATACAAAGAGCTGAGCCTGAAAGGTCTTTTGCTGATCAGGATAGATATCGCCGATGTGACTTTCTTCTGATAACGTATCGCCGACTTCTAGGTTATCCAAAGAGTAGAAGTATCCGCTACTTTTTGCACGAATTACCAATTGTCCATTTACAAAATTCTCAGGTGGAATTCGCTGAGAGAGTTCCTCATAGGTGGTTTCAAGGCTTTGGATTTCTTTATATACGTTTGACTTTTCGTTTAGTAATGTGTTTGAAAAAGAGATTATATTCCTTTCCACTTCTGTAAGCTGATTCAGAAAAAGCTTTTTACGGGTCTGAAATTCTTCAAAAAAGCGGTTGTCCGTCATGCTGTCAAATTCTGTGGGATCGAGCTCATTGATCTTTGCAGCATCACTATTCAAAAATGTATCATATGCCTTCAAAATAGCTAAATTGTCCTGTGTCTTTTGCAGTTCCTCAAGATCCTCCTGAATGTTTTTTTCATTTGGCAGGTCTCCCAGTTCAAGTAATATTGTTCCACTGCGGACATATTGTCCGTCCTGAACGTTGCATTTTGTGATTTTTGCATTATAATTGCATTGAACTTCTGTAAGACCTTCTGCTGTATAAATCACACCGGTGCTTTCCGTGACGATATCTATTTTGGATACAGCCATGAACAGAATGGAAATTACAGTAATTCCAAGCAAAATGTAAACAAACCATACAATTGCCGGGTTTGGCTTTTTTTCAAAGATCATCGTGCTTTCCGAAAGATCCTTCATATCGATTATAATCGGTTTCAAGATAGTTCACCCTCCATATTACCATCGCCGAGAGACTGTTGTCTGACAAGCTCTGCATATTTGCCATTCATGGCGATCAATTCTTTATGTGTTCCCACTTCGATAATTTTTCCTTTTTCCATAACAAAGATCTTGTCACAGTTCTTGATTGTGCTGAGGCGGTGAGCGATAAAGATTGTAGTCATGTCTTTTGCAAACTCATGAATTGTAAGATCCAATGCTCTTTCCGTGATGGAGTCCAGGTTACTGGTTGCTTCGTCGAGGATCAGTATATCCGGTTTTTTCAACATTGCTCTTGCAATCGCCAGTCGTTGCCTTTGACCGCCGGATAAGTTAGCTCCTTTTTCTTCCAGGAAAGTTTCATAGCGGAGCGGAAGTTCGTTGATGAATTCGTGAGCCTGCGCCATCGTGGCTGCTTCAATAACATCAGTTTTTGTCACATCATCCATTCCCAAGGTGAGATTATCATATATGGAGCCGCTGAACAAAAAGGTCTCCTGTGGAATGTAAGAAATTCTGTCACGCAGTGCTTCAATCTGGATGTCTTCAATATTGTGGCCGTCTATCAGAATCTCACCCTTTTCCGCAGTATACATATGTAGCAGAAGTTTTGAGAGAGTTGTTTTGCCGGAACCGCTTTCTCCAACAAATGCGACATTACTGCCCTTGGGAATATCCAGATTGATATTTTCGAGGACAAGTTGCCTTGTGCCGTAACGAAAGTCCAGATTTCGGATTGTAATATCTCCTTTTAGGCTTTCAGGTACGATCTTTCGGAGTTCCTGGTCGGTTTTTTCGGCTTCCAGATCAAGGATCTCCCCCAATCTTTCCGCAGCTACAACAGCAGTCTGTACCTGGGGTTGCAGATTGATCAGACTTTTGATCGGATCTAAAAAATATCCCAGAAGCGAATTGAATGCGATCAGACCACCGGCTGTCATTTCTCCTTTGATGACGCTGACTCCGCCGAACCACAGGATGACAACTCCTCCGATCATTTCAACGGTCGCTTTCAGCCCGTCCTGAATATTGCCTACCAGAGCTAGTTTAAATACGCTTCTTAATAGCTTTACAAATTTGGTTTCCGTAGTATGTTTTGTCTTGCGTTCTGCATTATAGGATTTCACAGTCTGAATTCCGTTTAGGGATTCCACCATGTAGGAAGTCAGTTGTGCATTGTTTTCCAACACGTCTTCGTTCATCTTTTGATACTGATTTTTGAAAGTCAAAACGATGATGGCGTAGAAGATTACCATAATAACCGAAACGACAAAGAGCTTTGGATTTTGCATACATAAAATGATCCCGCCGCCTATGACCATCAGGGTATCGATCATGATCGTAAGTGTTGCACCGGAGATGGCATCCCGGACTTTACCGGCGTCAGAGAAACGGGATATGATCTCACCTACTTTTCTTGTTCCGAAGAAATTCATGGGGAGATCCATCACATGACGATAGTAGCCAAGAAGGAGCGAAATGTCGAGTTTTTGGCTTAGATACAGCAACATATGTGATCGGATCATGCTGAGAGCGATTTTGAAAAAACCTAGCAGGATCATGCCGATGGAAAAAACAGTCAGCGTTCCAAGCAGACCACAGGGCAAAACCGAATCGAGCAGTGCCTGATAGTAAAAAGCACCTAACATTCCAAAGAGAGTACAGATCATAGATGCCAGAAAAATATGTAACAGAAGGTTCTTTTGCGGGAGCAGGAGATAGAAGAATCTACTGAACAGCCCCTTGGTTTCCACACCTTTTTTGAAGGCTTCCGTTTTGGTTAACAGGATGAGTATGCCGCTCCATTCGTACTCCGGCGGCTGTCCGTTCGTACCTCTTTCTCCAAAGAATTCTGCAGGTTTTAGCTTTACGATCCCCCTGCCGGGATCTGCGATCACAATTTCTTTTTTGGTGATCTTATGTATCACAACATAGTGCAGAAGAGATCCTTTGACAACCATATGTGCGATACAAGGCAACGGAAATTCGGAGAAAAAAGCTTCCTTGTCACCCTTTACGCCGGTTGCGGAAAAACCCAATTGTTCCGCCGCTTTCACCATGCCATATGCATTGGTTCCCTGTGTATCGGTTCCCGCAGCTTCTCGAATTTTGGTGATTCCAATCTTATATCCGTTTTGCTTGCAGATAGTAGCCAAACATGCCGCACCACAGTCTGTTATATCATGCTGTTTTACACAATAATACTTCATTATCCCGCTCCGTAGTTTTTATGATTTATTCAAGTGCCTTTTACGCATTCCTGGTTCTGATTGCGATGTTTCAATTACGTCCAATTAACTTAAAGAGACAAGCAGTTCTATCAGAGCCACTTGTCTCAATTATCTTATAAAAATCGTTTCCAGTCAATACATGTATAGTACAAGTTTTTATAGTATGGGTGGGACAATTTTACCGAATTGATCCCAGTAATTTTTATAATTCTTGATATTCTTGCAACACTCGCAATCATCTGAACATACAGGAATCAGCTGGCCATTGATATTTACGTAATAAATACCGCCATCGATAGTTTTCATTTCTTTTTCGTTAATGATGTTAAACATAATATCTCCTTCATGTCTTCCGGCATGCAATAGAATAGATGCCGGATATACGTTTTTACTAAAAGTTATATACGATCTTAATATAGTTCTTAATGTGTTAACAGGCATCATGGGATCAGCCGATATATTACTTGCTGTATGATCATGATTCGCATTATCAAAAATATGGATCATATTGTTGGGTAAATAAAGCAACGTAGTGCGAATCTTTTTTTCGATTTGGATGACTGCATTTAGAAATTTAAGATCTGTATTCATTGCTAAAGCTGGATTTGTCGGCTAATGATACACGCCGATATATGTGCCATTGTATTGGCACATTCGGATAAGATCCTTTTTCAAAAACGGGCCAAGTCATGCCGAAACATGCTCAGCCCGTTTGAACAAAAAATATTTAGTTTTTCTTTCTGGAAACCGTAGTTCTTAAGGCTGCCAACTTAATTGCTTTAAGAAGTTTCCGTTACGATCAAATTCGAAATACCAAATGACATATGCACAATTTTTGGTAGATGTCCAAGCGTAACCGCTCACTTTACCTTTTTTATAGTCGCCCTCGGTAGCATAATAGGGAACACAATAGTTTCCACCGTTGGTGTCCATCAGTTCTTTTTTGTTCATTGCGTTAAACATGTTTCTTTTCCTCCTCCAATTTCGTTGAAACAGTATTCAATTGCGTGCGCATTGCTAATTGAAATATTTATAAAATGGTTCGTTGTCGACAGAAACCAAATTATACAAATGAGATAAATAAGTAAAAAACACCCAAACATGCCCGATTCACATTAGCCTTATAAATTGAATGTCCAAAACATGACAATTCCACAGTATTTCGATTTACAAAAAAGTAAAAAATAAAAATATCATAGAACGGGTGAATATAATTGAATAAATTACTTGTAAAATACAATCAATTATCAAGTGATTCATTCGACTATTTGACTATAACATTTATGCAAAAGGAAGTCTATATCGATATACCACAAAATACGATGTGCAAATTCGG
>Ga0310786_10009431_pt1 | contig 12394 bp, 7 predicted proteins | sample AusTroGonzalo_MG_FD_203881 | JGI IMG/M metagenome (GOLD analysis project Ga0310786, IMG submission 203881) | Bovine rumen microbial communities from tropical cattle in Woodstock, Queensland, Australia - Gonzalo_03 (v2) (version 2) | ecosystem: Host-associated > Mammals > Digestive system >...
CGACAAGTCCGACACCGTCTCCTTCGCGGCGAACGCCGTCTCGAAGGAGCTTGGCGAGAACCGCTTCAAGCAGCTCGTCAAGAAGATCGGCCAGGACAAGGCGATGGAGATGCTCAAGGGCGCCGAGGAAGGCTTCAAGGAGAACTACGCCCTCCTCAAGAAGCTCGCCGAGATGTAAGCGCAGCTCGTTCTCCGAAGTCGCCGTTAGGCGCAAAGGAGGATTGAACCAATACGCGGGCGCGGCGAAAATTGCCGCGCCCGCGTTCGTGATAGACTTGACAACCAGATGGCGGTCCCCGAGACATCAACAACATTGCTGCGTGATCTGGCGAAGGATTCGCAGCAGGCCCGATGGGGCGAGTTCGTCGCGCGCTACCGTCCGATGATGGAAGCGTATATGCGTGAGCGATTCCCTTCGCTTGACGCGGACGACGTCATACAGGAGACGCTGATAGAGCTGATCAGGGTGTTCCCTGTCTACCACTATTCGCCGAGGGAGAAGGGCCACTTCCACAACTACCTGACCGGTGTCTTGCGCCATCGTGCACTCCGCATGATGGACGAAGCAAGCCGTCGCGGGAAAGCTGTCGCCGAGATGCGGCGCGTCTGGAGCGACGCGCCTTGCCACGTCGACGGCATTGGCAGGGCGGCGAGTCTTCGGGCCGCCGCCGAGACAGACGAGGCCGTATGGCGCGAATCCCTTCTTGAGGTCGCCCTTCAGCAGCTTCTTGCCGACAGTTCAATCCACGAGCGGACGCGTCTCGTGTTTGCTCGTGTTGCGGTAAACGGCGAGAAGCCGGACGACGTAGCCGCTGCCTTTGGCATAGAGCGCAACGCCGTCGACCAGATGAAGTCGCGCATGATGGCTCGACTGAGGGCTCTCGTCGCCGCATTGGAGAAGGCAGATGGGGCGTGACGACGCCAGCCTTGCGCTTGACGGTTTCCTCGCGTCGCACACGCCGGTTCAGTTCCATTCCGCCTTTGCGCCAGGCGAGATGTTCGGCGACTGGCGCATAACGGCGTTCCTCGGGCGTGGCGGAAGCGGAGAAGTCTATCGTGTAGTCCATGCGAAGCTCGGCACGGCGGCGGCGCTTAAGGCGTGCGTCCGGGACTCAGAGCGCGACATCGCCCGCGATGCGGCGGTGTGCGCCAGGTTCAGGGACGAGGCGAAGCTCCTCGCGGAAATTGCGCATCCTGCGTTTCCTCGCTTCCTCGGCTTTGGCGAGCGCGCTGGGCGTCCGTGGTACGTGATGGAATTGCTGGAGTACAGGCCGCTTCCCGTGGCCGACAAGGACGTCGCCCGCTTTCTGGTTGCCGTCGCGTCAGGCGTCCGCCACTTGCATTCGCTTGGCATTGTCCACCGCGACATAAAGCCCGCGAACATTCTCTGGCGCGACTCGCTCCCCGTACTGATTGACCTTGGGCTGGCCAAGGACTTGTCTGCCGTGCGTGGACACGCAGGCGAGTCGCTTTCCATTGTTGATGGCAGGGCCGTTGGCGTAGGAACGCCTCGCTATGCCGCGCCAGAGCAGATGGCTGGCGACGAAGTCTCCCCAGCGACGGATGTCTACTCCCTTGGAATGCTCGCGAACGAGTGTTTCGCGGGCAATCCGCCTAGGGCGTGGCGGCGCATCATTCAGCGCGCCACCGCGGCGCTCCCTGCGCAGCGCTATGCGGCAGTGGGCGCATTCGAGATCGCCGTTAGGCGGAGGCGCTTTGTGCGGACGGCATTGGTGTCGGCTGCTGCGGCGATTGCCGTCGCGCTTTCCGCCGCCGCCGTCGTCGCCTATTGCCGACAGAGCGCGGCTGATGAAGAAGCGCGCCTCCGCCTTGAGCATGACGAAATCCAGGAGATGCTCATGCGTGACGTCTATTGAGGCGTTTAAATCGCCGCATTTTTCCGCGTAAGATATCAGGGCCTTCCCTGCAGTATAGAGTTGAGGGACGGTTTTGCCCTGTGCCTCACGGAAGATACGCGGAGTTCGAGAATTGGAGTCGTCGATGGTGCTTTTTTCCGCACAGACGCGGAAAAATATGGTATCATACAGGCAGACAGTTCAAAGATCTTTGCGTTCAACGCATCGATTGGCACGTCTGAAACCTGGAAAGTTCAAATGTGTGTGCCAAACGAGACGGAGAATGCGTCCATATGGGCGCATCCTTCATCCGTGGGTCACACAGGGCTTTCCAGGGCCTCAGACGAAACGCGGACAGGGATTGCGCCCTCTTTCTTTGCCCGTGATCGAAACAAGGGCACGAGGAAGAGAACAATGAGAAGGTTGGCTCAGATAGCGCTTGGGGCATCGCTGGCGATGTCTCTTGCGGGCTGCATGTCAATGGATGAAATGCTGGCATCGGAAGACGGTTTCTGGCGCGACATCGGAGAGACGAAAGCAGTGGCTTTCGCCATAGACGGCGCGAATCCCCTCGAAAAGCGCCTCGAGATCGTCCCCAAGATCGCCAACCAGCAGAAGCTCGCAAAGATCGTCATCGCAAAGGACGTTTCGCAGGAAGTCAAGAGCGAGGCCCGTAAGCGCATTGACGAGACGGCAGCCCTGGCGGTCATTGCGCTCGACGCTCCTGACAGAGGCGACCGGGTGGACGCGCTCAAGCAAATCAACAAGAGCGAGGATTCCCGCATTGAGGCCGCTTGGATTTTCATCGAGCGCAAGCCCTCGTCCAACGCTCCGCAGACACTCCTAAAGGATCTTTCCGACCCCGGCAAGGCGAAGTTTGCAAAATCCTTCGTCGCGAAGGTTGACGCGGCGGTGGCAGCCAGCGAAGAGGCGGGGAGGCTCCGCAGAAAATACGGCGATTCGATGGCCGCAGGCAAGATCAAGGAGTTGAATGCCATCCTGCAGGCCTTGGTAAAGCTCGCTCCCTGCCTGAGGGATGAAGCCGCCATCGAGGCGATTCTCAAGCGCGAGGACGTCGCTGACGTCAAAGGAACGGAATTTGACTTCCTCACGCCGCTCGAGGGCGCGTACCAGAGAGCGGTAGCCGAGCGCAAGGCGCGCGAGGCCAGGGAGTTCCTCGCCTCCATAACAGACGACGAGCGCGTACAGCTCCTTGAAAAGGGCAGTATCTCGAAGCAGGGCAAGACGCTTGTTGCCACGGACGGAGCGGTTTCTAAGGAAAGCAAAGATGTTCTGGATGGGGACGCTGGCGAGATGCAGCGCACGAGGATGTTGCGATTGAAGCAGAGTCGCGGTGCCACTGCCGAAGACGTTTCTGAAGATGCCGTCTATAATGTCTCCCGCGATGAGGTCATCGCAGGAATTAAAGATTCCGGCACTGCGGAAAAGATGCGCAAGGACGAAGCCGAGAGAAAGAATAGGAAAGCCATCGCCGAGGCCAAGGCGAAGGCTTTGAAGGAGAAGCGCGAAAAAGCCTTCAGCAAACTTGTGGAGGCCAAGATTCTGAAGGATTACGACATCAACCACATCAGCACTAATTACGAGGACCGCAATGCAGAGGTAAAGTTCAAATTGGCCGCGGAGTATCTTGGGAAGATATCCTACTACGAGGGGACGTCTGGCGTCAAGAAGTGGATGCAGGCCATAGACCTGTTCAAGGACGATCCAGAGCTGCAGCAGGAGTTGGCCGAGTCGATCTTCAACCACGCATATTCTGATTTTGACGACCCGATCAAACTCGCAGAGCTCAAGAAGGTCATGGCCGTCATGCCGATGGACAAGGTGATGGAAATCTTCCGCGCGAACATCACCGACAGGAATGTGGAGCTCAAGGCCAGGGCGATAGCCTACGGAATCACCGACCAGGCGGTGTTGAAGACGCTTCTCGTCGATGATGACTCGTGGGCAAGGCCGAGGACGAAGAACTGCGATCTGAAGAGGCGCAAAAATGTCTATTCTACGCTTCTCGACAATGTCAAGGATACGGCGCTTGCCGACAAGATATTCTGCGAAACGAGGCCCACTAAGAATACTGACGTCATCGCCGTCGGCGACATCCTCGGCCTCATAGACAGAATCAGCGAGTCAAAGCGCAAGGAACTGACTGACCGCGCGTTCGCCCGCGCCGAGGAAGTTGCAAAGTCGACAGTTGTCGTGGAGAAGTATTATGTCGGCATGAGCTATCTTGACTATACGCTTGTGAACCATGCAAACGGCGGCATGTCAAGGCCGGGGCTTTCGCTGTATGACGATAACCGGAATATGACGACGATAGGCTTCACCAAGGAGTGCCGCATCAAGAAACTCGGCATCACTGAAAGCAACGCAATCGCCGCATGTCGCAAGTTCGGCGCCAAGTATGGAACGGTCCCGGACGGCAAGGACGTTTCGGGGAAGACGGATGTTGTGGTGGCAATTCGAACCCAGACCGCGTTTGACGACAATGCCCCGGGCGGTACGTCTTATTCTCACGAAGGTGTCTGGAAATGGATCGACTACGTCCATGACGTGCAGGCGGAAATCAACAACGACACCGGCACGCTCGTGCTCTGCAAGGCCGTTATCGAAGGTGAGTTCAACAACAAGGACATCCGCCAGGATCAGCAGAACGCCATTTTGGATGCTTTCGCCGATCTTGCTTCGGATGACGACGACAAGGATATGGGGCCCGATCCGGGGCTTGAGCCTGTCGGCAAGTGATGACTTCTGTTCTGTAGACGCCACCGGGCTTTTCGCCGCAGCCCGGTGGTGAAAAACACGTGGCGAAACAAAATGAAAGGACGAAACATGAAAAAGTTGATGGTGTGTGTGGCAGGTGCAATTGCACTATGCCTTGCCGGCTGCGGCGGAGCGCCGAGCGCCTCCGATTACGAAGCGGCGCTCAAGGAAGCGCGGAAGGCCATACCCCAGGAACAGTGGGCCCAGAACGGCCTGAACGATGAAGTCATCGCTTCAATGGTTAAGATGTATAAAGAAGCCCCGAACGACGAGCTGCGGAAAAAAGCGTATGATGCAGTAGTGGAAAAGGCAAAGAAGCGCTAACCATCTGGGCGAAAAGAGGCGTCTCGTCAACGCGCTCTTCTGAGCTCGGCGCAGGCCTTGCCGCAATATGGTGGAGCCTGCGCCGCTTTATTTTGGCATATGGGGAATCCCTACGAAGGGTCAGTTGCAAAGATTTCTCACTGGACGTTGCCCCCCTGTGCAGATTATGGTACTATACACCAAATAATATGCTGACAGGAGGTTGCTTGTGACAAGAAAAGAGTTTCTCGGTGGAGCTGTGTGCGGAGCGGCAGGGGCTGCCCTTGCCGCGGCGAACGTCGATGGCGACGTTCGCGGCAGCCTGCAAAGGGACGCCGCAGGCGATTTTGACGTCGTTGTCGTCGGAGGGAGCTGCACCGGCGTCTTCGCCGCCATCCGCGCCGCCGAGGCGGGGTGCCGCGTCGCGCTTGTGGAGATGGCCGGCGGATTCGGCGGCACCGCGACGCAGGGGCTTGTCCCGATTTGGCACTCGCTCTACTCCACAGACGGGAAGAGGCGCATAATCGGCGGGCTGACGGACGAAGTCGAGCGCGAGCTCGTGCGCCGCGGAGAGGCCCGCATGGACCGTCCTGACAACCCCGCATGCGGCGCCACGATAAACGTCGCCGGCCTCCAGATGCTCCTCGATGAATACGTGTCGAGGCAGAGGGGCGTCACGCCGTTCCTCCATACGCGCCTCGCGGCGGTGGAGAGCGACCGCCCTGGGCACGTCGCCGCCGCGATCATCGCGGACAAGGCGGGCCTAAGGCGCATCACGGGCAAGTTCTTCATAGACGCCTCCGGCGACGCGGACCTGTGCCGTTTCGCGGGGCTGCCGACCTGGAAGCTCCCGAAGGACAGGATGCAGGCGCACACGCTCTGCGCCATCCTCGCGGGCCACGACGCGATACGAGCGAAGTACCCGAAGTTCTCGTTCGGCGAGATAATGAGGCCGAAGTACGGCGCGGGGCTCAGGCACGTCTTCGGCTGGGGCGCGGACGTCATCGGCGCGAAGGGGCTTTTCTTCCACGCCTACACGCGCGTCGCGGACTGCGACCCGTCGATCCCAGAGGACCTGACGCGCATCGAGATCGAGGGCCGCGCCCAGTTGCGGCGCATCGTCGACGCCGTCAACAGGAGCTTCCCGATGCCGCCGGGCGAGGGCCTTTCCGTAGTCGCCCTCGCCGCCCATGCGGGGCTTCGCGAGTCCTGCCATGTCGACGCCCTCTACCGCACGACGACGGACGACATACTCTACGGACGCCGATTCGACGACGTAATAGCGCGTGGCTCGTACCGTGTCGACATCCACGAGGGCGCTGGAATAACCTTCAAGTACCTCGACGGGCGGTTGGAGCGCATGGTCGCCGGCGAAGACGGCCCCCGCTACGAGACCGGGCGCTGGCGCGAGGAGACGGACGGCATGCCGACTTGGTACGAGATACCCTACCGCTCGATCGTGCCTAAGGGCTCGGAGAACGTGCTTGCCCCGGGGCGCATCCTCGACTGCGAGCGAGACGCCAATGGCGCGTGCCGCGTGATGGTCAATTGCAACCAGATGGGCGAGGCTGCCGGCCGCGCCGCCGCGAATGCGCTCGCCAACGGACTCCCTGCGGCGGCGGCCGGCGTCCCCATACCGGTCCCGGCCTGAAGATTCCCCTGTGAGTGGAATGTTGCATGACCATCCATGCCCCTTCATGCGGGCATGGTAATCTGCAAATCATCGTGTGTTTCCATATTACCCTACAGGGTAGTGTGGCTGGAATTGGGAAATGCTATAATCCTGGCGCGAAGGAGGAAACGCAATGACGCTGATGACTGCAAGCATGCTAATTTTCGCCGACATCTTCATGATGGGCGACTCGACAATGTGCGACTACAAGCCGGGGTCGTATCCGCAGGAAGGCTGGGGCCAGCGCCTTAGGACGTTCACGAAGGACGGCGTCCAGGTCCACAACAGGGCGGTGGGCGGCATAAGCTCCAAGACGTTCATCGACTCTGGGCGGTGGCAGAAGGTCCTAGACGACATCAAGCCCGGCGACTACGCGATCATGGCGTTCGGACACAATGACGCCACCAAGTCAAAGCCACAGCGCTATTGCAACAAGGAAGACTACACGAAGAACATGGCGCTCTTCATCGACGGCATCAGGGAGAAGGGCGCGACGCCCGTCCTTGCGACGTCGATCATCCACATAGGCGGAGTGAGCGAGAATGCCGACGGCAAAGTGTCGGTGCGCGCCGATGCGGCCTCTCTCGCCCCTTACCTCGCCGCGACGCGCGAACTTGCCGGAGCGAAGGATGTGCCTCTTCTCGATCTCAACGCCGCCGCGAAGGATGCGTTCCTCAAGATGACGAAGAAGGAGATCGAGTCGTACTACATGGTGCTTGGGCCGGCGGAGAGCTGGTATGCGCTAAAGGGCAAGGCGGACCGCTGCCATCCGCGCGACAAGGGCGCGGACTTCTATGCCCGCACCGCGGTCGAGCTTGCGAAGGCAAAGGCGCCGAAGCTCTACGGGGACTGCTTCAAGGATCCGGCGACCGTTCCGTTCGTTGCGACCCCGAAGCCGAAGGGGATTGACGAGGCGTATCGGAAGCTTCTTGCGGAGGAAGCTGAGAAACTCGCCAACGGAACGAGCGACAAGTTCTACTCGTATTCGTACGACGAGCCGATGGAGATCGGCAACTACGATGTCACCGTAAACCTCGGGACAGGCAAGGGCCCGAGCGCAAACTACGTTAAGTTCATGGGCCGCCGCCTCGCGGTCGATCGCACCGAAGTCAAGGCCGGCGAGACGAAGGCCGTCACTTTCACGGCGCGCGTCCCCGGCCCCTACACGACGCGCAGGGGAGACGCGGACAGCAACAAGCGGCTTGTCATCGAGATGTTCTCCAACGCGCCGCAGTCGGACATGCCGGTATTCGAGCCGCTTGTCGTGCCGAATCCTAAGGCACGTACGATTTACCTCTGCGGAGACTCCACAGTCACCGACCAGCGCAACGAGCCCTGGGGAAGCTGGGGACAGATTCTCCCCGCTTTTGTGCGACAGGGGTGGGCCGTCTCGAACTTCGCGCGTTCGGGCCTTGCGCTTAGGACGTTCGAAGGCGAGGGACGCCTCACGCGCATCCTCGAGCACCTCAAGAAGGACGACTGGGTCGTGATTCAATTCGGGCACAACGACCAGAAGATCAAGGGCGAGGAGCCGGAGAACGGATACACTCGCCGCCTCAACGAGTGGATCGACAAGATTTCCGCCAAGGGCGCGTTCGTCGTCCTCGTGACGCCCGTGGAGCGCCGCAGGTTCGACGAGAAGACGGGCGAGCATCAGGGCAAGACGCTTGCCGACTACGCCGATGCCGTTAAGGCCGTCGCCGCCGCGCGCGGCGTTCCTGTCATCGATCTCAACGACGCAAGCTACCGCATGCACGGAAAGATGGGCGCGAAAGGGTCCGCGAAGCTTCAGTGCAACAACAGGGGCAAGCTCGACAACACGCACCACAACGTCTACGGCGCGTATGAGATGGCGCGAATCGTCGCGGCGGGGCTTGCCGAGATTCCGACCGTCAAGGACGCGATACGCGACAACTACCGCTCGTTCAACCCCGAGAATCCGGACGACGACCCGCGGATTCCGCCGAGCGGCAAGACCGACTACACCAAGCCAGAAGGATCGTGACGTTGATCGTCGCCGCCATAGCCCTCCTTGCGGCCTCGAACGCGGCGTTTCCGCAGCCGGCCACCGCGTACGACTTCTCGAAGCTGACGCGCGAGAGGATTGGTCGCGGCGTCGTCGCGTTCAGGAGCGGCGAGAGGGAGGCTGTCGTCTCGTGGCGGTACAGGATGCAGGACCCGCAGGAGGTCGCCTTCAACGTCTACCGCGACTCAACGCGGCTCAACGCGACTCCGATTGCGGACGTGACGTTCTTCAAGGACTCGGCATTTGATCCCGCGAAGGGCGCGGTGTATTCGGTGCGGCCTGTCCTGCGCGGACGCGAATCGAAGAAGACGGCGCGCGGGTGGCGAGTCCCTGCATCTGCGCCGGTCGGGTACATCCCGCTCAAGATGGAGCCTCCGGCGCCATGGAAGAACCCCGACGAGCCGGAGCATGATCCGTATCCCTACCGCGCCAACGACTGCTCTGTCGGCGACCTCGACGGAAACGGCGAAATGGAGCTTGTCGTAAAGTGGGACGCGCTCGGCAGGGACAATGCGCATTTCGGGCGCACCGCGCCAGTCTTCTACGACGGATACGACATGGCGACGCAGAAGCGGCTCTGGCGCCTGACGCCAGGCAAGAACGTGCGGTCTGGTCCGCACTACGACGAGTTCATGGTATTCGACCTGGACGGAGACGGCATTGCCGAGATTGCGATGAGGACGTCCGACGGCGCGGTCGACGGACTTGGTCGGGTGCTCGGCGACGCCAAGGCCGACCATGTCGACAAGGATGGACAGATACGCAAGGCGCCGGAGTTCCTCACTGTGTTTTCAGGGCGCGACGGTCGCTGCCTTACGAGCGTTCCATACGATCCTGCGTTTGGGTCTGCGTCCGAATGGTCGAACGTGAAGCGTGACAGTACCAACCGTGGCTTTAGGTTTCTATCGTGCGTCGCCTATCTCGACGGCGTGCATCCGTCGCTTGTCATGTGCCGCGGATACTATGACAGAAGCGTCCTCACTGCATGGGACTGGAATGGCAAGAAGCTTCTACGCCGCTGGCAGTTTGACAGCTGGAAGGAGCCGTGGAAGTCCGCTGGGTATTCGGGACAGGGAAACCACAATCTGCGCGTAGCGGACGTCGACTTCGACGGGAAGGACGAGATAATCTACGGACAGATGGTCGTCGACGACGACGGGAAGGGGCTCTACACGACGCGGCTCGGGCACGGCGACGCAATCAACCTGATTCAGCTGACGCCCGAGACGCGCGGACTCCAGGTGTGGACGTGCCTTGAGGCTGGCGACCACGGACTTTGCCTGCGCGACGCGGGAACCGGCGAGATTCTGCATCGTGTGACATCGTTCCGCGACACGCCGCGCGCCGTGGCGGGCGACATCGACCCGTCGCTCCCGGGGACGGAGATATGGGGGCCGTGGCTCGAGGGCTTCTATTCGGCGGACCTAGCGCGTCAGAGCAATCCGCGCAGGGGGCATGGGCCAGGGTATTCCTTCCTCGTCTGGTGGAGAGGCGACATGGTGAGGAGTTCGCTTGGCGGAAACAGGATCTGCGGATACAACGCGAAGAAAGGGCGCAGCGGCGTCATACGAGAGCTGGAGGGCGGATGCTCAAACAACGGCTCGAAGGACAACCCGTGCTTTTCCGGCGACATACTCGGCGACTGGCGAGAGGAGGTGATTCTCCGAAACGCGGAAGACACCGCGGAGCTTCGACTCTACGTGAGCGACATCCCGGCTGACTACCGGTTCTGGACGTTCCTCCAGGATCCTCCGTACAGGATTTCGCTCGCGACCGAGAACGTCGGCTACAATCAGCCGCCGCAGCCGGGTTTTTATTTCGGCCCCGACCTCAAGGGCCGCGGAATCGTCTTTAGGGGAACGATGCTGCCGTAGGCGGGAAAAGGTAGGTTGAGATGATGCTTAGATATAGAATCGGTGCCATTCTGTCCGCGTTTGCGGCAAATGTTGTGCTTGCGTCGTGCGGCGGCGCGTGGCCGCTGCAGGAGCGGATCGACGAGATCGCGGCGAAGGGAGGCGGTACGCTTGTCCTGACTGCCGGCGTGTACCGTACGGGAGCGATCTTCTTCAAGCAAGGTGTAAATCTGCATCTTGAGAAAGGTGCGACGATTATTGGCGTTGATGAGGCGGAGGGGTACCCCATGCGTGAGACGCGCATCGAGGGCGAGACGTGCATGTACTATCCGGCGCTCGTCAACGCCGACGGATGCGATGGCTTCAAGATTTCAGGCGAGGGTGTGATAGACGGGCACGGCGCGAACACGTGGGAGGAGTTTTGGACGAAGCGCGCGGCGGCACGGAAGAAGGGCGGCGACTTGCGCAACAAGGCCCTGATGCGTCCGCGCGTCCTCTATGTCTCGCGATCGAAGAACGTGGACATCTCGGGCGTGACGTTCAAGAACTCCAAGTTCTGGACGACGCACTTCTACGACTGCGAGGACGTTGTCGTCCACGACTGCGCGATCTTGGCAGATGTACTTAAAGACTCGAAGGGCAACGAGCTAAAGGGGCCGTCGACGGACGCGATAGACATCGACAAGTGCCGCCGCTTCACGGTCCGCAACGTCGACATATCCGTCAACGACGACGGCGTTGTCGTTAAGGGCGGCAAGGGAGCGTGGGCGGACGACTACGAAAAGTTTCCGGGGAACGGTCCGTCTGCGGATGTCCTCGTCGAGAACTGCACCTTCCGCCATCCGACCCACAGCGCGCTGACCCTCGGCTCGGAGTGTCCGGCGGCGACGAACGTGACGATGCGCGGTTGCACGATGGATGGCTGCGGAAACATGCTCAACCTAAAGATGCGCACCGATACGCCGCAGCACTACGCGGATGTCCTCGTCGAGAACTGCCGCGGCAAATGCTCCGTTGTCTTGAGCGCCAAGGCATGGAGCCAGTACCACAACGCGCAGGGCCGCTCGGAAGAGGAACTAAAGAGTTTTGCGAACGGCGTGACGCTTCAAAACAATATGATCGAGGCGCCCGTCGCAATCGACACGAGGCGCAAGGACGCACGTCTCGAAGTCCAGAACCTCAAGTTCGACGGCAACGTGCTCTATCAAACGGCGGACAATCTTCCGCTGAAGCACGATGGATATGTTGTCGAGAAGTCGGGCATTGGTCTTGTCGTCAAGGCGACGACGCGCCGCGCGTTTCTCTACGCGAACTACGAATCGAACCGCTGGATGAACGCGTCGAGCTATCCTTTTGTGCGCGACCCTCACTTCAAGTTCCGCGGGCTCGATGTCAGCCGCTCGCCGGAGCCGCTGAAGGAGTGGATCGCCGCGACCGGCGCGAACGCAGTCTACTTGAAGCGCGGGCGGCCCGACGCCAAGCTGCTTAGGGAGAGTGCCGAGCTTGGCGTCCCGGCCTACGGCTTTCTTTATGGATGTGACGCTGCGAAGTGGAACCGCGAAAGGTATGACGAGTTCGTCGCCGCGCATCCTTCGTCAAAGGGCGTGACGCCGCAGAAGTCGTGGGAGAAAGGCACTATGTGCCCGAGCGACCCCGCGACGCGCGAGTATTTTGCCGCGACGATACGCGAGATTGCGGAAAGCGGCGTTGCTGGCGTCGTAGTGTGCCTCTGGGACGACTATGGGCTTAGCTGCGCATGCGACCGCTGCAAGGCGAATGGCTTTGCGGGCAACTGGGGGCGGCAAGTGGCGTTTGCCGTCAAGGCGTGGGAAGATGCAGTCAGCCCGCTCGGCAAGGAACTGATTGTTCGCACGTGGGCGAGCGGTGCTTCACATTGGCTTGGCGA
>Ga0310786_10009435_pt1 | contig 12392 bp, 6 predicted proteins | sample AusTroGonzalo_MG_FD_203881 | JGI IMG/M metagenome (GOLD analysis project Ga0310786, IMG submission 203881) | Bovine rumen microbial communities from tropical cattle in Woodstock, Queensland, Australia - Gonzalo_03 (v2) (version 2) | ecosystem: Host-associated > Mammals > Digestive system >...
TATTTGGGACCGTCTTGGTTTTTCAATACCACCACCTTTACTATTTTATTCTTTTTGATATGAACCTCAAGGGGTGTTGCACCTGCATATCCTTCTACATCTTGCGCCAACGTAGTGGTATTGACGATATAGGTACCGTCTTGAGTCTTAGTCATCACATTGTCTGCCTGTACCGTCATTGCGAACATGAGCAGCACTACTAATAGATTTTTTTTCATTGTCATTATTTTAGTGTGAATTTATAACCTAAAGATAAGGAGAACCAACGGTTCGCTGAGTCGCCAGGACTGAATATAGTTGACACACCGAAGTTGTAGCGGGCATCAACGACAAAACCTAAATACTCATACGACGCTCCGAAGGGAATAGAAAAATAGAAACTCTTTGTATTATACTCTAAATCGGTTCTATCAATTTTTGAAGAGACATTGAATGCTGGCTGAACACCTGCCTTAATGGCAAGTCCTTTATACACGTAGTAATTAGCGAGAATGGGGATATTGATGTAGTCGAGTTTGTAAGAAGCCCCATAGCACTTTGCCCCTTGCATGGAATAGAGCAGACCAGCTGTCACGGAAAGGTTCTTTATCAAGCCATATTCTCCTTCAGCGCCGACAACCGCGCCAATTCGCGTTTCCATTTCCCTAAACTTGGTCATTGTTGCAAAATTCACACCAGCCATGGGTTTCAGGGTAATCTGTCCAATCTCATTTTGTGCGTACATCACGATGCTTGTAAGCATCATGGCAGCAATCATCAATAGTTTTTTCATCTTCTTTTGTTTTTATCGTTTTTGTTTTCAGTCGGCAAAGGTACGCATTTAGTTACAAACTGCCAAGTTTTTCGTCTTAATTATAAATAAATAGGTGAAATGATGAAACGTTTTTGTGTCTTTTTCCTTCTTTTGACGACCTGTTTGATGGTCTCAGCACAACAAAAAGTATATATTTCCACTTCATTCCACGAACCTGCCACTGATGGTTTGCGATTCATCTATAGCCATGATGGTTGGAACTGGCAACAAGTGGACGGCATCTGGCTTCGTCCTGAGGTGGGGACTCAGAAAGTGATGCGTGACCCCTCGATAATCCGTACGCCAGATGGTTTGTTCCATCTCGTCTGGACGTCGAGTTGGCGAGGCGATAGGGGGTTCGGCTATGCCTGTTCGAAGGATTTAGTACATTGGAGCGAACAGCGTTTCATCGAAGTGATGACGGACACGTCGACTGTCAATGTCTGGGCACCAGAGCTCTTTTGGGACGACGTCAAGAAACAAGCCGTCATCGTTTGGGCATCATGCATTCCTGGAAAGTTCCCTGATGGCCAGGAGGAGCATAAGAACAACCACCGCCTGTACTATACCACCACAAAGGATTTCAAGACTTTTTCCCCTACGAAACTGATGATAGAGCCAGGATTCTCGTGTATTGACGCTACACTCGTCAAACGAGGCAACAAAGACTACGTGATGGTACTGAAAGACAATACCCGTCCTGAACGCGACATCAAAGTGGCTTTTGCCAACTCGCCATACGGTCCTTGGAGCAAAGCCTCAGAACCCTTTACGGGTAAGATGATGGAAGGTCCCACAACAGTAAAAGTAACGCGCAAAGTAGACAAAAGCGAAGAGAGTGGTTGGCTCATCTACTACGACCGCTACGAATTGAAAGACTTCGGGGCCCACTTCACAAAAGACTTTGTGACCTTCGAGGATGTTTCCAATAAGGTCTGCGTGCCTAACCTGCACAAGCATGGTACCATTTTCGAGGCTGATGAGACCATTCTGCAAGGTTTGTTGAATGCCAAGAAGATTCACTATACGGGCAAGACACTGAGCAACCCCAATCGTCACGACGGGAGTCTCAGTCCTGTGGTAGGAGTGCATAACATCCAGATCCTTCGAGCTAATCGCGAACATCCGTCTGCCAATAACGGTAATGGCTGGACGTATAACCACCAGCCTATGATGGCCTATTGGAACGACCAATTCTATGTACACTACCTCTGCGACCCTAAGGACGAGCACGTACCTCCTTCGCACACGATGTATCAGACCTCTCAAGACGGATATACGTGGAGCAATCCACAAGTGCTGTTCCCTGAAGTGCAAGTGCCTGAAGGTTTCAGCAAGCCCAACCGCTCTGAAAAGTCCCACGACCTGATTGCCATCATGCACCAACGCGTGGGCTGGTATGTCTCGAAGAGCGGACAACTTTGGGCATTGGGCAACTACGGCGTTGCCTTCGATAAGAAGGACGACCCCAACGACGGCAACGGCTTAGGGCGTGTCATCCGCGAAGTGAGGAAGGACGGTACGCTGGGGCCGATATATTTCATCTACATTAATTCCGGATATTCCAGACAATCCGGAAAAACTGGAATATTCCCCTTTTATACCAAAGCTCCTAAAGATGTCAAGGCTGCCTGCGAAGAAATCCTTGCCAATCCCCGCTATCGGATGCAGTGGGTAGAGGAAGCCGACCGTAACGACCCGCTAATCCCTCTGCACAAAGAGTATAAGGCCTATTGCGACTACACCTTGCCTGACGGACAGATTGCCTCCTTATGGAAGCATGCGCTGACGTCGACTTCGGCTGATGGGGGTCTGACGTGGGCACAACCCGTAGAACGTGCCAAGGGTTTCGTGAACAGTAACGCGAAGATTTGGGGACAGCGCTTGTCGGATGGTACTTACGCAACTGTGTATAATCCTTCAGAATACCGTTGGCCGTTGGCCATTTCGCTTTCGAAAGATGGTTACGAATATACCACATTAAACCTCGTGCAGGGTGAAGTACCACCTATGCGCTATGGGGGCAACTACAAGAGCTATGGTCCCCAGTATGTGCGAGGCATTCAAGAGGGTAATGGCGTTCCCAAGGACAGCGATCTTTGGGTGTCTTACTCGATGAACAAGGAAGATATGTGGGTGGCACATATCCCTGTACCCGTACAAACGGAGGCGCACAGTCATGCTGACGGCACGGAGTTCAGGACCAACGGCAGAACCGTTGGGAACAATAAGCTGGCAATGCTTGCCACCTGGAACATTTATTCGCCCGTCTACGCCCCCGTTTCATTAAATGACGGTTGGCTGACGTTGAGCGATAGCGACCCCTTCGACTATGCCCGTGTGGAACGAAAGATACCTGCTACAAAGGAACTGAAAGTCGCTTTCGACTTGAAAGCCAGTCAGAATAATCATGGCCTTCTTCAGATTGAATTCCTCGATGCCCAAGGTACCGCCTGTTCACGCATCGAACTGACTGACGAGACTATTATGCGTTGCAAAGGCGGTGCCCGTTATGGTGGATTGGGAAAATACGAAGCTAACACCACCTACCATTTCGAAGTCGTGCTGAGCGTCAGTCGTCGCGTAGCAGAAGTGTTTATCAACGGCAAGAAGGCTGGGCAGCGCATGTTCTTTGCCCCAGTCGAGAGCATCGAACGTGTCATGTTCCGTACAGGCTCTGAGCGCCGCTTCCCTGATGTCGACACGCCTGCCGACTGGGACGGTGTACTTGAAAATGCTGGCGAGCGTGAGCCGGAGGCCACCTTCGCCATCGCCAACGTCTGTACTATGCCCGTTGGTTTTGCCAACGGGGATGGGGCCTTCTTAAAGTACGACGACTACAAGCACTACGTCGACTACTTCAACACGATGGAGGACGAAAATATTGTGCAGGCCATTCCCAATGCAAAGGCGTGGGAGTGGATGACGCAGAATGTGCCCCTCTTCGATTGTCCTAACAAGGATTTTGAGGAAATGTGGTATTTCCGCTGGTGGACGCTCAGAAAACATATTAAGCAGACGCCTGTGGGCTATGCAATGACAGAGTTCTTGGTCAACAGAAGCTATGCCGACCAATACAACCTCATTGCCTCAGGCGTTGGTCATCACATTCTCGAAAGCCGCTGGCTCAGAGACAGTACTTACCTCGACCAGATTATGAACACTTGGTATCACGGCAATGACGGTCAACCCATGAAGAAGCTTATCAACTATTCCTCATGGATTGCCCATTCGCTATGGGGCCGTTATCTGGTGGATGGTCGCAAGGACTGGATTGTTTCTATGCTCCCTTCGTTGGAATGGGAGTATAACTATTGGGAAACGACCCACACTCGAGAGGGAGGTCTTTACTGGCAGGCCGACGTGCAAGACGCGATGGAGGAAACCATCAGTGGTGGACGCAAGAAGAAGTATCTGCGCCCCTCGATTAATGCCTATATGTATGGCAATGCGATGGCGATAGGTAATATTAGTGTGATTGGTGGTTTTGCCGCCAAAGCTAAGACATATTTCGACAAAGCTGCCGACCTTAAAGAGAAGGTACACGCCAGGTTGTGGAACGAAGACCACCAATTCTTCGAGACTCACCGCATCGACTCCTCTGCTAATGTTCGCGAGGCTATTGGCTTCATGCCTTGGTACACCCACATGGCGAAGGACGATGCCAAATATGCTGTTGCATGGCTTCAGGCCGCAGAACCACAAGGTTTCTCTGCTCCTTATGGACTAACAACTGCCGAGCGTCGTCACCCAGAGTTCCGTTCGCATGGTGTGGGCAAGTGTGAGTGGGACGGTGCCATTTGGCCTTTTGCTACTTCGCAGACACTCACCGCCCTTGCCAACTTCGCCAACGACTACGACGTCCGTTCTGTGCCTAGCGGTTTTGCCGCTGGAACTCTTCCCCTCGACTCCCTTTACTTCGCTGAGCTTGAAAAGTACATGCAGAGTCAGCACATGCGAGGCAAACCCTATATCGGCGAATACCTTGACGAGACTACTGGCTATTGGCTGAAAGGCGATCAAGAGCGTAGCCGCTATTATAACCATTCTACATGGAACGACCTGATAATCACAGGACTTTGTGGCCTGCGTCCCCGTCAGGATAACACCATTGAGGTAAATCCGCTGTTGCCACAAGATAAGTGGGACTACTTCTGTCTCGACAACGTGCTTTATCATGGTCATAACCTCACTATCGTCTGGGACAAGGACGGCTCGCGCTACCATGCAGGCAAGGGCCTCCATATCTACGTCGATGGCAAACTTGCAGGTCAGCGCGACACCCTTGGCAGGCTCACCATCGAAGAAGCATTATAAACCACACGATAAAACTACAGTCAACGGAAAAGCAACGTCTTTTCTTAAACGACTCTTTTCCTGTAATGCGAAAGTACATCCTCTCACTAAATCGTCAACGCTTGATGACAAAACGGGCGGCGTATGCGTCTTTATAGGAGTATGAAACAGGTCTTCATAACACTATTGATAATGTTTGTGTTGCCACTGGCGGCACAAACAGGCGATAGGGACTTCACACAGACAAATGCCTTTGGCAATGCCCAGTGGATTGGTGCCATCACGAAAGCTGACGCCAAACTACCAATGGGGCGGCACTATTCGGGCAGTATCCTGAAGGAGAGCAAGGCGGAATGGGAGAAGGCAGATCCTTTGTCGAGACGAAGCATCATCCTGCGTCGTAGCTTCAGACCTTACAAGACGGTGAAGCAAGCCGAGTTGCGCATCTGTGGGTTAGGATTCTATGAGGCCACTATCAATGGTGAGAAGGTGGGCGAATCGGAATTTGCCCCAGCGTGGAGCGATTACGACAAAACAGTATATTTCAACACCTACGACGTCACCCAGCTGATTCAGCAGGGCGACAATGAGTTGCGCGTGTTATTGGGCAACGGCTTTTACAATGAGCAAGGGGGCCGTTATACGAAGCTGAAGGTGTCATTTGGTCCTCCTACGCTACTTTGTCTGCTCTACGTCGTATATGACGACGGGATGCGTGAACACTTGTTCAGCGACAGCAAGTGGCAGTGGACGGAGAGTCCGATTACCTTTAATAGCATCTATGGTGGTGAGGATTATGAGGTCTCCCCCGACCCCTCTCTCGGAGGGGAGAAAGGTTGGAAACCCGTAGTCATTATGGAAGGTCCCAAAGGTGTGCTGCGTCCGCAGATTGCCCAACCCGTAAAAATCATGGAACGCTTCCCTGTCAAGCAGGTATTGAAGTGGCAAGGCGACACGCTGCTGGTGCTTGATATGGGTCAGAACGTCGCCGGCTATCCAGAAATTACCGTCGAGGGCAAGGCGGGCCAACGGTTGAAGCTCATCCCCGGCGAGACGCTGACTCCCGAGGGATTGGTCAATCAGCAACAAACGGGCCGCCCCCATTACTACACCTATATATTAAAAGGAGGCGCCGAAACGTGGCATCCGCGGTTTTCCTATTATTCATTCAGATATTTGCAGGTGGAGGGCGACATTAACGTGCTAAAAAAAGTGGAGTCGTGCTTCGTCTATAATTCTGCCGAACGTACGGGCTCGTTTGAATGCAGCAATCCACGCATCAATGCTACCCACCAACTAATTGACCGCGCCATCAGAAGCAATTGGCAGGCCGTATGGACAGACTGTCCCTCACGCGAAAAGCTCGGTTGGCTGGAACAAGACTGGCTGAACGGTGAGGCGCTGGTGTATAACTACGACGCGCAGAAGATGATAGAACAGACGATGCAGAACATTGTCGACGCGCAGCACGACGACGGCTCGATGCCTGAAATTGCACCGGAGTATACGCAGTTTACTGGCTCGTGGGCTCATCCTTTCCAAGAGTCGCCCGAATGGGGTGGTGCCATCATCGCCCTACCCATGCTCTGCTTGCGGCATTATGGCGACCTCGACCTGGCTGAGCGCCATTACGACGCCATGAAACGCTATGTGGACTATCTTGCCTCGCAGGACTCCTGCTACATCTTGAAACAAGGGTTAGGCGACTGGTACGACTACGGGCCGGGGCGTGCAGGTTTCTCGCAGAACACCCCCATGCCGCTCGTATCGACAGCCCACTATTATCAATGGATGTGCAATATGTACGTATTGGCCAAGCTCTTAGGGAAAAAGGAGGACGCTGAACGATTCAATACACAGGCAGACAACATCCGGCTGTCGTTCAACCACACCTTCTACAATGCAGAGAAGAAGAGCTACGGTTCAGGCAGTCAGTGTTCGCTGGCCCTGCCGCTGTACTTGAAGTTAGTCCCTGAGGGCGACTATCACGCTGTACTGCAGCATCTGATTGACGACATCAAGGCCCACGGCACGCGTCTGACAACAGGCGATGTGGGCAACAGGTATCTCTTCTCGGTGTTGATAGAGAACAACCAACGCGAATTGCTCTACGCCATGCTAAATCACGACGACGTGCCAGGTTACGGATATCAGATTAAGAAGGGACATACCACATTGACAGAACAGTGGAATCCAGATATGGGAGCTTCAATGAACCACTTCATGATGGCCCATATCGAAAACTTCTTGATACCCGACCTTTTGGGCATCCAGCGTTCAGGTGACTTGATAGAGATTCAGCCACATCCCGTGGGTGACATCATCTGGTGCAAGGGTTCCACGATGAGTGCGAACGGCCCAGTAAAAGTGGAATGGCGTATCAATGAAGGCGTCTTCACGATGGATATCGATATTCCTGAAGGAGGATTTGCCGATGTCTACATGCCCTTCTCCAATCATGCGGAAAGCGTCACGGAGGGACATCACAGACTGACAGAAAAGATTATAAGCAATAGACAATGAATACTTGGAAAGCGAATCTCGAAGAGACGAAGAGACACTATATCGACTGGTGGAACCACAAAGGCATCGTGCTGAATATGTGGGAACACTTTCAGGAGGATGTCAAACCCCATGCTGACATTCCTGCACCCAAGCCCTATCGTGACTTGAACCAGCGCTGGTTCGACCCTGAGTGGCGTGCGGAATATCTGGACTGGTATGTAGCGCACTCGTCGCTAATGGCCGATATATTGCCTGTGGCGAATACGCAATTGGGACCAGGCTCGCTGGCAGCCATTCTTGGTGGCGTATTCGAAGGTGGCGAAGACACCATCTGGATACACCCCCGTCCTGTGGTCGACAGTTCCGCCGTTGCCGAACACTCCTGTTCTTTGGTCGACGGTTTTGCCGTCGACGATATCGTCTTCGACCCTAACCATCCGAACTGGCTATTGCACAAAGACTTGCTTCGAGCCTGTAAGCAGAAGGCCCAGGGTCATTATTACGTGGGTATGCCCGACCTAATGGAAGGTCTTGACGTACTGGCGGCTATTAAAGGAACGGACAAGGTGCTCCTCGACACAGTGATGCAGCCCGAGGTACTGGAACGTCAGATGCAGCAAATCAACGACATCTATTTCCGCGTGTTCGACGAGCTTTACGACATCATACGCGAGGGCGACGAGATGGCGTTCTGCTATTTCTCGTCGTGGGCGCCCGGCAAGATGTCGAAGTTGCAGAGTGATATCTCGACGATGATCAGCGTCGATGACTATCGTCGCTTCGTCCAGCCCTTCATCCGCGAACAATGTCAGAAAATCGATTATACGCTATACCATTTGGACGGTGTGGGTGCGATGCATCATCTGGATGCGCTCTTGGAGATTGATGAACTGAATGCCATCCAGTGGACGCCGGGTGTGGGAGAGCCACAAGGCGGCTCGCCTAAATGGTACAACCTCTATAAAAAGATATTGGCTGGCGGCAAGAGCATCATGGCTTGCTGGGTGACACTGGACGAACTACGTCCCCTGCTCGACAACATCGGAGGCGAGGGGGTGCATATCGAGATGGACTTCCACAATGAGCGCGAGGTAGAGCAGGCTATGAAGATAGTGGACGACTTCAAGACCAACCGCAATATGCATCCATCCGACTTGAAGGACGAGGCTGATCGCGAGGTAGAGGAAATCATCCGTCGCGTGGAATCGTCGTCAAGCCTCCCCCAAGGTAATCAAACCTCTCCTCTTTTAGAGGGGCTTGGGGATACTCGTATTCTCGTCCTCGACGGTGCGATGGGCACTATGATTCAGCAATATCACCTATCTGAAGAGGATTTCCGAGGGACGCGCTTTGCCAATCATCCTATCGACCTGAAGGGCTGTAATGACGTGCTGTCGCTGACAAAGCCAGACATCATCCGCAATATCCATCGCAAATATTTAGAGGCTGGTGCGGACATCATCGAGACCAATACCTTCAACGCCCAACGTATTTCGATGGACGACTATGGCATGCAGGACTGCTGTCGCGACATCAACCTTGCTGCAGTAAAGATTGCCCGCCAATGTGCCGACGAATTCAGTTCATCGGACAAGCCCCGTTACGTCGTTGGCAGTATCGGACCCACCAGCCGCACTTTCGTAAGTGAAGAGGGAAAAGTGAAAAGAGAACGATTTGCTACCGCTCTCCATGAGGCCTATGCTGAACAGATTCAAGCTCTCGTTGACGGAGGCGTCGATGCTCTGCTCATCGAGACCATCTTCGATGTAGAGATTGCCCGCATCGCCATCGAGGAAGCCAAGCGTATTGCTCCCCAACTGCCCATTATGCTCAGCTTCAGCGTATCTACCCCTGATGGTCATAACATGTTGGGACAGGACATTCTCCAATTCCTGAAAGAACTCATCTCTCACACTCCTCACCTCTATTCCATCGGCATCAACTGCACATCGGATGTGCCTCAGATGACGCCACTCGTATGCCGTCTATCACAATTCGGCACAAGGGTAAGTCTTTATCCCAACGCTGGCGTGCCCGATGGCAATGGACGTTATAGCAAAACTCCTGAAAGTCTGCTGGCTGATGTCTGGCCGCTATTAGAGAATCATCACCTCAATGTCATTGGTGGCTGTTGTGGAACGACGGATGCACACATCCGACTGATGGCCCAAGCTGTCGAGCCCGTACCAAGAATCTTCCTCTCGCCGCTGGCAAGAGTTAAGAACGGAGAACGGAGAACGGAGATGTGTGGTATGTTACAAGACACAAAAGACGAAGGAAGTAATGAACGGCAAGGTAATCATACCTCTCAGTTCACAGTTCTCAGTTCTCAGTTAAATACGACTCCTGCCGAGCGCCTCTTTGAGGCCATTCTCGCTGGCAAGAGCGACGAGGCAGCCACAGCAACGAAAGAAGCTATCGCTGCCGGTGCTGTTCCACAAGACCTCATTAACGGGCAGATGATTCGTGCAATGGGTGAAGTGGGTCAGCGTTTTCAAGACGGCAAAGCCTTCGTACCCCAATTGCTGATGGCTGGACGTGCGATGAAAGCCGCACTTGAGTTACTGAAACCAATGTTATCAGGAACAGCATCAACCTCGTTGGGTAAGGTGGTGATAGGCACGGTGAAGGGCGACCTACACGACATCGGTAAGAATCTCGTAGCTTCTATGCTCGAAGGTTGTGGTTTCGAAGTGGTGAATATCGGTATCGACGTCTCTGCCGATGCCTTCATCCAAGCCATCAAGGAGAACCAACCCGACATCCTTTGCATGTCGGCCCTACTCACCACCACGATGGGTTACATGAAAGAGGTCATCGACGCCCTCGAAAAGGCAGGCATTCGCAATCAGGTAAAGGTAATGGTTGGTGGAGCCCCTGTGACACAAGGCTTTGCCGACGAAATCGGTGCAGATGGCTATAGCGATAATGCCAACAGCGCCGTCACCGTTGCCAAGCAACTATTAGGTAAGCTATAATCAACAGCGAACAGCTCTCTTACGTTTATAACATTGTTTGAAATCGCAGAGTCCGCAGGTATAGTCAAGTCTGCGAACCTCTTGTCCTAAACCGATGATGCCACTGACGCTTTTGATGGGAATCATCAGCGATGAGTCCGTCAAGGTGATGCCACAAGTATGTCCGTCAAATAGCGGAAAGAGGCGTTGCTGCTCACTGACGTGCCAACCACAATAGCCTGGCGAGAATCGATTGGTGTGCTTCCAACCCAACTTGTCGATGTTCATTTGCAGGGCCAACTCCATCTGGTCGGCACATTTCTCAGCAATCAAACTACCCAACGCATCGGCAATGAATACGCGCACCATATCACCCTCCACTTTTAGACGTTGTTGGTACTCTTCATATTCCACCCCTGCAGTACAAACAAAAAACGCATAGGCCTCTGAACCACGTAATTGCCTTTCAATGATGCGCCCCATGTGGAAGGTTGGCAGTTCACTCATCACAAAGAAACAGAACTTTGGACGAAGCCACTGGCGCACGTCGTCAACTACGGCCTGCGTCTCACGTTGCGTTACCTCGTCAGGTTCAGCATCGTGATAACCCATCTGCTCGTAAATATCAGCGAGGGTAATCTTCAGTTCATCGTATGTCAGTACCTTCTGCGTCACAATTCGTATAATTCGTGGTTAAAACTACTTGTGGTTCCATTCGTTGAGGGCCTCGAAAAAGGCATCGATATTGGCCATTGGAGTATGTGGCGGTGTGTCGCATCCGCTGCTGAGCACGAAATTGGGATGGTCGCGCATCTTATCCAGCAAGTCGAGTACCGTCTGGCGCATCTGCTCTGGTCTTCCGTCCTTGAATACAGACACTGGGTCAATATTACCCATAGCCAGTGCCGTTGGGGGTACATCACGAATCACTTCTTCCATACGGCACTTATTACCGAAATGGTAGGCTGCGGCACCTGTCGATACCATTGCCTTGGTACACTGACCCGTATTGCCGCAATTATGCAGGATAACGATAAAGTTCTCGTCCTGCGTCTTGTCGACAATATATTTTACGTATGCCGACGAGAATTTTTGACAGTCATCGTTCGACAATAGTCCTGCCGCTGGCTCAGCCATCAGCACACCGTTGACCCCTGTCTGTTTCAGCGCTTGACAATACTTCTCGATAAACTGCGCACACTTGGCCAATAGGGTATGGGCAGCATCGGGATTTTCATAAATCAGCATCATAATACCCGACATGTCGTAGAGTCGCCCTGCCAACGAAAATGGTCCGATACAGCCAGCAAAAAGTGGTTTTTGGCTGTTGGCTGTTTGCTGTTGGGGGGCCATTGCACGGGCAGCTAACAAGTTGGCTTTCAAATATTGCGGGATACGCCCAGCAGAGAGCGAGGGAATCTTCAACTGATTGATGCTTTCCACATCTGTCAGCATGTGACCCACAACGGCAGGAACGGCATCGTCGGAAAAGGCAATCTCGGCACCAAAAGCTTCAGCTTCCGTCGTCAGGTCCATAATGGTACAAGCGGCAGCACAAGAATACTTTTGAGCCAGTTTGACCACCGCGTCGGCGTGGATGCATCCGTTGCTGACGGCTTCACGAACAGTGTTTCCGTTTATCTCGATACCTGGGTGCGTCATGACGGGAATTGCCGTTACTTCTTTCCGTCCGATGATATCCGTCACCCATTGCTTCATATTCAGCTTCATATCGCGTAGTAGTTTGTTTTTTCGCGGCAAAGGTAAGCAAAATATTTTAGATGACAAAATAAATGGGCATTCGTCTTACAAAAAACGAATCAAAAAAACAAGAAGATGGA
>Ga0310786_10009436_pt1 | contig 12390 bp, 8 predicted proteins | sample AusTroGonzalo_MG_FD_203881 | JGI IMG/M metagenome (GOLD analysis project Ga0310786, IMG submission 203881) | Bovine rumen microbial communities from tropical cattle in Woodstock, Queensland, Australia - Gonzalo_03 (v2) (version 2) | ecosystem: Host-associated > Mammals > Digestive system >...
GCCTGCCAGCCGCGCGAGGGGGCGGCGGATGGGGCGGACCACGTGGCGGAGGGGAGGGAGGCGGAAGGGGATGCGGAACCCCACGGAACGGAGGCGGAGGGAAGGGCGGGCGACGGGGTGGCGGAGGGGAGGGAATAAGCGGCGGAAGGGGCGGAGGCGGGGAGGGAGGGCGCGGCGGTTTCGGTTTTCCAAGCGGGTGCGGCGGAGGATGGGGCGTCGGCGGATGAGGGGGCCCAATCGCGGGACGAGGCGGTGGCGGTTTCGGCGGGAGCGTCGAGGTCGGCGGAGGCGTGGAGGGGGGATTCGCCGGAGGGGTAGTAGATGCCGGCGGCGGCGGAAATGGAGGCGATGGTTTTCATGGCGTCGCTTTCGGGGAGGTCGGCGGCGTTGTTGTCGGCTTCGGCGGTGCGGGCGGCGCCCCAGTTGATGCCGTAGGCGGGGGACGCGGCGTTGTTGTCGGGAGCGGCGGCGGTTTTGGCGGCTTCTTCGGGGCGGGCGGCGGTGTCGGGGGTGGGAGTAGGGAGGGTTGCTTCGGCGAGGGCGGGGTCGAATTCGCGTTCGCGGGCGGCGGCTTCTTCTGTCTGGCGGTCGTGTTCGTGGCGGGTGCCGTCGATGGAGGCGAGTTCGCGGGCGAGCCAGTCGGAGGAAAAGATTTCCTCGTCCTCCTCTTCGCTGTCGGGACCGAGGAGGGCGGAGGTGACGATGTTGGTGGAGTCCTGTCCGAGGGCGGGGAGGTTGAGGCTTTCGGCGAGCCAGTTGCGGTCTTTGTCCTTCCGGCTCTTTTTTCCGGGGGCGGCGTCGGGGAGGGGGACGGGGGCGATGGCGCGGGCGGCCTTGGGGGCGGAGACGGCGCCGATGGTCTTGAAGAGCGGGGCGTCGGGGTCGGCGGAGGCATCGATGATGGCGTTTTCGCGGAGCTGGGCGGGGGTGACGTGGCCGACGACTTCGGACGCGGCTGCGGTGTCGCCGTCGAAGCGGAGGGGGCGGTCGAATTCGCGGTATTCGGGGATGCCGTCCGCGCGGGCGGCGGCGGGGAGGAGGAGCAAGGCGAGGAGGATGGCGGGGGGGCGGGGCATGGCGCGGGGTCAAACGGGGCGGAAACGGATGCGGCGGGGCTGGTCGGCGGCGTCGCCGAGGAGGCGGCGGCGCATGGCGTGGAAGGATTCGTAGTTGCCTTCGTGCCAGATGACGCCGTCTTCCTCGAAGGCGAGGATGTGGGTGGCGATGCGGTCGAGGAACCAGCGGTCGTGGGAAACGACGACGGCGCAGCCGCCGAAGTTTTCGAGACCTTCTTCGAGGGCGCGGAGGGTGGTGACGTCGAGGTCGTTGGTGGGTTCGTCGAGGAGGAGGAGGTTGCCGCCGGAGCGGAGGAGTTTGGCGAGGTGGACGCGGTTGCGTTCGCCGCCGGAGAGTTCGCCGACCTTCTTCTGCTGGTCGGGGCCGCGGAAGTTGAAGCGGGCGCAGTAGGCGCGGGCGTTCATTTCGCGGTCGCCGAGGCGGAGGGTTTCGAGCCCGCCGCCGATTTCCTGGAAGACGGTGTTGGCGGGGTTGAGGGAGTCGCGGGTCTGGTTGACGTAGGAGACGCGGACGGTGGGGCCGATCTGGAGGGTGCCGGCGTCGGGTTTTTCCTCGCCGACGATCATGCGCAGGAGGGTGGTCTTGCCGGCGCCGTTGGGGCCGATGACGCCGACGATGCCGCCGCGGGGGAGGTCGAAGGAGACGCCGTCCATGACGAGGCGGTTGCCGTATGCCTTGCGGAGGCCTTCGGCGCGGACGACGAGGTCGCCGAGTCGCTCGCCGGCGGGAATCTGGATTTCGAGGGAGTCTTCGCGGACGTCGACCTGGCGGGAGGCGAGTTCCTCGTAGCGGGCGAGGCGGGCCTTGTTCTTGGACATGCGGCCGGAAGGGTTGAGGCGGATCCACTGGAGTTCGCGGGCGAGCATCTTCTGGCGGGCCTGGTTCTGCTTGCTGGCGCGTTCGGCTGCGGCCTGCTTGGCGTCGAGCCAGGCTTCGTAGTTGCCCTTGAAGGGGATGGCGCGGCCGGCGTCCATTTCGAGGATCCACTCGGTGACGTTGTTGAGGAAATAGCGGTCGTGGGTGACGACGACGAGGGTGCCGGGGAATTTCTTGAGGTAGGTTTCGAGCCAGGCTACGGTTTCGGCGTCGAGGTGGTTGGTGGGTTCGTCGAGGAGGAGGGCGTCGGGGTTCGAGAGGAGGAGGCGGCAGAGGGCGACGCGGCGTTTTTCGCCGCCGGAGAGCTTGGTGACGTCGGCGTCGGGCGGCGGGAGGCGGAGGGCTTCCATGGCGCGCTCGAGCTGGTTGTCGAGGTTCCAGAGGTCGCGGGAATCGATTTCGTCCTGGAGGCGGCCGAGTTCGTCGTTGAGTTTCCGTTCCTCGTCGGGGGGGAGGTCGGTGGCGAGGAGGTCGCAGACGGCGTCGTAGCGGTCGAGGACGGCCTGCGCGGCGGCGACGCCCTGGGCGACGTTTCCGGCGACGTCGAGGTTCGGGTCGAGGACGGGCTCCTGGGGGAGGTAGCCGATGCGGAGGCCGGGGGCGACGTGGAAGGAGCCTTCGAAGTCCTTGTCGGCACCGGCGAGGACCTTGAGGAGGGAGGATTTGCCGGCGCCGTTGCCGCCGATGACGCCGATCTTGGCGCCGAAGAAGAAGGCGAGGGTGATGTCGTCGAGGACGCGGAGGCGGTCGTGCTGGCGGGAGACGCGGTCGAGGGTGAAGATGTATTCGCCGGACATGGGGTTCCTTGGGTCAACGGGAGGAAAAAGAGTTCAAGGGCATCCTAGATGAAACCGAAGGCTTCGTCATGCGGAAAAAGGCGTCCGGGGGGACGCCTTTTGCAGGGAAGGAGGGAGGGGGAACCGGGTCAGGGGGTGTAGGGGGGGGCGTCGGGGTCGTCGTCGTCTTCGGGGAGGGGGGCGTCGTCGGGGAGAGGGGGATCGGTTTCGTCGAGGGGGATGGGGAGCTGGGCGGAGGCGATGCCGCGGAGGATGGAGCGGAGGATGGCGCAGGGGAGAAGGGAGATCGGGGTGCCGTCGGGGAGGCCGGGGCGGAGTTCGGGTTGCTGGACGTCTTCCATGTTGAAGCCGAGGCGGATGGTGCCCCAAGGGGCTTCGTAGCAGTAGCCGGCGGAGTCGGCGAGGGGGTAGAGGAGGTGGGTTTCGCCGTCGAAGCGTCCGCGGATGTGGCGGCCGAAGCGTCCGCGGGTGATGCGGAAGGCGTTGCCGTTTTCGGCGAGGAATTCGGAAAGTTGGTAGAAGAGGCGGGGTTTGTCGCGGTAGGGGCGGCCGGAGGTGGGGCAGAAGGTGGCGCAGTTGCCGCATTCGTTGCAGAAGGCCTGGAAGACGGCGGTCTGGGAGGCCTGCTGGACTTCGAAGATTTCTTCGGGGGCGGGGACGGCGGCGCCGTCCCGGACGGTCCAGGCGGGGAGGGCGAGGGAGCAGGTGGCGGAGAAGTAGGTGATGAAGGCGCGGTTGGGACAGACGGAGACGCAGGTGGAGCAGTAGATTTCGCAGGAGAGGCAGCGGCGGGCTTCGGCGATGGCGTCGTTGCGGGAGAGGGTCTGGACGATTTCGTCGAATCCGGAGCGGCCGTTGGGCGGGGTTTCGGGGATGCGGACGCGGGGGATGCGGGTGGCGCGGCGGCGGATGAGGTCGGGGAGGAAGTCGCGGATGTGGGTCCCGGCGGGGTCGAGGCGGCGGTGGGGGTGGCGCTGGAGGGCGCGGGCGAGGATGTCGTCGGCGATGCGCTGGCCGTCGGCGACGGCGGAGACGAGGGTGGAGGGGCCTTTGCCGGCGATGTCGCCGCCGGCGTAGAGGTTTTCGACGCTGGTGCGGCCGATGGCGGGGTCGGTCCGGACCCAGCCCTTGGGGTTGAGGGCGACGCCGGAGCCTTCGAGGAAGTCGAGGACGGGCTGCTGGCCGATGGCGGCGATGACGAACTTGACGGGGATGCGGAGTTCGCCTTCGGGGCCGGGGACCGGGACGGGGCGGCGGCGGCCGGAGGCGTCGGGTTCGCCGAGGGTCATGCGGGTGCAGAGGAGGGCGGAGAGGCGGCCGTCGGGGCCGGGGAGGGCGGCCTTGGGGGCGACGAGTTCGACGATGGGGATGTTTTCCTCGATCAGGCCGATGACTTCTTCGCGGGCGGCGGGCATTTCTTCGCGGGTGCGGCGGTAGAGGACGCGGACGTTGGCGCCGAGGCGCTTGGCGACGCGGGCGCAGTCCATGGCGACGTCGCCGCCGCCGACGACGAGGGCGTCGCCGTTGAGGACGAGGGTGTCGCCGTTTCGTGCGGCACGGAGCATGTCGAGACCGTCGAGGACGCCGGGAAGCTCGTCGCCGGGGATGCCGAGGGGGATGCCCTTCTGGGCGCCGGCGGCGACGACGACGAAGTCGAAGTCGGTGCGGAGTTCGTCGAGCTGGAAATCGATGCCGGCGCGGGAATCGAAGTGGAAGCGGACGCCGGCGTCGAGGAGGCGCTGGACGTCGCGCTGGACGGCGGAGGGGATGGAGCGGTAGGCGGGGAGGGTGAAGGAGGCCATGCCGCCGGGGCGGGGGCCGGCTTCGAAGACGTCGACTTCGGCGCCTTCGACGCGGAGGGATTCGGCGCAGGCGATGCCGCAGGGGCCGGCGCCGACGATGGCGACGCGGCAGGCGAGGCGGTCGCGTCGGGGCATGGCGGGGTCGGCGGCGTATTCGAGGGCGGCGCGCTTGATTTCTCGGATGGCGAGGGGCTGGTCGTAGTGGGTGCGGACGCACTTGGGTTCGCAGGCGTGGTTGCAGGCGCGGCCGAGGGTGACGGCCATGGGGTTGTCCTGGCGGATGAGGGCGGCGGCGCGGTCGAAATCGCCTTCGCGGACGGCGCGGAGGTAGGCGGGGACGTTCTGGTGGATGGGGCAGGTGGACTGGCAGGGGGCGGCGATGCAGTCGAAGGAGGGGAGGGGGCGGTCGGTCTTTGGGGCGCGGCGGTCGTAGGAGTCGTGGTGGTAGAGGCCGTTGACGAGGACGGTGCGGGCGTAGCGGAGGAGGTTGTCGAGGGCGACTTCCTTGAGGGGGGCGTCGACGGGGGCGGTGCCGCAGAGGCGGATCCAGGAGGGGATGTTCTTGGCGCCGACGGCGTCGAAGGCCGAGGCGGTCTTGTCGATGTACTGGAGCAGGCGGGTGTAGCCGCCGGGGCGGAGGATGTCGCTGGAAACGGTGACGGTGTTGAAGCCGCAGGAGAGGAGGTCGGCGACGTTGAAGGCGTCGGCGCCGCCGGCGTAGGAGATGCGCAGGTCGCCGGCGAAGTCCTTCTGGAGGGTGGCGGCGAGGTTGACGGTGAGGGCCTGGAGGGGGCGGCCGGAGAGGTACATCATCTTTTCGTTGGGCGAAAAGACGTTGCGGTGGTTGACGCATTCGAGGGTGTTGGAGAGCTTGACGCCGAAATCGACGCCTTTTTTGGCGGCGCGGGCGCGGAGGTCGCGGAGGATGTCGAGGGCGTCGGGGTATTTGAGGTCGTGGCCGAAGGCTTCGTCGGGGACGACGGTCTTGCGGAAGCCGAGCTGCTCGTTGAGGATGAAGCGGAGGCGTTTGGGGCCGAGGAGGGTGGGGTTGAGCTTGACGTTGGTGTGGTAGCCGCGTTCTTCGATGAGGTAGGCGGCGATTTTGCCGATTTCCTCGGGCGGGCAGCCGTGCATGGTGGAGAGGGTGACGTTGTCGGAGAGGCGGGTGGGGATGGGGATGTCGCGGATGGTGGGGTAGGTCTTGGCGATGGTGTCGACGGCTTCGGCCACGGCGTCTTCGGCGTGCTCCATGCGGTCGAGGAAGCGCTGGACGTTGGGCTTGAGGACGCCTTCGAGGTTGTAGCCGACGGACATGTTGAAAATCATGCCGGGGCCGTCGCCGGCCATGCCGAGGCGGCGGTGGAGGGCGTGGACGAGGACCCAGGCGACGAGATATTCGTGGAAGGACTGGTCGAGGGTGAGTTCTTGGCTCCATTCGACGTTGTAGCCTTCGTCCTGCATGTCGATGCAGGGCTTGGAGACGTCGAGTCGGTCGAGGGTCTGGACGGTCTTCAGTTCAATGAAACGGGCGCCGTGGAGCCAGGCGGCGACGATGTTCTGGGCCATCTGGGTGTGGGGGCCGGCGGCGACGCCGAAGGGCGTGTGGAGGGACTTGCCGTAGAGTTCGGTGCGGAAGGGGTCGCCGGCGTTGGGCTGGAATACGTTTTCGCGGGGGATGCCGAAAATGGTGCCGCGCTTTTCGAGTTCGCCGAAAATCCATGGAGCCAGGGCGGAGAGGGGGATGGGCTGGAAACGGTCTGACATCGGGGGCTCCTTCGGTTTTGCCAATGGATTCGGTTCGGGACGATTCCGGCGGGGGCCGGAATGCGTTTGACGGAGCCAGCATCCCAGAAACGCGGGAGGGACGCAAACGAAATTGCGCCGCCGGAAGGGAAATCCGCGCGAAAATGTTTTTGCAGGGTGCGGCGGGGAAACGGGCGGAGGGGAAAAAGGGTGCGTTTGGGGTTGCGCGGGGGGAGGGGGGAGGGTATGTTGCGCCCCGCTATGAGCAAACACGCGAAACATGTTGGCGGAAAAGCGGGGGACAAAGCGGAAAAAACGGCGAAAGGGGCGCCGGAAGCGGCGGCGGAAGAAGCCGGAACCGCGGCGGAAGAGGCGTCGGCCGGAAAAGCGGCGGCGACGGCGGCGGAAGAGGCCGCGGGCGGGGCGGAAGCCGGTGCGCCGGAGACGCCGGAAGCGGCACCGGAGGCGGCGGCGGAAGGCGCGGAGGACGCGCCGGAAGCGGTGCAGGACCAGCTGTTGCGGCTGCAGGCGGATTTCGCGAACTACCGGAAGCGGATGGACCGGGAGCGGCACGAGTGGGCGGTGTACGCGGCGGAGCAGCTGCTGAAGGAGCTGCTGCCGGTGGTGGACAATTTCGACCGGGGGCTGGAGTCGTGCCAGGCGGACGCGTCGGTGAAGGAGGGCTTCGCGCTGGTGCGGCAGCAGCTGGTGGGGGCGATGGAAAAGGCCGGGGCGAAGGCCATCGAGGACCCGACGGGGCAGGCGTTCAACCCGCATCTGCACGAGGCGATCGCGCAGGTGCCGTCGGCGGACGTGCCGGAGGGGTGCGTGGTGGCGCAGACGCAGCGGGGCTACGTGCTGGCGGACCGGCTGTTGCGGCCGGCGCAGGTGGTGGTGTCGGCGGGGCCGGCGAAGTAGCGGGGAGGAACGGGCGCGATGGCTTCGTCGAAACGGGATTGCTACGAGGTGCTGGGCGTGCCGCGCGACGCGACCGCCGAGCAGATCAAGAAGGCCTACCGCAAGCTGGCGATGGCCAACCATCCGGACCGGAATCCGGGGGACAAGGCGGCGGAAGAGCGTTTCAAGGAAGCGACGGCGTGCTACGAAATCCTGTCGAAGGAGTCGTCGCGGGCGCAGTACGACCGGTTCGGGTGGGCGGCGTTCGAGCACGGGGGCGGCGGGGGCGGTGGCTTCGGCGGCGGGGTGGACCTGGAAGAGGCGCTCCGGGCGTTCGCGGGGGCGTTCGGCGGCGGCGGGGGCGGCGGGTTCTTCGAAAGCCTGTTCGGCGCGATGGGCGGCGGGGAACGGGCGTCGCGGACGGCGCCGGTGGACGGGGCGGACCTGCGCTACGACTTGGAACTGACGTTCGAAGAAGCGGCCGTGGGGGTGCGGAAATCGATGAGTTTGCCGATGGAGGAGGATTGCCCGTCGTGCCGGGGGAGCGGGGCGGCGGACGGGTCGCGGCCGGTGCCGTGTCCGCATTGCGGCGGGCGGGGCATGATCGTGGGGGGAAACGGGTTTTTCCAGGTGCGCCAGCCGTGCCGGGCGTGCGGGGGAACGGGGGAAATCGTGCGGGATCCGTGCCGCATCTGCAACGGGACGGGGCGGGTGAAGAAGAAACGCGACATCGAGCTGAACATCCCGGCGGGCGTGGATTCGGGGTTCCGCCTGCGGCTCGCGGGGAAGGGCGAGGCGGGGACGCGCGGCGGCGCGGACGGGAACCTCTACGTGGTGCTCCACGTGCAGGAGCACCCGGTGTTCGCGCGGGAAGGGCTGGACATCCACTGCAACGTGCCGGTGCCGTTCCACGTGGCGGCGTTGGGCGGGGAAATGATGGTGCCGACGGTGCGGGGCGACGTGCCGCTGAAAATCCCGGCGGGAACGCAGTCGGGGCGGGTGCTGCCGCTGAAAGGGCTGGGGTTGCCGGATCCGCGGGGCGGGGGACGCACGGGCGACCAATACGTGCGGGTGGGAATCGAAGTGCCGGTCGGGTTGAATTCGACGGCCAAGGACCTGCTGACCGCGTTCGGGGCCGCGGTGAAGGACGGGCACCATCCGCAGCTCGCGGCGCTCCGGCGCAAGGCGGATGCGTTCTACGGCAAGCGGGACGTGCTCCAACGGCAGAAGGAGCGGAAGGAATGACGCGCCGTTTCCCGTGTTTGGCGGGGGCGGCCGCCGGGTTCGCCGCGGCGGCCCTGGCGCTTCTCGCGGCAGGTTGCGGCGGGGACGGCGGCGCGGCGGCGCCGGAAGCGGACGCTGCGGCCGCGCTGGAAGCGCGGGCGCTGGCGGAAGGCGCGGCGGCGCGGATCGTGCCGGAGGAAATACGGGTGGGGGATCCGGCGGAACTGACGGTGCTGGTGCGGCACGGCGAAGGGGAGCGGGTCGCGATGCCGGACATCCGCGACGGCAAGGCGGTGATGTTGCGCGAAACCCCGGCGGGGGAAGAGACGGCGGCGGCGGACGGGACGCCCCTCTGGAAATGGACGGGCAAGGTGACGTCGCTGGCGGTCGGGAGCCATGTGGTCGGGGAGGGAGCGGAAATCGAACTCGTCGGCGCCGACGGGACGAACCGGGTGGCGTTCCCGTTCGCGGCGTTCGAAGTGAAGAGCAGTCTGGCGGGCGAGGACGACTCGACCCTGCGTGCGGCGGACGGCCGATTGCTGGCGTGGAAGAAGGGGCGAAACAGGTTCTGGTGGATTTTCGCGGCCATCGTCGTCGCAATGCTGGCGCTGGCCGTGGCGGCGCGGCGTTTCTTCCGCCGGGGCGGGGAGACGCCGGAGGCGGCTCCTCCGCCGATTCCGGCGCACGAAGCGGCGCTGGCGGCGCTGGCGGCGCTCCGTGCGAAGGGGTGGATGGAATCGCGGGCGTTCGAACCGTTCTACACCGAGCTTTCGCGCATCGTGCGGCGGTATCTGGAAGACCGATTCGGCCTCCGGGCGCCGGAGCGCACGACGGAAGAGTTCATGCGCGAGGCGGTCAAGAGTCCGGCCCTGACGGCGGCCCAGCGGGACAGCGTGGGCTCGTTCCTGGAGCAGTCGGACCTGGTGAAATTCGCGCGGCACGAACCGGCGCCGGAAGACATGTCCTCCGGCCTTGCGGCCGCGGAGCGCCTCGTCCGCGAAACGGCGCCCCGGGAAAACCCGCCTGCGGATGCCGCCGCGGCCGGGAGCTCTCCGGTTTGATTCCGTTGTGGGGGAAAAATGTCAATGGGGGGTGGCGAGGGAGAAGAGGGCCATGAAAAAGGCGGTGTAGACGAAGCCGACGATGCCGCCGACGACGAGAATCAGCACCGGTTCGATCAGAACGCCGAAGCGGCGGATGGCCGCGAGCAGGCGGTTTTCGTGGTAGCGGGCGACTTCGGCGAGCGCCGCGGCGAGGGTACCCGTGCTTTCGCCGATGGCGGCCATGCGGGAGAGCATGGGGGGGAATTCGGTCGCGGGGGCGAGGGCGTCGGCGAGGGGGAGGCCGCGGATGACGGCGTCGCGGGCGTCGTCGATGCGCTGGCGGAGGCGGCGGTTGCGGAGGAGGGTGGATACGGTTTGGAGGGAGTCGAGGAGGGTGACGCCGGATTCGAGGAGGATGGAGAGTCCGCGGGCGGCGACGGCGGTGGCGGAGAGGCGGAGGAGGTGGCCGGTGACGGGGACGCGGAGGAGGAGGCCGTCGGTGAAACGGCGTCCGGCGGGGTGGAGGCGGACGAGGAAGACGGCGACGGCGGCGGCGGCGAGGGCGAGGAGGACGTGGGGGGCGCGGTCGCGGACGGCGGAGGAGACGTCGAGGAGGAGTTGGGTGAGCCAGGGGAGTTCGGCGTTGGCGTTGAGGAGGAATTCCTCAATCTGGGGGATGACCTTGAGGACCATGAGGGAGACGACGGCGACGGTGAGGAGGACGACGAGGGCGGGGTAGATGGTGGCGTTGACGAGGAGGGCGCGGGTGGTGCGGACCTGCTCGCGGTGGGCGGCGGCGCGGGTCATGGCGGAATCGAGTTCGCCGGATTGTTCGCCGATGCGGACGAGGGCGAGGGTGTAAGGGTCGAAGCGGCGGGTGGCTTCCATCGCGGAGAGGAGTGTTCCGCCGCTTTCGATGCGGTCGGCGACGCGGTTCCACATGCGGGCGGTGGCGGGGCGGACGGACTGCTCGGCGGTGGTGCGGAGGGCGGCGAGGAGGGGCAGTCCGCTGCGGAGCATGGTGGCGAGCTGCTGGAGGCCGAATTCGATGTCGAGGGCGCCGGGGGGGAGGATGGAGAAGGATTTTTTCGCGGGGGCGGGCGGGGCCTGCTCTTCGAGGGACAGGACGAGGTTCCCTTCGGCGCGGAGGGCGCGGTGGGCCTCGGCGCGGGAGGGCGCTTCAAGGACGCGGGAGAGGGTCGCGCCAGCGGGGGTGCGGATGGCGGCGTTGAATTTCACGGGCGGGTGGGAGAATCGGGCATCACGGGGAATAAGCGCCGGAACGCGGGGGGAAGTTCAGGGAAAAGGAGTCGGGAGGCATGGGTTGGGAGTCGGGAATGTGCCGTTTGTTTTTGGAAACTGAGAATTCCAGATGGGAAGGGTCGATTGCGGGAAGATGCGTCGAAGACACGCTCCCCGTGTTCCCGTCGGGTTTCTCCAGACCTCAAATGAGCACTCACGGCGGGTGCTTTTTGGATTCGGGGTATGAAGCCGTGACCGGGGGCGGCACCTCGACCCGACACCCCTGCATCCCATCCCCGGGGCCTCCCGAAAAGGGGGGGCCGAAGAATTTGCCCCTTCCCAGAAAAGCGGGCTGGATCATTTTGGCGTTTTCGTCCAAATTCCCTCCACCCATGCAATGCCCCTCCGCCATCCCGCTTCCAACCCGCCGCGACGGTGCCGCCGCGCGCCCGTTCGTCAAATCGGCAGGGGGGAAAGGACAGCTCCTTCCGCCATGAAAAAGCCGACCCAAGAATCTCAAGTTCTCGCCGCCCTCCGCAAGGAAGGAGGTGCCGCCACCCTCCGGCGCCTCAACGAAATCCTCGATTTTTCCACATGGGCCACGAAAACCCCGGAGGCATCCGTCCGACGCATTGTCCAGAACTCCAAGGAAATCTTCAAAATCCGCCCCGGTCTCTGGGCGTTGGAGGAATGCCGCGCGGCCGTTCTTTCCCGCTTCAAACTGCAACCCGGCAACGCCAAAAGCGAAGAAGCCTTCTCCCACGGCTACTATCAAGGACTGCTGGTCGAAATCGGGAAACTCCGCCATTGGCAGACCTACGTCCCGGCGCAGGACCGCAACCGGCTGTTCGTGGGGAAACATCTGGTCGACATCGCCGACACCACTGAAATCCCGCCTTTCACGTGTGAACGGATCCTTCGCCGCGCACGCTCCGTCGATGTCATCTGGTTCAACGGGCGCGGGATGCCGACGAACTTCTACGAGGTGGAACACACGACAGACATCCGCAATTCCCTTTCCAAATTCTACGAATTGCAGGATTTCCATTCAGGCTTTTACATCGTGGCCGACAAATCACGGCGCAGGGAATACGAAGACAAAATCGCAGCATCCATGTTCGCGAGCATTGCCGGTCGTGTCGAATTCCTGGACTACGAACGCATTGCGGGCATGCACGAGGGCTTGGCAAAGGCTTCGGGCATGGAGTGGTGAAATGAGTTTCCCGTGAACGAGTATTTTTTCCACGCTCGAAGGCGATACCGAGTCGCCCGGCCAAGACTCCACGGTTGACAACTGCCCCGTGGGGAGCGCAGGAAACGTGCGTTTTCCAGCGACCAACGGTTCCATTGGGGATGGACGAACGCATTTCCCTTGTTTTTGTTGGTAATGCGGTTTGCATGATTTCAACAAACGGGGTCTGCAAGTCTGTTCCGTGCCGGAGTATGATGCGGAAAGCAGGTGGATTGGCAACCCACCCGCTGTCCGCGTGGGAGACACCCGATATGCTTGCTGGGCTCGCTGCCCGTCTTTTTGTTTGGGTGCCGGCGGAAAACCACCTGCCTGGGGCGCAAGACCCCGCATAGATGTATGCCACACGCAGCATCCGCCCGCTCCGGCACGGAACAGCATTTCCACCCCCAACCATCAGGAGTTCCCATGAACGACACAAGCCAAATCTTCCCCCCGGA
>Ga0310786_10009437_pt1 | contig 12390 bp, 8 predicted proteins | sample AusTroGonzalo_MG_FD_203881 | JGI IMG/M metagenome (GOLD analysis project Ga0310786, IMG submission 203881) | Bovine rumen microbial communities from tropical cattle in Woodstock, Queensland, Australia - Gonzalo_03 (v2) (version 2) | ecosystem: Host-associated > Mammals > Digestive system >...
AATCCTGGTGTACTTGCCAACTTTCTTGTGATAGCCATTAATGGTGTAGTCCGTCTTGTTGTTCTGACGACGGAGCCATGCATCATATGCGCGTACATTAACTGGCGTAAGGTCAGCAAAGGTCGTAAGGATGCCAGACTCCTCGAGAGAATCGAACACCACATTGAATCCCTTGATGGAGTTCTTGGCCAGGTTCTCCTTTGCCATATGCTCGCGGCAGAATTCCACAAAGTTCTGGCGTAGGTCATTGCCCTTGAAAGTATGTAGGTCTTCGGGTATTCTTGTATTCTCAAGATAGATATGGTTATTGAAGTTCTCAATAGTCATATCTTCACCGAGCTTCTGCATGGCTTCGATAACCTGCTCATAGTGCTTCATCTTAGCCTGAATGGTCTTGTTCTGTGCGACCACCTCCCAAGAATCCTTGTCGGCAGTACCCACACTTTCCCATTTTCTCTCGTTACGACTGAGATAGATCTGAATCTCAATTGTTCCCTTACCAGTTTTCTCTGCATTGTTTCTGCGGTCGAAAAGCAATTTTACGTTTTGTTTCATAACAGATTTTTTTTAATGCAGCCAGAGCTTCATGCATGGCAAAACTGGAGTCAAAGAAAGGAGAGAGGAGAGGTGGTTTCTTAGTTAATTAAGCGTGTATCACATGTGTGTTACATTTGTATCACATCGAAAAAATGCGTATCACAAGCCGTATTTAGGTCATGTCACGATAATTGGAAGTGTATCACATTTCAAAAGTGGATGTATCACGTTTTGTATCACATTTCTGTCCAACTCTGTCCAATTCTGTCCAAGGATTTCCGCCCAGACTGCGTGGTTCAACATTTGTTATTGTGAACAAAACATCTTTAAGATTAGTTAGTTAGCAGTACACTTACCGCTCTAGTACAGCTTATAAAAAGCAAAAACGACAAACTTAATTTGTTCGTCGTTTTCTGTACTTAGTACACCCGCAGAGGCTCGAACTCTGGACACCCTGATTAAGAGTCAGGTGCTCTACCAACTGAGCTACGGGTGCAACGTTTTGTGTGCTTGTTCAGCGCTCTTGCTGAATTGCGGGTGCAAAGGTACACATTATTTGCGTAACAGCCAAATTTTTCGGAGCTTTTTTTTGAAAAATAGCGAAAAAAGAGGAATTGGACGGGGGTTTACCTAAAATTTATAGGTATAACCCACGCCCAACACGTGGAAATTGCCTTCGTCGGCATCGCTGTCGTAATAGCGCTGGAAGATGTACTTGGCATCAAAAGAATGATGTTTGTCCAAGCGTATCTCGGTGCCAATGCCATAGCGAATCTTCTCGAGCGAACGGGCTACGGTGCTCTCGGCATTAATATAAGGACGGAACGTGTGCGAGAGCTTGTACTTCAGCATCAGGCGATTACGCCAGGCGTTCTTGCCCTTGCCGTTGTAGGTCTTATCCTTCACCTTGCCGCTGTTCACGTTGGTGCGCGATACGGTGACCTCGGGGCGGTAGGTGTATTGCCAGCGCTCGCGAAGCGAGAGGTCGAAGTTGCCAAAGCTCACCGAGCCACTAAGTGAGGTGTTGAAGCGATGGCGCGTGCCCCAATATTCGGCCAGCTTGTCGTGGTCGTCGTTCCACTTCTCGTTGTTGTCGCGGAGCAGTGTGTAGCCAGCCGAGAGTTTCAGCCAGCTGGTCAACTTATAACTCGCATCGGCACCCAGACTCCAGCGTTCTATCTCGCTGCTGTTGTCGCGTGTGCGAAGCTCTGCCCCACCCTGGGCACTCCAGCGTGAGTCTATCTTTTTCTCAACATTCACCTCGGTCCACACACCAAAGTCGTCGTCACTCTGGGCATGGGTTGCCAGGGTGAATGGCGCCAGGAAGAGGACTGCGGCAAGACGATTCCTCATGCTACGGATGTTCATCAAACGTTTCTCCATTGTGATTTGCGAACTTTAAACTGTCCATCAACCTCGCTGGCCTTGCCCGGTCCATCGTAGGTAACGCGCAGCACCACGGTGTCTTTCAGGAAATCGAAGCCGCCCACTTCCACCTTCTTGATCTTCAGTCCGGTACGCTCTTCAAGGTCAGCAATGAGCTTCTCTTTGTTTTCGGGCTTGCACAGCTCGGGACGGTCGTACTGGATGAGTTTGGTGTTAAGAATCTTCAGACTGCGTTCGCACATGACGATGAAGCACATGACGATAGCATCAATGACGGCCAACTTTAGGAGATCCAACACTATGGCGATGCCCCACTCGCTCTCAGCGTCGAACATGGCGTGAACCACCGATAGGCAGATGATGATGAAGAGGTAGGTCATCTCGCGAACGGGCATGGTGTCGGTGCGATAGCGCATGATGCTGAAGATACCGAACAGACCGAGTCCAACGCCCATGGTGGCCTTGCCGCGGTCCATACCCATCATGAAGAACACCAGGAAGAAAATGGCCACCGACATGAGCATGAAGGTGAAATAGAAATCACGGCGGCGCGACTTCTTATAGTAGAGTCGGTCGATGATAACCCAGTTGACCAGCATGCACAACGCGAATCGGAGAAGTGCATAGCCAAAATCACTCACGAAGAAATTAAAAATGTAATCCATTAGTTTTATTTTTTTACCTTAAATTATTATTCTTGTTTTGAATTCACATGTGCCACAATGTAACAATATAACATTATAACATTAAGCATATCTCAGTACGAACGCCTAACCTTTAGTCTCTAATATCTTCTCCACGTCGCGCAACTTCTGGCGGAAGCGGTTCACAGGCAATGCCTGATTGGTGAGGGCAGCACCCATGCAGTATTTACTGAAGCCGTGGGGATGGATGTGCAGTTGGCGCAGCATCTCGAGCACGGGCGAAAAGACGAGTCCATCGCGCTTCAACTCGATGATAACCAGTTGGCCCATGTCGCGGTCGGTATTGGTCTGCACATTATGAAACTGCAGGGCGGTGTCAATGGTGAGGCGCTCGGTCTTGGCCTTGTTCACCAACGTGACGCGACGAAAGTAGTTATGCATATGGGGTATCAGTGTGTCGACATCAAACTTGAGATGCGAGGCCAAGAATTCTCTTTTACCTTCATCGGTTAAGTCCATGTCTTTCACCTCAATACGCTTCTTCTTGGTACGTCCATGATTGTTCTTCGTCTTCACCTCCATAAACTGCAGATGACTGCTCACATAGGTGCGAAAACGAATCTTCTGACGGTTGGTGTGACCACACTGATGCTGACGATACATGGCAAAGGTGTCGGTATCGTAGTAGGTGGTATCGTAAAGCATGTTTCGCTCGCCATCGATATCCTGAACGTAATAGTCGGATTGGGCCATCGCCAGCAGTTTCCTCAGCATAGGGAGCGTCGTCACGAACTTGGTGTCCGTGCGATTCATCAGTTTTACACTGCTCATCTCGGCCAAAGTAATGGGGGCGAATGATGCCAGTAAATCGTCCATATTAAGCTTTTAGTTATTTGAAATCGGTGCAAAAGTACACATTTTTGCAGAATTGTGCAAATAATTTCAGTGTACAGTGCATTTTTTCGGATAAATTTTTCAAAAATTCATGCGAATTGTTTATCTTTGCACATTGTTATTATACATATTTATGGAGAACAAAATAAAGTTTATTGCAGGGCCCTGCGTCATTGAGTCGGCCGAGCTGCTGGATACAGTGGCAAGGAAATTGGTTGACATCAATGAGAAGTTGGGCACAGACATTATATTCAAGGCCTCGTTCGACAAGGCCAACCGCACATCCATTCACTCGTTCAGAGGTCCCGGCATTGAAAAGGGACTGCAGATGCTGGCCGACGTGAAAGCAAAATACGGATTAAAGTTGCTCACCGATATTCACGAAGCTTGGCAGGCCGAGCCTACAGGCCAGGTAGTCGACGTGATTCAGATTCCCGCTTTCCTATGTCGTCAGACCGACCTTCTGGTGGCGGCAGCCAAAACGGGCAAGACGGTGAACATCAAAAAGGCGCAGTTCCTGGGCGGACGCGACATGCTGTATCCCGTAGAGAAGGCTCGCGAAGCTGGTGCCAAGGAGGTGTGGCTCACGGAGCGCGGCAACATGATGGGTTATGGAAACCTGGTGGTTGACTTCCGTAACATCAGCGACATGAAAGAGATAGTGCCCACGGTCATCATGGACTGCACGCACAGCGTTCAGCGACCCGACGCCAAGGGCGGAAAGACGGGCGGCGACCGCCGTTTCGTGCCAGCAATGGCGCTGGCTGCCAAGGCTTTTGGCGCCACGGGCTATTTCTTCGAGGTGCACCCCACCCCGGATCAGGGTCTGAGCGACGCAGCTAACATGCTGGAGCTGGACAAGTTGGAGAACCTGGTAAAACAAATTATCGCATGACAACAAGAGAATACGGCATACAAGCTATCAAAGACGAGGCTGAAGCCTTGCTGGAGCTGATTCCTAAAATGGACGAGAACTTCGACCGGGCCGTCGACCTGATACTGCAGTGCAAGGGAAAGGTGGTGGTGACGGGCGTTGGTAAGAGTGGACACATCGGTGCCAAGATTGCTGCCACGCTGTCGTCAACGGGTACTCCTTCGTTTTTCATCAATCCGCTCGATGTCTTCCATGGCGATCTGGGCGTGATGACGAGCGACGATGTGGTGATTGCCATCTCGAACTCCGGACAGACGGACGAGTTGCTGCGCTTCATCCCTATGGTGCTGCACACTAAGATTCCTATCATCGGCATGAGTGGCAACCCTAAGTCGCTGCTGGCCAAATACTCTACGTATCACCTCTATGTGGGTGTCAGCAAAGAGGCGTGCCCACTGAACCTGGCTCCAACGAGCAGTACCACGGCCACGCTGGCCATGGGCGACGCGCTGGCCATTGCCCTGATGCAGAAGCGCAACTTCCGCCCGCAGGACTTCGCGCATTTCCATCCCGGCGGCGAACTGGGTAAGCGCTTGCTGACAACGGCGCAGGACGTGATGCGTGCCGACGAACTGCCTGTTTTCGCACCGGAAACATTGCTGGGAACGGCTATCATGCTGGTGAGCGAAGGTAAGTTGGGACTGGGTGTGGCTCAGGTGGACGGCAAGATTGCCGGACTGATTACCGACGGCGACATCCGTCGTGCCATCGAACGCTGGCAGGCCGACTTCTTTAACCATACGGTGAGCGATATCATGACGCGCAAACCGAAAACGGTGAACCTGGAAACAAAAATCACAGAAATACAACGCATCATGCAGGAATACAAGATTCACTCAGTGCTGGTGGTCAGCGACGACAACCGACTACTGGGTGTGGTCGACCACTATTCGTGCATGATTTAGCAAGAAGATAAATAGTATGAAAGTCCTAAGAAAGCTTATATTCATTCTGCTGACAGTCATCGCACCACTACATGTGATGTCGGCCGACTATGTATTCAAGATTCTGGATGCAAGGCAGGGTCTTACATCGAGTCAGGTGAACTGCATCTTGAAAGACTCGCGCGGCTTTATGTGGTTCGGCACGCCAGCCGGACTCTATCGTTACGATGGCTATATTTACAAGCACTTCCAGTGCGACTCGCAGGACGGCTCGTCGCTGCCCGACAGCTATATCGAGAGTATTCAGGAGATGGATGGCGATCTTTGGATTAAAACACCCGCGGGATACTGCATCTATCATCCGCAGTCAGAGAGCTTCGAACGCGACATGCGACTGGTGTTCTCGAGAATTGGACTGAAAGAGGTGCCTTCCATCATCTATATCGACCGACACAAGAACCTGTGGGGTTACATCGCCGGCAGGGGCACCATCTGCTATAACACTCAGCAGCAACTGCATTTTGAATTTGGTTATACCAACGACGCTAATGGCATCCCGCAAGGTAATATCTGCTCGATTGGCGAGTGTAAGGATGGTACGGTGCTGGTGTACGACGACGGACGTATGGCTTGTTGCGAGGTGATTCCTCAGCAACATGTGGTGTGGAAGAGTACGGAGATTGCTCAGCAGCACTTGAGAAACACCAAGACGCTCAGAGTATTTGCCGACCAGATGGATAACCTTTGGCTCTATGGTCAGGGCACGCTGTTCCTCTATAACAAGAAGACGCATGAATGGAACACGCACATCGGCGACGAGCTGGGCCTGTCTAGCGTGACCGTCGACCATGCTGTCAACTCAATCGGTGGCGACCGCAGCGGCAATGTATGGGTGGGCACCAACCGTCATGGACTGGTGAGAATCAATGTGAACACGCATGCCATGGAGTATGTCGCCATCAAAAGCATGAGCCCGTTCAGAATGGCGAAAAGCAACGTCGGTGTGCGAAGCATCTATGTGGACGACACGGACTTGCTATGGGTGGGCACTGCTAAATCGGGCGTTGCCTATACCGGACAGAACATCTATAAGTTCGAGGCAATGACTCTGGGCGACATCACAGCACTGGCACAGGACAATACGGGAAAGGTGTGGTACGGAACAAGTGACAACGGACTACTGGACTACGATGGACGACTGGCTAGTCTGAAAGTATCGGCCTTGGTCTATACCAACGACGGAAGCTTGTGGGTTGGTTCTATCCAGAACGGACTGACAAGAATAAAGAACGGACAGTCTACCATCTACTCGGTGGCGCAGGACAGCACACGACGCACGCTGATAGACGACCACATCAACGCACTTACGGCCGACAAGATGAACAACCTTTGGATTGCTACCGATGGCGGACTGCAGGTGTATAACCCTCGAACTGACCAATTCTCAAGCTACACGCGCGAAAATGGCAAGATCAGGGTAAACAACATCACTTCGCTCTATTATGCTAAGGGCAATAAGATGCTGATTGGAACATCTGAGGGACTCATTATTCTTAATATCTCGACCTCAGAGATGAAGTACCTTACGGGCAACTCTACCAACCTGTCGAAGTTTACAAACAACTATGTCACGCAGGTGTTCGAGGATTCGCGAGGACTTATCTGGGTGGGCACGCGCGAAGGTGTGAACATCTACAACCCTGAGAACGACATTCTGAACTACTTGACGGAGAAGAACGGACTCTGCAACAACAATATCTGCGGCTTTGCCGAGGACAAAAACAAGAACGTTTGGATTTCTACGAGTAACGGTCTCTGTCGTATTGTGACGCAAAGAAACCACGAGGATGGAACTTACAACTTCGGCTTGTACAACTATACTCATGCTGACGGTCTGCAGAGCGACGAGTTCAACCTCGGTGCCATGATGGTGAACAATGATGGCAACGTGTATTTCGGCGGACTGAATGGCATTAACTGGGTCAGAAAGAGAACTGCCGATGAAACAGAGAGTCTGCCTCGAGTAATGCTGACGCAGTTCTTCATTGGCGAAGAGGAAATATTCACCGGACATGCCTATGATGGCAATGTGCCCCTGCAGCAATCGCTGAACGAAAGTAGCAGGATTGAACTGAATAGCGACCAGAACACGTTCACAATTAAGTTTGCCGCTGGCAACTATAACCAAAGCGAGCGCCTGCAGTTTATGTATATGATGGAGGGGCTGGACAAGACCTGGCGCGACGGTGATGCCATGAAGCACGGCGTTACGTTCACCGACCTGCCATCGGGCACATACAAGCTACATGTCAAGGCCATCAGCGCCGAGGGTGCGGTGAGCAATCAGGAGCGCGTTATCGAGATTGTCATTAGAAAGCCTTGGTTCCTGCAGTGGTGGATGCTGGTGGTCTATGCCATCGTATTGATTGTAGCGATATACCTCTGGAAACAGGGAATGAACGAGCTTCGTGCTCTTTGGAAGAAGAAGAATGCCATCCTTGTTGAACTGGCACGACAGAAGGAGGAAATCAAGGCTGCAAGTGACGACTTGCGTCAACCTATGTCGAGAATGACAACAATCATCATGAATCTCTCGGAAAAGGAAAGTACACTGGAGGAACGCGAACAACTGAACACACTACACTCGCAGATGTTGCAGGTCATCACCCGTGTGAGTGATATGCAAATGGCTCTGGAGAATCCCCAGGAAAAAGCCAAGAAGAATGTTCATCGCTTCTATGAGCTGAATAGCAATGGCGAGATGAGTTTGCCAGAGGTTCTCAACGACGAACTGACTTCAGAAATCAGACCTTATCAGTCAGAACTTCCATCGGCGAAGTTCCGTGTGGTGTTCATCGATGGCAACCAGGAGTTCACACAATTCGTTTACTCAAGACTGAAATATGTATACGACATCCATCCATATGACAATATCCATAGAGCGGCCACCGAGATTGAATCGATGATGCCCGACTTGGTGATATGTAAGCAGGATATGGAGGGAATGACTGGTAGTGAACTGTGCAACAACATCAAGATGCACCCCACCCTCAACAAGATGACCGACACGAAGCTGTCAGGACAAGAGATGATTAACCAGAACATCACAATGGCTGCCGACGACTACCTCGCAAAACCGTTTAATATTCAGGAGGCCGTGATGAGATTCAATAAGTTGCTGGGCATTGGACCGTTCGAGATTAACAGCGACCTGATTGAAGGTGCTGAGACGCGACAGTTGGAAGACAGGAACTCAAGTATGACAACGGCTACGGAAAGCATGGATTTGGCAACTATCAGTACTTCGGGTGCCATCAATGAGGATGAAATGTTGAGGGCTGTCAGCCTGCGCGTGATGAAGAACCACAGCGACGATGCTATAGAAAGCAACTATCTCTTTGGCAACGATCACGAGGAAATGCACGATAAATACAGCATGTCGGATACTATGGACCAGCAGCTGCTGAACAGCATCGAGCAATACGTTCAGCAAAACATGAATCGTGGCACCATCAACCTCGAAGATATGGCATCGGCCATGGGCATGAGCATGAAGCCGCTATTCCAAAAGGTACGCGAGATTACCGGCAGAACACCTGCCGAGGTAGTGCGCGACCTTCGACTGAAACATGCCTGCATACTGTTGCAACGCACGAACATCAACATGAGTGAATTAGCCAATCATGTGGGATTTGCCACGGGCGAACACTTTATCAATATCTTTAAGGAAAGATTCGGCATATCGCCATCAGAATACAGATTGAAATACAGGAAATGAGTAATAACACACACATGCGAATCAGGGCAATTATCATTGCCCTTGTTTCGTGTTGCGTCTGCATAAACGCACAGAACAACGAATCACTGTCATCTGACTCACTTATACAAAAGCAATTGGAGGACTACGGCATCACGTTTACAAAGAACAACAGCGTAGCGCTCCTTATGTCGGGACAGGAAAAGTTTGATGATATGTTTGAAGCCATTCGTCAGGCTAAACACAGCATTCATTTGGAGTATTTCAATTTCCGCAACGACTCTATCGCCATGCTTTTGTTCGACCTCCTGAAGCAAAAGCGACACGAAGGCGTAGAGGTCAGAGCTATGTTCGACGGATTTGGCAACGACTCGAACAATCAGCCACTGAAGAAACGCCATCTGAACATATTACGTGCCGACAGCATCAACATCGTAGAGTTCGACCCAATCCGCTTTCCTTGGGTGAATCATATCTGGCCCCGAGACCATCGCAAGATTGTAGTTATAGACGGAAGAATTGCCTATACGGGGGGCATGAATGTAGCCGATTATTATATAAAAGGTACGGAACAGGTTGGCGCATGGCGTGACATGCATTGTCGCCTGGAAGGTGGTGTGGTTAATGACCTGCAGTTAATCTTTACGCGCATCTGGAAGAAAGCCACGGACGAGGATCTATGTACTCAGCCCCAATATTTCCGTGCTTACGAACAGGTGGAGGCTATTGGACTGAAGACAGATACAACGGCTACGAAAGGACAGAAAACGGTGGGAATCATCAACCGGGAGCCTCGCACCACCAACGATGTGATGCGCTATTTCTATGTTAATGCCATAGACGATGCGAAGGATTCTATCCACATCATCAACCCCTACTTCACTCTGATTCCCTCTGTTAGCAAAGCCATTAAACGAGCTATTAAGCGCGGCATCAAAGTGGACATCATGCTATCTGCAAAAAGCGATATCCCACTCACTCCCGACTGCGCCTTCTACAATGCCCATAAACTGATGAAGAAGGGGGCTCATGTATGGCTCTATCAACCAGGATTCCACCACTCAAAGATTATGATGGTAGATGGCAAGTTCTGTACTGTTGGCAGCACGAATCTGGATGCTCGAAGCATGCGCTTTGACTATGAGGAAAATGCCGTCATCATAGATAAATGCACAACAAAGGAGTTGGACGATATGTTTGAGCGCGACAAGAAAGAGAGCGTTTACCTGACACCCGAGACATGGAAGGAATTTCGCACACCCTGGCAGCGCTTCAGGGGGTGGTTCGCTCATTTACTGAGACCATTTCTTTAGGCAACAAACATGGCACCGTTATTGATTGGCAGGTTATCTTTTAACTACAGATAGTTCACAGCGTCGAGCATCAATAGGACATCCATCTGACTTATATGATGTCGGCGCAGCATTTCAGCTTTCTCTACAAGCAACATTTCTCTAAAATCTGTAGTCTCACCTGCCGCCTTCCGTAGTTCCACATACTTTTTGAATGCTCCTACAGCCTCGTCATTCTGATTTGCAAACCAAAGACAGAAGGCGTAACTCTTAAGGTCATCTGCCTGACTATGCGCAACAGCCAGTAATTGTTCGTACAGCGACAGAGCTTGCTCGTATTTGTCTTGTCCTGTCAGAACCTCGGCCAAGCCACGTTTTACGTATAAGTCATCAGGATACTCATAATTTAGCTTATACAGATATTTCTCGGCCTCATTATAACGATACATATTGCTGAGACTATAAGCCAGATAAAGCATATAGCTCTTCTTTTCAGGCTGAATCTGCAACAGTTTCTCGTAGTTCTCAATGGCAGCCTCATAGCAACCTAAATCAAAAGATGCACGGGCAAGTCCAATCATAGCTCGCTCGTCATCAGGATTCAGTTCCAAAGCTTTCTGGAAACAATCGGCAGCATGAGCTAACAGCGACTTCTTGTGTCTACATATGCCACCCTTCATCATATAGAGCTGATAGTTATACTGCTCTTGAGGTATCATCTCCAGGATTCGGAGCGCATCGTCTGCATGCTGGCGTTTGATAAGAAACGACGCCACCTCATGGAAATGTCTTTTCAAAGGCGTCTCGTTGAATAAACTACAAGTAAAGAACAGCAGGCTCCTATCCTTTTCAAACGGATTGGGGAACTCAAATCTCTTATCAAAAATATTGTAGAAGCGATACAGGTTCTGAAGATATATGCGACGAATATAGGCGGGTTTTGTCTTTTCCTCTGGGTCTACCTCACCGCCAACAGGCATTGGTGTGGCTGTGCCATTGTCCATCATCTCGATCATCTTTGAGGGCAACTGACTTCTCACCTGTTCGAAAGCCAATACAAGCGAATATTTGTCACTATCGCAAAAAGAACCTACATTGGCTATATGATGCAGCATCTTACTCCCCTTATCCTTTTCCCATAAATGAGCAATGGCAGGATGGTTTGGCATAAATGGGGCAAACCAACTGGAGATGTCCTGGAAAAAGGGGAAGCGCTTCATTTGACGAAAACCAGCATAATAGATGTCCGTGCCTTGCTTCTGCATATCGGCCATGCGCTTCATGCTTTTCTCCATCTTGTCCATATCACGTTCCAGCGCATCTGGATGAAGAATATCCTCCAGACTATCCTCATCCATATCGAGCCCTCCACCTTGCGACATCTGAATACGACTACCATTCACCAAATCGGGCATAATCTCATCGTGAATCGTCTTTTGGTCGTTGTCTGTATCCATGCAGTAATACAACTGCATTTGAAGCTCTGTCAGTTCTTTGCAATTTGATTCGTCCTGACATATCGTATTCACAATATCGACAACTTCAGGAAATATCTCTGCTTCTGTGGCATCAGTTGCCAGCACCCAACCTACCAATGCACGCTGACGGACCTGAATATCGGAACTCTGTTGATAAAGTGTAGTCAGCACTTTGAACTTATTGATATCAAACGCGTTTTGCAGCGACAACGATATAGCACTGACAATCATCAACTGGTCGTTGCCATCGATTGTAGGAGCCAGAAGTAAATCTACGAAAGCATCGCACAGGGAGTCCTTCCAAAGATGGGAAGTGAGAATGTAATCGAAAATGTCGTTCACCAACTGCTGATGACGCATGTTTAATTCCATTCGTTTCTTTTGCTGAATATGCTGAGGCTCCAAATCCAGTAATACTGAGTCGGTTACATATGCCTCCAAATCACTTTTGATAGAAGCGACAGCCCATTCCGTGCGCACCATTCGCGGACGCTTGTATACCCCCTGCAAGTACGAACTCTCCATAAAGCGCTCGTGCAAGTCTCTATTGACAACAAGCTGATATAACCGATGCTGCAACTGGC
>Ga0310786_10009438_pt1 | contig 12388 bp, 19 predicted proteins | sample AusTroGonzalo_MG_FD_203881 | JGI IMG/M metagenome (GOLD analysis project Ga0310786, IMG submission 203881) | Bovine rumen microbial communities from tropical cattle in Woodstock, Queensland, Australia - Gonzalo_03 (v2) (version 2) | ecosystem: Host-associated > Mammals > Digestive system >...
CCCGCCTCTCGGACGCCGCCTCTGAAAAAGTCATCGCATTCTTCTCTACTGAACTTACCGTAGCAGCCTCTGTTAGAATACAAGCAGTCATGAATAATTGCAGCGCAGTTATAAGTCATATTCTTCTTGTCCCACTTAGGTAGGAACCAAGTAAAGGCAGCCGGAACGCTAGCGCCGTCAGTGCGGAATCCCTTCTTGAGCTTAAGAGTAAGGGTATACTCTTGGTCGCCCTTCTTGTAGATTGCTGTAATGACACTGTCAGCTGTAAAAGTCCAGATTTTGTCCTTTGAAGAAGTAATAATATCGTTGAACACAATTTTTCTCAATGTTACAGACATAATAATACCTCCTATTGTATTTATCTTTAGAGCGGATTTTATGACCTATAAATACATTGACATTTTTAAACGATAGGTAAATATGAATATTCTTTTAACGAAATTTATGGCAGCAAGATTCAACTCATTTTCAGATGTTGAAAGAATGTATGGGGGATGCGACGTAAACTCTTTGACTTTTAGAAAGATTGCTGAAGCGTACCCGGAACATACATTCTACTATGCCGGGGCCTCTGATCTTTCTAAATCCAATACAGATATCCCGCAAAATTTAAAAGACCTCTACACGCCTATTAAGGCGTTTGCGAAGGCCAATGGATATGATCCTTCTGGCAAAGATCCTCAGCCAGGACATAAGCCTTTCTATCAGGCAGCCGTTGACTACTGTAAGCAAAATGACATGAAGTTTGACCTTGCTTTGTACTTGTATGACCAGACGTTTACGATTTGTCATTGGGCAGATGGTTACATCTCAGAAGTCAAGGGAACGCCTTTGAAGACTCTTGTTTCACAAAGGTCAATGGCGCACACCCTCGTTCTTGCAAATGACCTCAACGTTCCTCTATATCTTATGGTCATTGACCCTCGTCAAATCAATAAGATTGTAGGCGATATGAAACCACCTGTCAAGATCTTTGGACAATGCAACACGATTGACCGTACGAAGTACTACGTCAACCTAAAAGACAAGGAAGTTAAAGAAGTTCCTATGGTCTATTCAGGAATTGAACGCTTCTTCCTTCTCGGTAAAGAACGTGTTGACTTCTCTAACCCTGACGATATTAACCCAAATTTCTTTGAGTCGTATAAGAAAGACAATGAATTCGTAATGACACTTAACGGCTCTTTATTCCGTCTTGAATACATCAGAAAGTGGCTCTTCCCGTTCCGTCCAAAGCAGAAAGTCTTTGGCAAGTGGGACTGGGGTAAGTTGGCTGAGAAGGTTCATGCTTATGGCCTTGACAAGAATTTTGTGAAAAAAGGCATGACCGAGATGGAAGATGTTATGTGGAGAACGAAGTTCACGTTCGTCGTTCCTGCTGACAAGACGACTACCAACTTTGTCACTCAGAAGGTCTATTCTATGCTTTACTATGGCATCATTCCTTTCTGGGACAAGAACGCCTATGATACAGACAACTACTACAAAGACATTCCTGACTATGTAAAGGTTGAAACTCCTGAGGAATTGTGGGAGAAAATTGACTTTCTCAACAAGAACCCGGAAGAATACAAGAAGCTCTTGAAGCAATGCTATGATGCTCTCAAGCCTAAGTATTTTACGACCGAGTACATTCATGAAGTCTTTGACTGCATCTTGAAGAAATAAAATTACACAAAGCAAAAACCCGAAAAAGTTATTATATTTTGACTATGGATAAGAAATACACATTTGTTTTAGACTGCGACGGAGTGTTTACCGACGGTACATTCCACTATAATTCTGAAGGAAAATGCGAGAAGGTTTTTGGACCTGATGACGCCGATGCTCTTAAGTTGATACAAGATCAAGTGAACATCGTCATCTGCTCGGCGGATCATCGAGGATTTCCAATCACAAAGAAGCGCATAAATGATATGGGTTTTGAGTTGACTTGCGTCAAGTCAAAAGACCGTCTTCAGTGGATTAAAGATAACTGCAAAGGCACAGTAGTTGCTTACATGGGCGACTCTTTCCAAGACGCTCCAATCTTCCAAGGCGTAGATGTTCCGATCTGCACTGCTGATTCGTCTTTCTTGGCAAAAGAGTATGCTGAGTATATCACGCCTTCAAAGGGCGGAAATCGTGCTGTCGCTGACGCTGTCTTCTATCTTGCTGACCGTTGGTTTGGAATGACTCCAGAACAACTCCTTAAGATGGACGTAAATTAAAAGGAAGGGAAAATGAATTATAAAGAGATGAAAGAAAAGGTCCTTGCTGAAATGAATGAACAGTTAAGTTCATTTGATGAACGCATTGTGGACCAGTTTGTTGAAGAATTGGCAGCAAGACGAGGACGAGTAATCGTCGGACATGCTGCTGGAAGAATGGGTTACGGTCTTCGTGCTTTCATCATGAGACTTCGTCATTTGGGTTTTGATTCTTTCTGGTACACCGACACAACGATTCCGCACTTGAATGAAAATGATATGTTCATTTTCTCTTCAGGTTCTGGAAAGACGAAAACCGTCGTTGATGTTGCGGAAATTGCGAAGAACAAGACAAAGTGCCGTGTAGTCGCTGTAACTGGTGATGCAGGCTCTCCGCTTGCAAGAATTGCCGATCTTGTTCTTAAATTCAAAGGATGCAACAACGGTTTGAACTCTGAGAACTCTCCAGACAAGATTACTTCAATCCAGCCGATGACGACTTTGAATGAACAGACTATGTTTATTTTCTTTGACTTGGTCTCGTTGAAATTGATGGAGAGATTGAGCGAGGACAATGGTACAATGTCACATAGACACAACTCCGTAGAATGACCTAAAGGAATAGAATATGAATATAAGTACATCATTGATTTGTATGAACATGGCTAATGTTGAAAAAGACATTGCCACAATTCTTGACAAAGCCGGCGATGATAAGCGTTTCCACTGGATGCACGCTGATTTCATGGACTCCAAATTCGTACCTCGTCTTGGAATTTCGCCTGAGCTTATCAGAGACATTAAGAAGACTTTTCCGCAAATTCACATTGACTCTCACTTGATGATTGCCGATCCGTACACTTATGTGGACGTTATCGCTCCGTACTCTGATTGGGTCGTCTATCATTTGGAAGCAGTTACGGATCCTGTTCGCACACTTCAGAAGATCCGTAAGACATGGCCGAATGTAAAGGTCGGTCTTGCTTTGAACTTGACGACACAGTTTGACCCGGCATTGATTAAGCTCTTTGACGGCGTGATGTTCATGGGAATCTCTCCTGGAGTTCTTGGGACAAATTCATATCCGGCATTGGTAAAACCTAAGATTGCTCTTTGTCCGAACCAATATCATTACTTTGTTGATGGGTCGGTGAACTTCGAGACAATCAAGGACTATAACGCAATCAATCCGAACGGAACTCTTGTTTGCGGATCTTCAACAATGTTTAAGATTGATGACCAGACTAAAGGTCTAAATAGAGCAGAATTGGTTGAGACAAACATCAGCCGCATTAAAAACGCACTTGGGGTAGAAAAACATGCATAAAACAGTTGTCATTCCAGCTGCTGGCTTGGGCTCACGCCTTGATGAATTCACGAAGAATTACAACAAGGCTATGTGTACGCTTGGCCCGAAGCCGGTGATTTCTTACATCATTGAAAAGTTTACGAAAGAAGACGAGATCATTGTCTTGTTAGGATATAAGGGAGATTTGCTTAAACAAGTCATCAAAATTGCTTATCCTGACTGGAACATTAAGTTCGTCAATGTTGATAAGTTTGAAGGCGAAGGATCTGGCTTGGGATATTCATTGTCTTGTGCTAAAGATCTTTTACAGAAACCGTTCTTGTTCTGGTCTAATGACTCTGTCATTGATGACGACGTAAACAAGTGGGACTATTCGTCAGATTTTATGATTTTGTCTGAATTTCGCCCAGCTTTGGCAGACCAGTATCGTCATGCTTCAATCGGAAATGGAAAGGTCAACAGAATCTTGCCAAAGGGAGAATATGATCCTAAGGGCAAGACAACATTGCCTTACATCGGAATTTCGTTCATTCATGACTTCCAAACTTTCTGGAACGTCTTTGAAACTCAGCGTGATATTTTCATCGCTGCGGGAGAATCTGCTGGATTGAACGCAATCTTGCCGACAAAGTACTACGTCACTAAGTCTTGGCTTGATACTGGCAATAAAGCAGAACTTATCGCTGCAAAGAAGAAGTATTCCGACTTGATGGAAGAAACCATTCTTGAAAAGCCAGAAGAAGCAATTTGGTTTTTTGACGATGTCGTTGTGAAATTTCACATAGATCCTAAGTTCATTACTGGTCGTGTTGAACGCTTCAAGACATTCGTTAATGCTGACATGAAGAAGGCAGGCGTTCGTCTTCCAGATCTTTTGGCCTGGGACAAGAACGTTTATTCATATCGCCGTGCTCCTGGACACATTATGTCTAAGAGAGTGACTCCGACGAATTTTCAACTTTTCTTGACGAATTTCATCGGTAAGATTGAAGAAAAGCATGTATCTTCCGAATATCGTCAGGCGATGGTAAATGACTTCTATCGTGATAAGACTTTGTCCAGAATTAAGAAGTACTGCGAAACTTATGAAGATCTTGATGAATCTTGCACAATCAACGGTTATCCTTGCTATCCCGCTAAGGACATGATTTCTAGCATTAACTGGGACTTGATTGCTGACAAGATTATCGTCACAGACAATTATCATGGAGACTTCCATCTTGAGAACGTTCTTATCAATAAGACTTCTGAAGGCAAGGACGAGTACATCATGCTCGACTGGCGTCAGAATTTTGGTAAGACTCAGGACGGCGACATCTACTATGATTTGGCTAAAATGTGGCATTCTTTAATCGTCAATCATAACTTCGTTAAGGAAGGAAGATTTGAGATTAAGATCAAGAAGGACGGAGAAATTATCATTGACATTAACCGTTCATTCATTGATACTGAATGTGAAGAAGCACTTAAGAGATGGTTCTCGCATCCGTTCTCTTGGTATGATTCTGCTTGCAATAGTTCAAGAGTACTTCAATTTGATATGTACTTCGCACAGTTCTTGACTGCGCTTATCTTCTTGAACATTGCTGCTTGTCATACTGGAGACTACAGCCGCTTCTTGTTCCATTTGGGTAAGTACTTGATGTCAAGATTCTTGGATGAACATCACGAATACATCAAGAAGAACTAAAATGGAAAGTTTTTGGGCAGTTATAAATACTGCCCATTTTTTTATTAAATTTGTATTGAATTTCATATAGCATTAAAGCTGAAAAGGAGATGAAATGAAAGCATATAAGAATGTCTATTACGATAGATGGAATAAAGAAATTTGTGTTCGTTATGTAGGCGACTCGCATTATACACGCATTCCGTATCAAAAAGACTATTGGGTTAAGGATCCGACTGGCAAGTCAATCGTTAAAGACCAGTTCGGTATTCCGATGATTAAAAAGCAACTCACTGACAAAGAAATTCTCAAGACATTGAAGCGAAACGGTATTCCTGTTGCAGAATCTGATCTTCGTGAAGAAGTGAAGTGGATGCATGATACTTACGATAAGGTTGAACTTAAGGCGACTGTTAAAGATTTCAAGATTGGTGTATATGACATTGAATGTCAAGTGCCGGAAGATGGCGGATTCCCGAAACCGGAAGAAGCAAAGTTTCCGATTAACTTGATTACTGTCATTGACTATAATACAAGAGTTCCGACTACGTTCTCGACTCTTGATATTCACGAAGACCAGTACATCAAGAATCTTCATAAACATGATGATGAACTTATCATGCTTCGAGATTTTTGTAAGTGGATGAATCAGGAAAACTTTGATATGATTACGGGTTGGAACTCCGTTCTGTTTGACATGCCGTACATCATTAACCGAATACGTCGTCTTCGTGCCGAAAGAGGCGTGAAAACTGAATTTGAAAATCTTTTGTCTCCGTTGGGCAAGAGACCTGAAGCAAAAGATATTTCTGACAAGAAGCAAGGAAATGAACTTGGCTCTTCTTATGAAATTCCTGGGTTGATTCATCACGACTACATGGAACTTTATAAGACTTTCGCTAAACATGACCCGCTTCCATCATATTCACTTGGGTATGTTTCAAACATTGAGCTTGGAACTGGAAAACTTGAGTATGAAGGAACTATCAACACCATTTGGCAGACTAATCCGCAGCAGTTCGGTGACTATAACGTAGTTGACAATGTCCGAATCGTTGAAGTTGAAGATAAGAAACAGATCTTCCCGCTCATCATTGAGTATATGTTTGACTGTCTTGTAACTCTTGATAAAGTCTACAACAAAGTACCGACTACTGAAGGATATTTCATGCGTTACATGCATAATGAAAATGTCGTTATGCGTGATAAGCCAGATCATCACGAGGACTGGTGGCACATTGAAGGCTGCTATAAAGTCAAAAGAAATGATAGTTCAACTTACTATCAAAACTGCGAATGGGAAAAAGAAGAATATGACTTTGAAGACTTCCATGTGAAGGCAGGTTACTGTTATGACTTCCCTGGGCGATATGACGACTGCATGTCGTTTGACATTACGTCATCTTATCCGCATCATATCATGCAGTTCAACATCTCGCCGGAAGTTCTTGTCAAACATCCGTCTGCAGAAGATGTCGCAAGTGGTCGAGTAATTCTCACAGATGTCAATGATGTGGGATTCTTGAGAACCGATAATGCGATTTTGCCGACTGTCGTTAAGAAAGTGTTTGATGAAAGAGCTCAGTATAAGAAACTGGCAAAGGAAGCAGAAGCACGCGGAGATAAGGCGATGGCGTCTGTCTATGATAACAGACAAGGCGTAAAGAAGATCATTATTAACTCGATGTATGGCGTCTGTCTTGCACCGGGCTTCCACATGTATTCTATTGACTGCGCTCGAGCAATTACCCGCTGCGCTCGTGTAACTCTCCGTGACTGGCTCAAGAGATATGTTGAAAAGTACTACGTCTCGCAGGCACTTTTGTCCGATGTCCAGAAATACTGGGGAATAACATTGAAGAATCCAAACCCGATTGTTGTAAAGAACCGTGAAGGCGTCGTTATCCACAGCGATACTGACTCTAACTATCTTTGCATTCACGAGCTTAAGGTTCGTTTGAAACAAGAAGGTCTCAAGATTGATACTGAAGAAGAGCATCGTCAATTCTATGCTACTGCTGAAAAGATGTTCGCTGACTTCTTTGTTAAAGTTCTTGAACGTCGTGCTGCTGCGTCAAAGACAACTAATAAGATTAAGTATAATAGAGAAAACATCTTCTTGAATATGTTCTGCTTTGCTAAGAAGCTTTACATCGGAAATGTTATTGACGCTGAAGGACATATCTATCCGTTTAGCAAGCCTAAGCACAAAATCATGGGCGTTGGAATTAAGAGATCTGATATGCCTGACTTCTGTAAGGAAGCAGCTGAAAAGTTGGCGTTTGACATCTGTTCAGGTCAGGGATATGAAGAATCTAAACAGTTCATTCTTGATGTGTATGACAGATTTAAGGCTGCATCTCCAAATGAAGTTGCTGCTAACAAGTCAATTTCTGAATACACCAAGTATGTAACTAAGCCGATGTCAGAGTACTTGATGAACGGACTTCACTTTGACAAAGGACAAGTCTTTAACGCTAAATGCGCATTGGCTTACAACTACATTCTCGCTAAGCATAAACTTCCGTACTTGCCGATTATGAACGGAAACAAGTTCCACTACGTTTATGTAAAGTCTGCCAAGTATAGACAGATTGAAGCAACTGCGTTTGTTGGAAACTGGCCTAAGGAATTTGACAAGTTCTTCGAGGTTGACTATGAGACAATGTTCACTAAGACTTTCATTCCACTGTTTGAAAGCATGTTCAAAGTCTCAAAGTGGATCGGCGAGAAGGAAACCATTTCACTTGAATCCGCAGGACTTGAATCGTTCTTCGGATAAACACGAGGTAACTTAACATGGCTAACTTAAAAGCAAAAGAAAAATGTTTTGCTGACTTCAATGAACTTAAGGATAAATTGCTGGCCCTCATTGCTAAAAACAGTGTGGGCCACGTTTCCACCAGTGATTTTAAATCGCCTTTAAGAAAAGTTTGTGCAAGTATAAGTGTTTCACTTAATAATGCGTCTTCAGCATCTTATAAAGATCAGAAACATTCTAACTTTGATTCTTTCAACTTTATCAACATTGAAGTTGAGAAAATAAAATCATCTTTTTCGCTTAACATTACGATTGATGATCTTAACTGTGGATTTGATGACTCTTTTTACTATTCTTATGATTCAGGCGAGAAACTGAACATGCGCATTTTTACTCCAGCAAGAAGGAACTTGGCGATTGATAAGAGCATCAACATTAACATTACTTACTTTGATGAAAACACAACTTATAATAAAGAAAAAGTCTTTGCTTTTCTTGAAGAACAGTTTACAAAAATCAAGATCTACTTTGAGGCATTTAAGATGTTCCAAGGAGAAATTGATACTTACAAGAAAGTAAAGACAGAGATTGAAACAGACTATACACAAAGGCTAAGCGACTTAAGATATAAATTAGATGCAGAGAAAACAAAAATCTTAAAAGCTATGGACATTGCCTTAGCTGCCGCACTTTACTCAAAATAAGGAGAAAACATGGTAACATTAAACATTGACACAAAGAGCCTTAACTTGCAGATCGTTGACGACAGCGAATGCACTCCAGGCGCCTCAAGACAGATTACTGAATTTAGACATTATATGTTCCGTTTGATGCAAGCAAGACTTTCAGAAATCAAAAAGACTGACACTGTCGAGTCAAAGATTAAGAAACTTACTGACATTGTAAATATTCCAAATAATTTCTTTCAGGCAGTAAGGCATTCAGTCGCCGACGGAAATATGAAAATAGAATACGAATACAAAGGAGAATAAAATGAAGGTAATTCTAATTGGAAATGCCCAGACACATCCAGAAGTAGTTGGTCTTCTTAATGAAGACATGCTTCTTAACCCAGCAGTCGCTAATCAGACTCTCAACTTCCACAAGATGAAGATTGAACGCATTGAGACTGCTGCAAATGGTGAAAAGGTTGTGTACATCAAAGAAAACGACGAAAGCGCTAAGCTTCTCAATGGCTAGGAGGAAACATGGCTGATATTCTTTTTGACTCTAAGATGACTTCTTTCAAGTTTGATGTAAAGAAGGAAAATCTTTTGACTACTTTCACGCTTCAAGTAACTGAAGAAACATCAGTTAGAAGTTTCGTAAAGCAGTTCAAGTATCCTGTCCTTGATGTATTTGCATCAACTGCAAACGGAGATATTTTTGACAAGATCAGCATTCCTTGTTCTGACTATCTTGTTAAGTACAGGATGAATCTTGGCGACCTTGAATTTGAGGTAAAGCTAGAAAACATCTCTGCTACTATCAGACACACAAAGGATGGTACTCCTTACACAATCTATACATTGAAACTTGTGAAGGAACTCGACAAGGATCTTGACCCGAAACTTTCAACTTTCTTGAAGGTTAAGGTCGTTGACCCAGAAACTGGAAAGAAAACAGACAAGTACTTTAATACTGAAATGACTGTCATTGACGAATAAGTCACTGCCTGCATTTACTTTATTTGCCACGGAAAAAATTTCCGTGGCTTTTCTTATTTTGGTATTTACATTTTCGTCAAAAGTTATTATTTTGAATTTAGACAGAAAACAACTTCAAAAACCGGCCTTTATTCGGCAAAATCCTAAAATTACTATCATAAATTTCATCAAAAAACGTCATTTTATTACACATTTTGACGAAAATCGTCTGAGATTCTTACGAAAATAGCCGGAACGGATAATTTATCAGAAATGAGGAAATTATGAACTTTAAGCAGTTAAATAACTTAACATCCGCTATGTATAAATTCACATCGGTGGTCTTTGAAAAGTCTAAATTGGCAAGCACTTCGCTTGAGGCGCATGTCGCCGACTGCGATTTTCCAAAAGGCACTGAATACACGCTTGACATTGAAGTTCAATTCTATAAGTCTTTGCTTATGAGTCGAGCGTCTTTGAAGATTTCAGTAAGTAATGATTACAATAGCGGCGATGAACCACAGGTTAAGTTGATTTGGGAACGTTTTCCTTCATTCTGTTTTTCTGAAGACGCTGAAAAGAAAGACAAGCTTCTTTACATTGAGTCTGCGGTCAAGTCACTTGCTTTGAATAAATTTGACCTGCTTTACACAAAGACTCAAAAGATAGAATATTTTAGCGCAGAAGATGGCTTAGAAAAAGTCATTACGTCTATCAATGACAAGCTTTCGTTAATTGAAGATTTTGAAAGCATTTACCAAAGTAAAATCAAAACAATGATGCAGCAAATGAATGTTGAGTTTGCTGCTAAACAATTCCAAAAATAAATAAGGAGTAAACATGAAATCGAATGACCAGAAATTTAAAGAACTTGTAAATGAACACGTTCATACTGAAGGCTTTAGGGCAAAGACTGAACAGTGCTTAATGAGCCTTGGCGGTTTCGGCTCTTGGGTAGTGCTTTGGCTTGGACTTTGCTTTTTCCTTCTTGCACCGTGGCCGCTCGGATTCATTATTGGATTTGTGCCTATCATTGCTGCTTCCTGGGTCGTTGATGAATGGGTTCAGATGAAGAAAAAGTTGAAAGAGGAGAAAGATGAGTAGATCTGATATAAAGAGCAAACTTTTGGACAGACTCGAAGACGGGCGATTACTTTGGGAAGATGTCGCTCGTGAGTGTATCGCAGAAATGTCAACCGATGAAGTTGAAGAAATGTGCGATACATGCGAGTATCTTGCGGACGAAGATGAAGGAGAAACAGAAGACTATGACAGTTGAGCAGTTGATAGAGCATCTTAAGACGCTTGAACCAACTGCAACTGTTCAGTATAAGTCAACTGTCATCTCGACTGACTCTGCTGGATTTATGAAAGCGCAGCCCGCTTGGGTGGAACTGAATGAAAAGAATGTCTTCAAGACAAGATTTGGTGGAAACGTAGTTTTTATTGGAGACAACTGATGGGCACTGATATGTAATGAATAAGACAGTCATTAGAAGAATAAATGGCTACTTAACTGGAGCCAAATCTTGGAGTGCTAAAAGGCTCACGGACATTGAAGTCCGTGAGCCTTTGCTTACTAACACAAAAGAAGATGCTGATTTTGTCCGTGCTAGGCATCACGCTGAAATTATTTCTGCTGCAAGGAAATGGGAAGAATGAACTTAGCTGAATATTTTGAAAGAAATCCCGGAACTGTAGAAAGGATAAAAGAAGGAAAGTATAGCATAGAAACAGTGGAAAGGGTATATCCAGACTTATCTGCTGTTGCATGGTCTTCGTTTATTACTAATTACTTAACTAAAACTGGAAAAGCATTTCTCGCTCCTGTAAGATCTAATGTTCGTTATGTAGTTATGTCTACTAAAGATTATGATGATCAGATGGCAATCAATCAGAAATTTCAAAGAATGTACGTTCAAGAAAAACGAGAAAAAGAACTTCGGAAGGCTGCTGCGCAGTATGACTGTCAATGAATTAAGAAAAGTGAAAGGTTTTGATAATTACAAGAATGACACATGGGCCCTAGAAAGAATGCTGAATGAACCCGTTCCTGTTTATGTCAGCCTCATCTCGACAAGAACTTTACATCCTACGACATCCAGTGGACTGACTATAAGAGATCTTAGCTTTGATGAACTGCTAGAATGCCAAAAGATTTTTGATACATTTGCGAAAGAAGTGAGAATAAGGAAAGCAAGTTATGCGTGGGAGAACGATTGAATGGGAAGATGCAAAACAGCAATCTCTTGTACAGAGAATTGTAGATGCCTCACGTAAGATTTCAAAGAATGCTGCTGGCCGCGGTAATGCAGGCATTATCTTTTCTCCTTATGTCGCTTCACTCTTTGAGGCCGAGTACACCATGATTGATGTTTCTTCAGAAGAATACAAGAAGCAACAGAAAGAACGACATCAACAAGAAATTAGAAATGCTGCTGAGGAATGGAAATGACAAATGATCAGTTTGACGCATTCATGAAGACTGTAAAAGAGATTAGAAGCCATTTGGCTACATAACTGCTTCGCTTGAAGCAGTAAAATCAAATCTTACTAAATTGAATGATAACATGGAAACTGAAGAAAGTCTGTTAAAAGCTCTTCAAGATGAAATGACTTGGGAGATTGATAGAGAAGTCATAAAGCATATGATTCTTAATGATCCTGGCTCAAAAGAATGCAAAGCTCTTCAGAAAAAGAAACACATTCAAGAAATTAAGGACGCTGCGAAAGAATATGAACTTTAAAGATCTTACTGAAAAACTTAAAACCGTTCCTGATTTGGTATGTACAACATTTGGCGGCGAAAATGGC
>Ga0310786_10009439_pt1 | contig 12387 bp, 8 predicted proteins | sample AusTroGonzalo_MG_FD_203881 | JGI IMG/M metagenome (GOLD analysis project Ga0310786, IMG submission 203881) | Bovine rumen microbial communities from tropical cattle in Woodstock, Queensland, Australia - Gonzalo_03 (v2) (version 2) | ecosystem: Host-associated > Mammals > Digestive system >...
CTGACAAACTCCACGCATTGGCGCCAGCCGTATTGTTGCCAAAAGCGTAGTGCGCGCGGAAGACTGAAGACGTGGTATCCGTAACGGTACTGCAGACCCAGTTCGGTCATGAAGCGGGTGATACGGATGCGTACCTTGGTGTAGTCCATCTCCCTGATGAAGGACAACGGGCGTGAAGAGATGCTGCCGACATTGTCGGTGAGACAATATAGCTGGTTGTCGATGATGCGGTAATGCCGTGCAGCGTGGCTGGCCTTCAGGCAGAACATCGCGTCATTGCCGACCGGAACTTCTTCGAAGCGCAACTGGTTGTCGATGATGAACTGTTGTGCAAAGACCTTGTTCCACGGCTCCCAGATGTTATAGCGGATCTCAGTCTCGTCGTGGTTCGTGAGGTAGAGTTCGAAGATTTGTTGGTGCAACCGTGCACGCTCGCCCTCTCCAGCAATATTGAAGTAAAGTATCTCGAGCTCGTCGTCGAGTTTCTCGCAGATGATGTCAAGGAATCCTTCCTCATAGTAGTCATCGGCATCGGCAAAGAGGCACCATCGGCCTCGTGCATGTTGCAGTCCGAGGTTGCGTGCTCTTCCTGCCGATCCGCCTTTCGTCGTGGAGTGGAATTCGACGAAGGGACGGACAAGCTCGGGATACTTTTTGAGGTAGCCGCTTGCATCCGGACTACAGTCATCCACCACAATCACCTGAACGTCGCTGCGCACTGGAATGGATTTCAGCAGCCGCACGAGCAGTTCAGGAGTATTGTAGTGTGGTATGATGATTGAAAAGAGCGGATCCAAGCGGAAAAGGGATATTTACTTGACGATGACAATCTTCTTGATTGAGCCGTCGGCCATGCGGATAACCGAGATGCCCTTGTCCAGACCGTTGACCTTCTGTCCACTCAGGTTATAGACAGCCTCAATGTCGCTAGCCTCATTGGTCGTGATAGCCTCAAGACCGTCGAAGTTGTCGATTGGGAAGAACTCGTCGGTGGCCTCTGCCTGCATGTACGCATTGTGGGCTGGTACGGTGAATGAGCCGGCACGATAGAAACCAGCGCCCTTCGCATTGTCTTCAAGCACGTAGGTGCCGACAGGGGCTGCAATCTGTTTGTGTGTGCCTACAAGCAGACCGTTGACTTGTGCATCCACGGTGTCGCGTGCATAGCCGCTCAGGTTGTAGGTGCCTTCGGGTGCCTTGATGAGGTAAGGCGTGTTAGCCTTTGTCGTTTCGGCCTTGGTGATGTGGATAAGGGACGACTGGACGGCATCGGGAGTATAAACTTCCATCTCTTCGGGAATCTCGAAGGCGAATGGCAGATAAACAGTAGCCCATTGAGAAGCGGGAACCTCAAGGTCGTAGTACGAATTGGTATAGGCGGGGCACTCTTCTTTAGCGATAGGTTTGTTATTCTTGAAGTATGGCCAGCCGTCCTCTCCCCAGTACATCTGCTGGAGCATCAAGGCGCGTGGGGTATAGCCTTGCACGGTGACAGGAACGTCCTTGGCATGGCAATGATAATACATGTAGGTGCGACCCTCAAGGTCATTGAAGATGCCGCCATTGTGACCTGGACCCCAGAAGTCGGTGCTCGACTTGGGGGTCGAAAGGAGGACTGTGCCCTCACCAGCCGTCATTGATTTGCCGTCCTTGGTGAAAAATTCGCCTGTCAGTGTCTCGCTGCGACCCACCTTGAGGCTGTAGCTGTAGTTTGAATAGAAACCGGAGCTTACAAAGAGGTACCAATAGCCGTCGCGATAGTAAAGTGACGAGGCCTCGAAGACCTTCTCACGTGTATGGTCGTCGGAAGTCTTCAGACCGGCAACGTGCGTATAGGTCGGATTCTCTTCAGCAAGGCTGAGGCCATCGGAAGCGAGCTCCACGCGATAGACCTTATCGACACCACCAAAGAACAACCACACCTTGCCCGTTTCGGGGTCTTCGATGACAAAGGGGTCAATGGTGTCGTTGATTTTCGAAACCGTTGACTGTGTGATGACATTTTTGAAGGTCCAAGGGCCATGCAGGCCGTTGCTCGAAGGGAATGTCTTTGAATCGTAAGTCAGCACGGCGATGGCAGACTTCGATTCAGAGGTGTAGCAAGAGATGTACATCAACCACTGGTCCTTGATCTTAACGATCTGAGGTGCCCAGATGTTTTCGCCATACTTCTTAAGCTGGCTGAGGGTTTCATTGGTCCACACGTAGTCGGGGATGGTGTCCCAGCGGACCATGTCTTCCGACCAAAGGAACTTGCCAAGGCCACCGGAATACTTTGCACCGGCGGTCGAGAAAGTGTAGTAGATACCATCATCTCCTTGCCAAACGTCTGGATCGGCCCAGTCATGCGCGAAGACGGGGTTTGAGAAGAACTTGGTTTCCTCGGCGCGGAGGATACCACACGACAGTAATGCCAAAAGCATCAAGCTTAGAACTTTGTACTGTTTCATTTGAGTTTTTGAATTAATAATGGGTAAATAATTATTTGGTTAAACAATATGTTTCATCTGCTTTGGATGATATAAGTTTTACGAATGGATCCGTCGGGATAACGGATGATGTAGAAACCATGTGAAGGAGTCTTGACTGGTTGGCCTGTGAGTGTATAGACAGTTGGATCCTCAGGCATCCTGTCGCGGGTTACTTCTGGGGCGAGATCGCTGTTGCCCAATGTTGGCCAAATGTCATAAGCAAGAGGTTTGTCATCCTCGAAGTAGGGCCAACCTTCGTCATCCCAGTAGATTTGTTGCAGCATCAATGCGCGTGGGATATAGCCCGGCACAGTGACGGGCACGCTCTTGGCATGACAATGATAATACATGTAGGTGCGGCCTTCAAGGTCGGTGAATATTTCTCCGCAGTGTCCGGGCCCGTAGAAATCCTTGTCATTGGCTGTTGTTGAGAGCAGCATCGTGGCATAGCCCTCGGTCATGGCTTCTCCTGTCCTGCTGACGAACGTGCCGTCGAGCGACGGGCTGCGACCCACTTGAATGTTGTAGGAATAATTGCTGTAAAGACCTGCGCTCACGAAGTAGTACCAATAACCGTCGCGGTAGTAGAGATAGTCTCCCTCGAAGACCTTTTTCCGTTTGGAATCTTCGGCCAGCGAGAGACCGGCGACGTGGGTGTAGGTGGCACTGTCTGCCAAGCTCAATCCATCGGCGTTAAGTTCCACGCGGTAGTTGCGTCCTGTACTTCCGAAGAACATCCAAACCCGCCCTGTTTCATGGTCTTTGGTGACAAAGGGGTCGATGGTGTCTATGATATTGTTTTCGCTGCTGCTGGTAATGACACCATGGAGAGCCCAGGGACCATGGAGCCCCTCTTGGGTGGGAAATGTCTCGGAGTCGAGCGTCAATACCACGATGGAGGGGTCGGCTGACGATTTGCCATAGCACGTAAGGTACATCAGCCATCGGTCGTCAAGTTTAGTCACCTGCGGTGCCCATAAATTGCTTCCATACTGCTTGAGCTGTGTCAGGGTCTCGTTGGTCCATACGTAGTCGGGGATAGTGTCCCACGTCACCATATCTTCCGACCATAGGAACTTGCCAAGTCCTTTGGCATAGTTGGTGCCGGCTGTCGAAAACGTATAATAAAGGCTGTCATCGCCCTGCCATACCGTCGGATCGGGCCAATCGTGTGCAAAGACCGGGTTGGAAAAAGTCTTCGTTTCGTCTTGGGCATATAGCGTCACATGGGAGAGTACAACAAGAATCAGAAGACCAAGTTGATGGTAGTATTTATACATTGCAGGAGTTGATCGTATCAGAAAACCAGATGCAGATAGGACAGTAACCAGACTTGCAGCTTGCGCAGTCTGCCGGCATGTTCACTCATCATTTGCCGAAGGGCAAAACAGCGAGGAAGCCCTATCGTACTGAGTTTGCGGAAATATTGATAATACAGGTCTCTTTTGTTTTCATCAAAAAGCAGGCGCATATACATGGTAAACGGTTCGCAGGGAATCGTCCTCTTGCCATGTTCGATGAGGAGCTTCTGCACGCGAAAACACACAGCGGCACGTTCTTCGAGTTCTCCCTCTTTGGAGTTCATTCCGAATGTCAAAGAGCCGTCTCGCTCAGTGACGACATAGAGCGTGGCCTTTTCGACTCGTATCTTTTGGGCTTTGACGGCGGCGTTGGCCGCAAACCAGTAGTCATTGCTGTAGCGGGTTTCGTCGAAGCGGATACGGTGTTGCTCGATCAGTGAGCGCTTGAAGAACTTGCTCCAGACGATGGGCGAACGTCCACATAGCGAATCGAGGTCGTTGGTCTGCTCGTAATCCGACCAGAGTTTGTCGAGCCACTTGCTTCGAAGGGCAGGTTTCGAGACATCTTCCGAAAGCACTCGCTTGGCACGGAAGTAAATGAGGTCGGCATCATCGTCTTTAAACTTATCGAGTAGTGCATCGAAGTTTTCTGCAAAGAAGTCATCGGCATCCGCAAAGACCAACCAACGGCCTCTGGCATACTTCATTCCAACGTTTCGGGCACATCCTGCACCGCCATGCTGTGACGTGGAATGGAACTCCACATTCGGACGTGTCAGTTCTGGATATTTCGTGGGATAATCCTCGGCATCAGGACTGCAATCATCTACAACGATCACCTGCACGTCATTTCGCTCGGGAATGGACTTCAGACATCTGACGAGGAGCATGGGGATGTTGTAGTGAGGAATGATGATGCTGTAGTTGGTCACGTTTTCTGTTTGCTTGATTAGGCCCTGACTCTGTTTGCCACTCTGTGTCCGAACATGCGGATACCCTCGCTCATCGTCCAAGCCAGAAGAAGTGCAATGACGAATAGTGGGATGCAGAAGCTTAGCGTCTTGAGCAAGAAAGACATCCATGTAGTGCTAAGCCTTTCTCCAAAGCCCAATTGCTGTGAGATGAGTACACTCAGCATGTACCCGACAACGAAGGGCAGCACATTGACAAGGAGCAGTTTACCATACCTGCCATACGGCATCTGCAATCCGGAATGGAATAGGTAGAAGGGCTTCCAGATGTGCATCAGGGTGATTTGCACGACCACAGGGACTGCAAGGATTCCCGTAAGACCCCACAGTTTGCCGGCACCGACAATGACGATCAGCGACAATACGCGACAGATAGGTACCCAGATGTCTGCTTTCAGACCATAACCATTGATGAATTGATCGGTCGTATTGCGCAAAAGGTTGAGGAAGAAGTCGGCACAAATCAGCACTACGAGCACGGTCGGAAGCACATAGTCTATGCCGAGCCAAACGGCAATGAGGTCCGAATTGAGGTGCACAAGACAGAGCGAGAGGAAAGCCACCACAAAGAACTTGATGGAGTAGAGTTCCTTGTAGCAGTCAAAGATTTTCCTTTTGTCGCCTTCGGCTATCAGATTGCCTACACTTGCTTCTGTGCCGCTCAGAGCACTAAAGATGAGGTTCGAAACCTTGTTGTTGAGTAAGGTATAGTTGCTGTAGAGCGTCACCACGGTGAGCGAAGCATAGCCATAGACGATGACAGGCATGGCGCTGATGTTGACGAAGCGACCAATCTGATGGATAAAGACGCGCTTCACGTAGCGTAGGATTTCCGGTCTGTACTTTAGCGCTTCCTTACCTCGACGAATGTTAGCCTCTACCCACGGATAGCACTTGTCAAATTTCCAATTCAGAATAAGGCTGTTGATGATGGCAAAGGCCACCATGACAACGATATAGAGCGTGAAACTGCGGGTATAATAGGCCAGGAGTGCCTGCAGTATCATCGACGCGAATTGTGTCAGCTGGAAATAGCCATTGACAAGATATTGCCGTTGGTCGGCTGCAAAGATGGTGTTGGCCTTGTAATTGATAAAGTAGCCCAACATCGAACAGAAGAGCTGTCCATAGAACACCAGATAGATGATTCCCCATGCGAAGGTCGTCGCCTTGAAGATCAGGGGCAGAAAGAACGAAAAAACTACACCTGTCGTCAGGATGAAGCTGCCGATGAGGCGATAGAGGTAACCCATGATCGAGATGGTCTCGTTGATCTTGTCATGATCATCGTCGTAAATGGGTTTGTAAAGGAAATAAGCGATAGAAGCACCGACACCCAGTTCGGCGAGATTGAGGAATCCCAGCAGGCTGTTGACCGTGGTGGTGAGACCCATGAATTCTGCGCCGAGTTGGTCGAGGAAGATCTTTCGAGTAAAGAAAGCAATCACGATAGCCACAAAGTAGGTTATCATGTTGATTCTCATGTTTAGGAGTGTCTTCCTTACCCTCGATTCCCTTGCCATCTGATGTTGTTGTCTTGCTTCACGATGTTTCCTGTCTTGGCTCGAACGGTGTTATCGCCTGGCTTGAACGATGTTGTAAAGTTGCTCGATGGTCTCGGCCTCATAGAGGTCAGAGACTTCGAGATTGACGTTATACTGCTGTCCGATGGTGGTGAAAATCATTAGGACAGCCAGTGAATTCCAGTCACTCAGGTCCTTGTAATTCGTTTCTGGGGTAAGAAGGTTCCCGCTTTCGACGAATGCAGGGGCAAGCGTTGTGATGAATTGATTGATATCCATGGGTGCTTAATAAGTGTTGTAATGGTCAAGGGCTTCGCGGTTGGCATCGTTCTGTGGGTTCATGCCCTGCGATGTGAAGAGAGACCGGATGCGTTCCTCGTATTTCGTCGCTATCTTGTATCTGACAAGCTTTTGGGTGGAGGTCAGCAGGCCGTCTTCGACGCTGAAGGGCTTGTCGAGGATGGCGAAGGTCATCGGTAGCCAGATGTCAGGGAAGAGCCCGGACTTGGCTCCACCTTTTCGATAGGCGTTGAGGCTGTCCTGTATGAGGCTGATGGCTGCGGTTTGTCCTGCTTCTGTATCGAGAGATAGTTGTCGTAGTTGTAGTGTAGCCTTGAGCGAATTCACGTTGGGAACGACAAGGGCAATGGTACAGGGCGACTGCTGGTTGTAGAGCATGATCTGCTGGATGCAGGGCGTGTCGTCGAGAATCGACGATTCGATACCCTCGGGGCTATATTTCTCTCCCGAACTGGCAATGAGAAGGCTCTTGACACGTCCGTCAAGGAAGAGGAACCCATCGTCGTCGAAGTGTCCCAAGTCGCCGGTGCGAAACCACCCGTCATCGGTCATCACTTCGCGCGTTGCTTCTGGATTCTGCCAATAGCCAAGCATCAGGGTATCGCCGCGATAGAGGATTTCACCCTTGGTCATCGTTTTGCATTCCTTGCCCTCTTCATCCACGATTCTCACCTCTTGTCCCAATGCTTCAGGGCTGCCCACCGAGCCTGTGCGGTGTCTTTTCGGATAACTCCTCGACAGACCCGAAGTGACTTCGGTCATGCCATAGCCGATGTGTATCGGAAGGTCGAGACTCATGAAGAATCGCTCGGTTTCGGCATCTGTCAGCGCTCCTCCGGCAATGAAGTAACGCAGACGGCTTCCGAAGAACTGACGCACACTCTCCTTATCGTTGGCGATCTTCTTCTGGAGCAAGAGCACCTTGAAGGCATGGAGCATGGCGGGCACCACGACGAGCGTGTCGGGATGTATCTCCTGGATGTTCTTCGTCATGTTCATCATCGCCTCTAACGGGTTGCGTCCCTGTTGCGGTATTGCCAGGGCTGCACCATCGGCCATCGCTTGATAGAAGAACTGATGGAAAAGGCAGTGGTCAAGGGGAAGCAGTGCCAGCGTGCAGCTGTCGGGATGGAAGTCGCCCAAAGGTTGATGTTTCTTGACGATGGCGACGTTGTTTCGATGTGAAAGGACCACGCCCTTTGGATTGCCCGTTGTGCCACTCGTGTAGATGATGAGGGCAGGGTCATCAGGCTTTATTTGCTGGCAACGCTTGAAGGGTGTGTCTGCATCGGCTTGGTCCTTTTGGGCGTCAAGGACCTGTTGTCCGTGGTTGAGCAAATTGGAATACTTGTCGTCATCGAAACAGATGACATGCCTGAGTGCGGTGTGAACCTTCAATTCCTCAACCTTCGGCTGCTGGCTCTTCGAAACGAAGATGGTCTCTGCACCCGAGTTCTTCAACCTTGTCAGCAGGTCGCTGCTTTCGATGAGTTTGGTCGAGAGTGTCACAACAATAGCCCCTGCATAGATTGTTGCAAGGTCGGCTATCATCCATTCTGAACGATTTTCACTCAGGATTGCCACACGGTCACCCTGTTTGATACCCAATTCTATGAGCCCTTGCGAAAGGTTAAGCACCGCAGCGTGTACCTCAGCAAAAGACATGCCTTGGTATCCTTGCCCGTGGTTCTCCAGAAGGAATTTGTGGTCGGGATAATTTGCGACGGTATGTTCCAACAAATCGATGATTGTATTCATTCCGTTAGAACTGGAAATAGAGGAACTGTGATGTGGAGATGTAGAAGAAGAAGATCAGCACAAGCAGACTGTAGTAGATGCCCCATCTCACCCATCGCCAGGGTATATTGTCGATCTGCAGCGGGTGTTCCTTCTTGCGCTGTATCCATTCCACCACAAACAGGAGGACGATGAGTGTCAGTAAACCATGCCCGTATTTAGGACCTCCATGGACAATACCTTGGGTGAAAAGACAGGCGTAGTATTGTCCTGCATCACCCAACGATTGGCAACGGAACAACGGACTGCCGAGAAGCACCAAGGCAAAGGTGCACATCATCTGCCATGTCTCCTTGAGCGAAGGCAATAGGCTGTCTTTATCCACGATAGGCTTTCTGGACCCGAGGAAATCCATTTTGATGAAATAGGGTATTGTGAGCATGCCGAAATACAGGCCCCAGGAGACGTAGGTCCAGTTGGCGCCATGCCATAGGCCGCAGAGGCCGAAGACGATGATGACGGTTCTGGCAATCTTCCACTTATTTCCCCACCCGCCGAGCGACATGAACACGTAGTTGAAGAACCATTTGTTGAGCGATATGTGCCAGCGGTTCCAGAATTCAGGGATGTTGCGCGAGAACATCGGCACCTCGAAGTTCCGCATCAGACTTATGCCGAAGAGTTTGGCCGAGCCGATGGCCATGTCGGAGTAGCCCGAGAAGTCTCCATAAACCTGCAGGAAGAAGAGCAGCAGCCCCATGGCGAGGTGTTGGCTGCCAAGACTGGTTGGATTCGAATAGATGGCTTCGACGTAGATGGCACAGTTGTCGGCAATGACGAGTTTCTTGACATAGCCCCAAAGTATTTGTCGCAGACCGTCAACGGCAAGGGCATAGTCGAAGGTGCGTGTCTTGTAGAACTGAGGCAGCAAATTGGACGCCCTTTCGATAGGACCTGCCACAAGCTGCGGGAAGAAGCTGACAAAGGCAAAGAAGGCAACGACATCGTGCGAAGCCTTGGCGACACCGCGATTGACGTCGATGGAATAGCCGATGGCTTGGAATGTGTAGAAACTTATACCGATGGGAAGCAGGATGTGCAGCGTGGGCGTGTCAAGATGCCATCCGATGAGCGAAGCCAGTCGGGCGAACGACTCGGCAAAGAATCCCAGATACTTGAAGATTCCGAGTATCGTCAGGTTGATGACGACGTTGGTCGTGCATATCCAATATGCTTTGCGTTTCTCACCTTTCGCCTTCAGTCTTTCAATCAGCAGGCCGCTGGCATAGCTGCATGTCGTGGTGAAGGCAATGAGTATGAGGAACCGCCAATCCCACCATCCATAGAACACATAACTGGCCGCTACGACGAGCAGGTTCTGCCATTTCAGCGGCTTGCAGACAAACCAATAGAGGCAGAAGACGAGCGGTAGGAACCAGAGGTATTCGAGCGAGTTGAACGACATGGACCAGGGGTGAGGCTATAGGGAGAAGTCCTGATGGATGATTTGTGTGAATTTGGTGGCACCCGTGGAGTTGAGGTGATCAACGTCGAAGAAGTCATCCTCGGTGAAACGTGCGTCGTTCGAATAGTCGTGATATTCGATGCAGCTGTATTCTGACGCTTTTTCCTGCGCCATTTTGTTGATCATCTTCAAGTATTTGCTTGCATCTTCATTGCTGCGGAACACCTGGGAAACCGGGGTGCTCAAAAGCAGGAGTCTCAATCCATGACGTTGGCAGAAACCGGCTATCTCATCGAAATGGTCCTCTTTGGGGCTGCGTATATTCTCCCTCTCGGCGTACTTGCTGATTCGTTCATCTGCATTGGCCTGGGTGAGGTCGTCCTTCTGTGATGGACGGGCTTTGTAGTAAGTGCACCAGCCGTTTTCGTCACACATCCTGTCCGATTCCCCCGAGATCAACAGGCTCTGCACCTTCCAGCAGCACGTCTGCAAACTGGCCGTTTCCCATCCATATTTCGAGAGGAAGGGATGCTCCTCAAAGTGGTTGTAGAGCTGGTAATAGATGCAGCGGTACCATTCCGACGTGTCTTCGAGCCGATAGTCCATCAGCAGCGACGACGAGGGATAGACAATGGCCTTGAGCGAAGTGAGCGACAACGTGTCGCGTTGGAGCAAGAGCCAGTCGTAGCGTTGTGTCTGGCTCGAATTGGCAAGGTTGTATGCTCTTGTGCCAAGGTGTTCCGGCTTGATGGCGGCATAGGTGTGCGACGAACCCAGGACAAGCGTCTCCACCTGGTCCGCTTGTCCGCGCATCCAGTTCTCTTTGATGCGGTAGGCATTCGGACAAAGGCGTGCCGCGTATTCCGCCAAACCCAGCAAAAGGGTGACGCCCACCAAAAATAAAAGACCGCGAAAAAGGAATCGTTTCATCATCCTACAGCTTCGCCTATGCCTGACACATAAGTTGTCCCCGGAATGGGGCAATGGTCAGCCATTTCTCAGCAAAAAGTGCTGATATTTATTCATAAGGCGCGCCAAAGTTACTCAAATTAAATAACTTGACCAAATTCGAAGGGTAAAAAAAGGAAATTCGCATACATTTTAAATAAATATATGCGAATTTGTGCAATGGATTGACTATTTTAGAAGCATTTTTCAGCTCTGTTGAGGCAAGGTTGGGTCTATTTTCGACGAATCCAGTAAATGCGATCGGGAGCGATGCTGATGTTGCATGAACCTGCTTTTACGGCTATGCTTTGAGTCTTCCCCAGTGCCTCTCCGCTCCGTCGATCAATTTCACTGAGCAGGTAGGAACCCTTCTTAAGATTCGTCAGTTGCAGGTGACCTTCCGTAAGTCCATAGACGAGGGCGGCATCATCCGATTGCAGGACCTTTGCATCCTCACGGTTGGCTGCACCTTGTATCTGCATCGATGTGAGTTGCTGACGCAATTTCTTGTCTACAATCTTCACTCCTGCTCCCGATCCTCCTGCCATCAGGATGGCCCAGGCATGTTCGGGATAACTCTGGGCATAATAGAGCACTGCTTTCTCAGGATATCGCAGACGGTATTCGCACACTGCTCGATAGGCGTCGTTGAAGCTCACCTTTCCTATAGGTTGAACACGTGCATGCTGGCGTGGCGCCAGGTTGACACCGCCCTTCGGGTCATAGACGTCTTTCCCATCGTCCTTGAGGTTGCGGCTGCCTGCGATGCCTCGTGTCTTGTAGTGCCAGTAGCGTATGTCAATGATGTCGATGGTCGGCGCCAGCATAGGGTCGTTGAGGATGCTATCCTGCACGTCTTTTGTGGCAGAAAGGGCGACAAGCACCCGATTGCCTGTCTCCCGCTCCCAGTCGCGGATGGTCTCCACCCAGAACTTGGTGAAATGCAGAGGTCCGGTGTATTCCTCGCTGATGAAGTGGATGACGTTCGGCAGATCCTTGAAGGCCTCAAGGTTGCGTCGGATATATTGTCGATGCAGGTCAGCCATGTGGGCATTCTGCACATCATAGAACCACTCGGCCACAAAGATACGCTTGTCACCTGTGAAAGGCACAGGTTCGGGAAAGACGGTCTCGTTCACGTTGTTGGTCGGTCGCCAGGGCGAATCCACCCAATGCGCTCCGGCTTCGAGAATGTTGTGCTGGAAGTAATGCTGCAAGTAGAGGAGCTTGCCCAAGGGTGCTGTCTTTTCTGCAAACTGATGCAGGCGGTCGTAGTACCACGTATTGTTCCGTGTGAGGTCATATAGCGAGAGTTTGTTCCAAGCCTCTCCCTCGCCCGTGTTGGCCCAAGGCTGTTCCCAGAAGGGCGCCCACACGGCGGCATCACGGCGTCGAACGCGCTCATGGTCGTCCCTGCGCCTGTCGTACCATAGGCCGTAGTTCTGATCCCATGCAAGAAGTTCGGTTTTCTCCATCCAGGCCACCACGCTGTCTATTCGGTCGGTCAATCCCGTGCCTTCCCGGTCGGGCACGAAACGTGTCAGAGCCGGTCGGCTGGCATTGCTTTCGAGGAACGAAGTCCGCAGCTTGCCGTTCCACCAGGGTGTCTGGTATCTTCCACCCAAGAGGAGCTCTCCATGTTGCGTCAGTCGTCCGTTGCTGATCTCGATG
>Ga0310786_10009442_pt1 | contig 12383 bp, 6 predicted proteins | sample AusTroGonzalo_MG_FD_203881 | JGI IMG/M metagenome (GOLD analysis project Ga0310786, IMG submission 203881) | Bovine rumen microbial communities from tropical cattle in Woodstock, Queensland, Australia - Gonzalo_03 (v2) (version 2) | ecosystem: Host-associated > Mammals > Digestive system >...
GAAAGAACCGGCAGGCGAGACCATTGACCCGAAGGACTGGATCTTCAGCCGCTATTCTCCCACGCCCACGATCATCCAGGCAGCCTCCGCCCTCTACATGAACCACAGCGTAGAAGACATCACCAAGCACGAAGCGGACAAAGCCGGCATCGACAGCTGCACCCAATTCATCCTGGACGTCATCCACGAATCCAAAGAGAAGAAACAGAAGAGCATCTGCTTCGTCACGGGTGTCCCGGGCGCAGGAAAAACGCTCGTCGGCCTGAATGTCGCCATCCAGCAAGAGCAGGGCGACCTCGCCGTCTATCTCTCCGGCAACGGCCCGCTGGTAAAAGTCCTCACAGAGGCCCTGGCGCGCGATAAAGTCGCCAAGGAGAAAGCCAAAGGCATCCGCTGCACCAAGACCGAAGCCGAGCGGCAGGTGAGTCGTTTCATCCAGATCATCCACCGCTATCGCGACAACATGCTCGCCAAACTGAAGCAGCCGATCCTGGACGCGAAAGTCGAAATTGACCCGGACAAAGTATCCAAAGCCGCCCAGAAGAACGCGGCTGAAGTCGAGAACGTCGCCATCTTCGACGAAGCGCAGCGCATGTGGGACATGCGCCACCTGAGCGCCTGGTTGGCCCGGAAGAAGGGGATTGCCAACTTCCCCATGTCCGAAGGCGAATTCCTCATCTGGTCCCTCGACCAGCACAAAGACTGGGCAACCATCGTCTGCCTCGTTGGCGGCGGCCAGGAAATCAACTCCGGCGAAGGCGGCATCGGTCTGTGGATCCAGGCACTCAACGAGACCTTCCCCGACTGGCAGATCTACATCTCCAACAACCTGACTGACAAGGAGTACGCCGAGGGCAATGTCGCCGAGCTGCTCGCCAGCAACGCCCACGTACACACCTGCTCCGACCTGCATCTGGCCGTCTCCCAGCGCTCCTTCCGCGCGGAAACGCTATCCCTCTTCGTGCACCAACTCCTCGACCTGGAGGTCAGTGCCGCGCAGCAGACCTACACCCAGATCTCCGATCGCTATCCCATCGTCCTGACGCGCGACTTGGCCAAAGCCAAGGAATGGCTCCGCAAGAACGCCCGCGGCTCCGAGCGCTACGGTATGTTGGTCTCTTCCAAGGCCTTCCGCCTCAAACCGCTCGCGATCGACATTCGCTCGCAGGCCGACATCGTGCCATGGTTCCTGAACCCGATCTCGGACATCCGTTCCTCCTTGTTCCTGGAGGACGTCGCCACCGAATTCGACATCCAAGGCCTCGAACTCGACTGGACCTGCCTGGTCTGGGACGGCGACTTCCGCTACAACCCCAGCTGCCACAAATGGCAGCACTTCAACTTCCGCAGCGACCGCTGGCAGAACATCAACCAAGAAGAGGGGAGAGCCTACCAGCTCAACGCCTACCGCGTACTCCTCACCCGCGCCCGCCAGGGCATGGTCATCTGCGTCCCGGAAGGCAACCCCGCCGACGACACCCGGAAACCGGAGTTCTATGACGGGACGTATCAGTATCTGAAGGGGCTGGGGATTAAAGAATTATAATCTCACTAAATCCATCAACATGCCTTATTTAATACAATTTACGCTGTATTTGAAAATAATCCCACAAATCATATTCGTTGCAAATGAGGTGTAATTACTATCATTTTTAAAACACATATTTCCTTTTTTATATAAATTTTGATTGGATTAATTTCATCATAAAATTTGTATATTTGTGATATGATGAACAAAATCAAACAAATCCTGGAGGACAAGGGGGTCAAGCAAACCTGGCTCGCGGAGAAGTTAGGGAAAAGCCCCAATATGGTTAATTCGTATGCACAAAATCGGTGTCAACCAAGTCTTGAAACTTTATACAAAATCGCCGATCTCTTGGATGTAGAGATTGACGATCTGCTTTACTCAAAAGATGAATTGGCGAAGATGGATAGATAATCCATCTAATGGTACTAATCGTGAAAAAAACAAAGAAAAATAACAGAGCACTAGCGTCAGAAGAGTTCATCCCGAATTTATCTGACTGCTATCGAGTTCGTTACGAAGCCTTACTTGCGCGCCTCAAGAAGAGTATTCCAACAAACTACATTTATCTTTTTGAAGAGGAAATCGCATCCATTAAACAATTATCGGTAGAGTCATCTGAAGAAATTGATCAATTGAAATATTTAGCGACATTAAATGTTCTCATTGATCTTGCGCAACAAGGATGGATTTTCGACATCAAAGATGGCACCTTATTCTTGCGGCTTGAAAGCATGAGCCAGGATAGCAAGGAATACATTAGATATCGTTTAAGTGCAGAGAGAAACGCTCAATTCAAGATCCCAAGTGTAAGAAATTTCGTAAAAGGTCTTGAAAAAGAACGACTTTACAATGGTAGAAGTGTAAGTATAAAGAATCTAATTGGCGATGCTGAATTAATCCGAAAAGCCATTAAACAGGGGAGGATTATTACGAAACCATACATTCAACTCGTTACTGATTCAAAGGACAAGTTTACAGGTATAGCCCTAGGTGATATCTGGCGATATTTTAGATATACATGGTCTATTCCCTATAAAACTATGCCGGGTCGAAATCTTTTCTATTTAGTTCGAGATGCTAATTACCCTTTTCATCCAGTTATCGGCATTTTTGCTCTCGGCAACTCCGTTTTGAACTTAACTGTCCGTGATGATGAGATTGGATGGACTGTAGATTCAATAAAAAAGACTTTAAAACGAAAAGAAGTTGTTTCGGAGTGCGAGCAGATCATATCAAACACTCACGGTAAAACGGTGAAAGCTTGCGTTCATCGGTTTATTGAATCTGAGGCCGAATATACTGATAGAATTGAAGCCTATTCTAATGAGATACTCCCTCATCTAGTTAATTGTATCAACCGTTCCATTGGTGATATATATGTAAAAGATTTAGGCTACCATAGACAGACGAAGTATCCGAGGCAAGAAACTATCGACCATTTACAAACCATAGCAGAGATGATGACTGAATTGTCGATTAACAATCAACTTCAGGAGGAAGAACCAGAGTGGAGCAAAGAAGCGCAGACTCCCTTGTATGTTAGAAAGAGAGCTGCGGAGTTATCCAAACTTCTAATTGCGAAAAGGACAATCCAGTCTATTGACGGCGCTTCGAATCTTGACAGATTACAACGGTTACTTCAAACTGATTCAGGCAGAAGAGCCATTCATACAGCATTAATCGCGAATAGGAAATACAAGATTGGCTCAAACATGATGGAAATCATTGTCTGTGGATCAATCCCTCCTTACAATGAGTTATTGGGTGGAAAACTGGTTAGTATCCTTTCATGTAGTCCCATTGTAATCAAGGATTATACAGAAAAATATGCTAATCAGGTCAGTGTCATTGCTTCTAGAATGAAAGGGGAAAAGGTTATTCGAGATAGTAATCTTGTTTTTCTCGGCACAACAAGCCTGTACTCTATGGGGAGCAGTCAATATAATAGAATTAAAGTGCCCCTAAGTAACAATAACCAAATCAGGTTTAAGGAAATGGGGGTCACAGAAGGTTTTGGGACAGTTTATTTTTCCAATGTTACAACTAATCTATTTTCCAGAATATTGGTCATTCAAGATGGCGGGAAAAAGATTAATCACGTTTTCGGTGAAGGAACGAGCCCTCGTTTTCGAATGATTGGAAGAGGTTTGAAAACCATCGGAATAAAGGCAGAGTCATTCCTAAAGCATTATTCTCCAAGAATTGTTTATTCAATTGACCTAGCAAAGAACACAAACAGATTTCTTCTCGGTCTGGATAATGATCCAGATTTTGGATATGACATTCATTCAATGAAGGAGGTTCAGAATTATACTCAGGAAATGATTGATTTCTGGTACGATCGATGGCTACTTATGAGAATTAAGTCTATTAATATTGACGAGAGGCTTTCTCAATTCAATATCAAGGAAATACTTCTTAGCGAACTTTGTTAACGACACTGATATGAGCAACGTTAATTTTATTAAAAAACTTTACAATGGAAAAAACTGCTATTCCGATCATATGAACCGGGACCAGTTAGAGTTGCTACACATCCATTCGGCTGTAGAAGACATCATTGTGAATTTAGTTCATAAGAATAAAATTATATTTCTTACCGGTAACCCTGGAGATGGGAAAACATTCATTATCCGAGCAATTGAAGAAAGCATAAAAGGTGAGGGGTTCTACATCGAGACTGATGTTAACAAGGTAGAGAAATACGAAACTATCGTGGCTAGCATAGTTGATTGCTTTGAGAAGAATAAGGGTGCTATTATTGCCGTCAATGAGTATCCTTTTTATAAACTTCAACGAGAGATACATAGTGCATCTCAGATTCTCTATGATCAGATACAATTAGCAAAGAATACTTGTATTACGTACGATATCTCTGATAAAAGAACTGGGGATATAATAATCATCGATCTTAATGAGCGCAATCTCCTTGATGATAAGAGTAACATACCCGAACAGATTCTTGACAAAATGTGCTCTCTGATAATCCAGGATAGTTACATAGATAGAAACGTTGAATACAACGTAAAAGCTCTTTCGGACACATTTGTCAAAAGCCAATTTTTGACCCTCGTTAAATTGGCAATGTATCGTTACGAACATTATGCAATTCGAGATATTCTCGGCGCGTTTTCTTTCATACTCACCGCTTGTTTAAGTGATGAGTATAAAGGGCTTCGTTATTACGACGCTATCTTTGAAGGCGATAACCCGTTATTAAATGCTATTAAGCAATTTGACCCCAAATATTTATCCAAATTATCCCTTGACGAGGAACTGTGGAATGCCTCTTCCTATAATGATTCCGGCTGGAAGTTTGGGATTCCAGATGATTGGCCAAGTTTGCTAAAATACAATGATGATCCAGATGGGGCTTTGAATTGTTTTATCTCATTGAAAAGACGATTCTATTTCGAGCATAAAGACGGTTCAGAATTACTCCAATTACAGCCGAAAGAGATTAGCGAGTGCATAAACTTCTTTGTGAACTGTAGGAAAGATCAACGGGCACTTAAGCAAAAGATAATTAGGGCGCTTAATAAACTGTTCCAGCCCTCATCAGATGACAAGAAAGCTTTATATATATGGACAACTCATCGATATGATATGAGCAAGGATCCCCTTGTATCAATTTCTAAGAAATCGATTGGGTATGAAGACTTAGAATTGTTGCTTCCGCAGCCATCAGACTGGTTGAAGGATATGGAGTACATTCCCAATCATCTTCTGTTAAGGTCTTCCACTAATCATAGTGTTTCGCTTGTACTGGACGTTGATTTTCTTAGAACGTTAGACGCTGTTGATAATGGATATCCTCCAGCATTGTTATCACCGGAATATGAGCAGAAGGTGGCAAGGTTTTTACAGCAACTTGACGATAATGGTTTGACGGAAGAGAATGATTCCGGCGAGGTTATGATAGCAAGCAGAACCAGAGGAGATGTGTTCAGTGTTTACATCAGAGACAATAAATATAGTTTTGAGGAGGATGAATAATGGCCACAAAATATGATTATCTGGCGTCACTAAGTAAAGAATTACTTGACGCAAAGTATTTGGGGTTCACCCCGACCTCTAACTCCACAAAACCCCCGCATATTGCGAATGGGCTATTTCGCGAATGCGTTGGGGAGTATTGGGATACTGAAATGATTCACAAGTGGATTGTCAGCGAACAGAAAGACAATGCAACTCCATCAGAAGAAATCGTTTCTGAGTTCAAGAGTATTCTATCGCGTAAAGATCTCGAGAACATAAACAATATTAAGAAGCTTCGTTTCTTGTTTAACGAGATATTCAATCCGGACAATACTGTTTACCCCAAGTATGATTTCTCGTCATACAATATTACGACTCATTGGCTAATCCATAGTTCCGTCGCTCCGGAGGGGAAAATCGGCAGGTTTATTTTTGAGATTCTATCAAAGCTAATTGATGGAAAACGCTCTCCTGCGATAGAGTTGATTAATAATGCATTGAAGGAAGAAGATGATGATATTTCTCATCTTATTAGACCTATCTTGGCGTTCCCTTCACTTGATACTAAGAAACACGATAATGAGGTTAGATTCCCTTCAGAGGAGGAGATCTCATGGGACAAATGCAAGCAAACAATTCGCACTGGGTTTGATAATCTGGCTAGAAACCTTGAATTAGTGGGCGAAAGCAAGAATTCATTAACTGTTCTGGAAAGGATGGTTAATTATGCTTGCTTCTCGACTTACTATTATTTGGTCCAATCTGATGCGGCTATATACAATAAAACGCGAATCCCAATGGTATTCGATGCCGGCTTGGAACTGGAATCAATCAAAAAATCTAGCGAAAAGTCGTTCTCTTTAGCGAAGAATGCTGTTGAAGACTTTTTCATAGATTCCATAGAACAAATTCTTACTCAGGAAGAAAGGCTGAAGAACACGGTGCCTGATTGCCAGCGATTTATCAATGATATGTGCTTTTCAACTAATGAAAGAGAAGAGGAAATTAAACCTTCGATACAATCTTTCTTCCAGAGTTTCATACAGGATGATAAGTCTCCGGTTCACGCTCTCGCAAGAGCACTCCAATTAGTTCTATACACTTTTGAGTATAAGAATAATTCTCCTTCAGATTTTTGTCGTGTTCTGGGCGTACGATGCGGCCTTGTAGCGCCTAAAGGTAACAGGGCTAAAGTCAAGCGCTATCTATTTGATTCTTTCATTTTGGAGACTCTCACATTGAGTATAATGAGCGAGGAGGATATTCAGATAGGAATTGAATTCAAAGAACTCGGAGAAAAGTTCACCGATTTCTATAATATCCTACTTGGCACTGATGCTCACAAGGAGTATTCAATCCTACAAGAATCGAACATATCTCAATCGACGCCGGGCGACCTCCGGGGAGACCTTACAATAAATGCTCAAAGTATAGCAGAGATGTATTTGTCTCTTGGGTTGGGACATAAGTATGCAGATGGTGTAACAATAATAAAGTGGAGGTAGTATTATGGCATCAGTTCTATTGACAACCGTAGTTACAGAATTGGTTAAAAAGAAGATAGAAAACCAAGAGTATGGTGTCTCTATTATAAATCTTCCAGACTTTGACTATCAGGTTTTCTCAAAAGAGATAACCTCAGATAAACCGATAGGTATATTCTTCCTGGGATATTCGGATGCTGAAATAGAAGGGTTGAAAAAGAGTCTCCCTGAAAGTGATAAGGTATCGTATGCATATAGCGTAGAAGCTGCGGAGGAATCCAGGAATAGTGGAGACGAGAATGTTTTCCGCATCTTTGTTGTCAAGAAGACAGAGATTGAGAAGTTGTCTTCACTTATGTGGTTTCCCAGGATAACTCTATCTGAGGTGTATCATGAGAGTTGTAACTACGCGATTCACAACCTTGAGAGATCGAATAAAGTTATCCTTTCTTTGCTACGCGCTTTGCGCAAAAAGGATATCCAAAATATTCTCGGCTTTGAAAGAGTTTTAGAGTACCTGGAAATCATACTCAACACTCAACCTAGCGATTTGCCGCAGGCAATCAAAGATAATTATTACCGCCTTGGCATATGTAAAGATTCCAATATTGTCTCCGGCGCTCCGACAATAGATGATATAGCGACCTCGATCCAGAATAACCACGCAATAGTTGAAAGAATCGGCAATCTGGAGCAGACTGAAAGACAGAGCATAACAAATTACTATGCAAATAATCCCAAGAACAAGGATTTGCCTCGTTTGATTTTGCAGTATTACAAAACGAAGGACGCCTCTCTTCTTAAGGATATGGAATTCTCTGAAGTTGAAGCATGCTTGAAAGCCGTCAAGAAGAAGCCGTCAGATCCTGTTAAGAAGCAGAAAAAAGAGACTCTTTCGGCAACATCAATGGCCGCTGATTTGGTCTTCACCGATGATCTTGAGCAGATTGAGTCTGTGTTAACGGAATTGGAGGATAAAGTAGATAATCGTGCAAATCCAACCAAGAGTGAACGCGTCGTTCTGGAAGTAGATGATAAGGTCTTACAAATAAAGGTGGAGCCTGCAACAGAAAGAGTTGCAGAAGACCTCATATCAGATGTTGAATACGGAGGAATCATTCGTGCTGATGTTCCATCTCCGGCTGATGCAATCAACGATATCGACAAGTATCCTTTCACTCCTTTCAAAGAAGAATATCTTAACGATGTTTGGAATGACCTGGCAGCTGTTAGGGGAATGATTGACGATGAGGAAAGTATCTCATCTTGTTTGAAGGAGTTTTTGGAGTGCCGTAAAACTCTTATCCCATATAAGAAGAGGCTCCAGGATGCGCCCATGTTGTCTGTTATCAGCCATTTGGACGTTTTCTCCAAATATCTTTCCTTGTATGAGAAATTGCTGCTCTCAATCAATGAGGACTATACGAAGATTTATAGTCGAGCTGCGTCAAATGCAAAGAAGATAGTTGGCATAATAATGTCACTCGATAATATATATATCATCGGTGAACATGATATGCATTCTATGCCGACTCCATTAAATCCATTGTATTTATGGAAATACATTAAGTTGGCCGAGGAAATATGCTCTAGCCGTGGCATAAGCGAATCTGAATCTAGCGCTCTTTCAGAAGACGATAAGGCGTTTGTGGTTAGAAAGGCTGAGGATATTCCTGATCCGATATCAGTAGTTCTTCTTCCTGCAAATATCAGCAGAACCCCCAATATGTTTTTGCCAATTGCAGGAAGGCTTGGTACTATGCCAATATATTCCACTAGGAAGCAGATTAACCAAAGTGAAAGCGGAATCGATTCTCTAAAGAAATCCATCATTCGCTACTTATGCCTCTACCCGCATGCAGGAATGATGTTAAAGCTTTCAATCATTGACCCTCCGTCTGTTGAGACCGTCGTGTCTATGCTTAAGGCCTTAGACAAGGATAAGGAATTCAATATTGCCGGTATAGATTTGTCTGTTTATAGAACTAAAGAATCGTCATCTGATTGGGTGTCCATCAAGGAGGAGTCCCTAAATGATGGACTTCTTGGAAGATATAAAGGCAAACGGAGCCTTCAGTTTAGATTTAAGATTGTTGACAAAACAAAAACATACGACTCGATCCTTGGAAAGATTGATGAGGACCAGCATTTAATGGTGGTCTTTGATCCGAGTGAGGTCAGGGTGACCTCCAGTCAGAATGAAAAGAATGTTAGAATACATCCTTTGTGCATTCCTAAAGTCTATGATTATAATCCATTGGATCAGACTGTAGAGATTCGGCCCGCAAACGAGAGCGATATCCTTTCTACATACACGACCATCGTTGAACGTCTTAACGAGAACCGTTCGTCATTCTGTCATACAAGCGCTTATTTTAGGACACCGCTCAGCCATGACACCTATGACACGATGCTCAAAAAGACTGATTGGCTGATTATCCTCGATCAGAGTCTTAAGAGTTGGGATATCTCCTTAAAAGCAGCAAGTGAAAAACTGTTTTATAAGGAGAATGATTATCGTTCGATGGGCATCTATTCGACTAATGTCGAAAAGTTTGAGAGAGGCTACTCTGACATTATTAATGATCTGGGCAATCTTATCCCTCAGAGTGAAGGTGTTAAAAGAATCATTGATGCCGTGCGCGGAACTAATGAAGATGGCCTGCTAAGTCTAGTTTCACATTCCTCGAATAGAATATTTGATACAAATCACGGGAAAGGAAGTATCGGCTTAGCAGTATCGTCAATCGTGTATACAGATCTTCATCCTAATAGTTTACTGGTTGGTTTGGATACCCAGTTGGCTAAAGAGTGGTTATCCAATCGAGAGGATGGCATCTTGCCAGATCTCATTGGTATAGATCTGTCGCAAGGCGATCGCCCGGTGGTGGATATCATTGAAGTCAAAACCTACGATAACAGCATTGACTCTTTTATAATCAATGGCGATACTATATCGGGACACGCTGTTGATCAGGTTTCAACTCTTGAGGGCCTTTTATATGAAATGTTTAGCCCTACGGAAAGGATTACTACTGTCTCAAGGAGAGAATTGCTTAGAGAGCAAGTTTTCGAGACGCTTTTCCAGTCATCAATGGAGCCGAAGGTAAAACTCGAAATCTGTGGTTTTCTTAATCAACTATTTTCCGGAAAACTAAAACCGGTTATTAAGCGAAATATTGCGTTTGTTGATTTTGAAAACGAAGCCAGTTCAATGAATTCGTATTCTGGGACCGAAGAGCATCTCGGTAAGGATTATAATCTTGTAACGATTGGCAGCACCTTAATTCAATCAATTATGGGCGGCCATTCAGTTTCAGAAGATAATTTTAAGCAGATTAAACAACCTAAGACGGTTTCCGCGGAGAATACTATTATTGATTTAGATCCGAAAACCGAGTTCGTTGAGCCTTCAGATACTAAACCGATAGACGTATTTGAACCTGTAGATAATCCTGATGATACACTACGGGACGATTCTCCTGAAGAAGTAAGAGCACATAATAGACGTATAGAAGACTATTGCACAAAACTTAATAAAGTTCTACGGGATTATGGTATTCAAGCTCACCCCATTGTTCCGGAGAACGTTCTAGAAGCTGCTAGGTTTGTTCGCTTCAAAGTAGAACTGAAATCGGGTGAAACTATTAAAACTATAGAACGCTACAAAGATGATATTGGTAGACAGTTAGAGGCTGGAGGAGATCTTCTTGTAGATAATGTGAAGGGGACCAAGTATGTTTCAATAGATGTTCCTTTTTCTGGAAGCGGATCTCCTTTGCTTTTACTTAATCACCTTTCAATCCTGGACAAATCTAAGGGGTATCTTGATTTCATCGCTGGACAGACGCCCGATGGTATAATAAAAACGATTGATTTGGCAAGAGCCCCTCATTTACTGGTTTCAGGCACAACTGGATCTGGAAAGACTGTTTTCTTGTTCTCCCTCCTAGTAAGCCTAATGTATCAGTACCAATCAGAAGAAATTGAATTCTTGATCATTGACCCAAAACAAACTGACTTTATCTATTTTGAAGATTTACCCAATCTATATGGTGGGCATGTCGTCATTGATCCAGAAGAAGCAATTTCTGCTCTACAAAATATTGACGAAGAAGAGAAAGAGAAGAGAACGGCCCAACTTAGAGCATCAAGGAGTAAAGATATCGAATCCTATAACGAGAAAAATCCGACTGCCAAGATGAAGCGTCTTGTTGTAGTTATTGATGAATATGCCGATTTGGTCACTTCTGCCAGCAATATTAGCAAAACTGCAAGGCAGGAGTTTGAAACTACGCTATGTCGGCTTGCGCAAAGAGTCCGCAACTTGGGTATTCATCTTGTAATTGCGACCCAACGGCCGTCAGCAAATATCGTGACTGGTGCACTGAAAGCGAATATACCGTTCCGCGTATCATTTAAGTTACCTTCGCATACCGATTCCCAGACTATCATTGATATGCCTGGTGCAGAAGAATTATTGGGTAAAGGCGATATGCTGATGAAGACTGATAATGACATTATGCGCATGCAAGGTCTTTTCATTTCTGAGAGCGATCTTGAAGCCATTATTAAGGAATATAAATAAGCGCAGTAAATTCTCATCAATCTTTTTACTCGGTTTGGAGTTCATTGCGCTCCAAATCGAGTATCAAGTATGTGTTTGTAACGAATTAGTGTCTCTCCAGTTTATTTTAAATGTATCCTCGCTTCCGTTGATTTATGTAGTTAGGTTGGCTCCTTCCATGAGGGTTTCAGTTGCACGTGAAAATACAGGTTTATTTTCTTAAATTTGCACATCAACCATTTAATAATAACATGAAAGAACCCGGTTACGTTTACATTCTCACTAATCCAAGCTTCAAGGATGATATTGTCAAAATTGGTCTGACTTCCGGCACGGTCGAGAAGCGGATGAAGGAGCTTCATACAACGGGGGTTCCGACTCCGTTTGAGAAGTATGCATCCATCAAGACGACAAAATATGAAGAGGTGGAGAAGTTTATGCATCATACGCTTTCTTTGTTGTCCGAAGGCAGCCGGATTAATAATAACCGGGAGTTTTTCCAGATCACTCCGGAGAAGGCGTTGTCTTTCATGATGGAAATTGCTGATTTGCTTGATGATGCAGAGATAACGACTTGCAATCAGAAAGCCCATACCGACAAGGCTGAAATCATCAAGAAGAAAAGTCTTTCTGGCAAAGAAGAATGGATCTCAACAGCTCGTTTTAAAGGAATTGAAGCAAGAGAAGCATCAAGCTTTATTGATAAGCTATTACAGATCGGGTATGGCGCTCACGTGGGCACCAGCGATTTAACACTTGATTATGTGATAGGGAAGAAGCGCTCTAATGTACTAATGTTCTTTGGACTTGAAGCTGTTTCTGC
>Ga0310786_10009443_pt1 | contig 12383 bp, 11 predicted proteins | sample AusTroGonzalo_MG_FD_203881 | JGI IMG/M metagenome (GOLD analysis project Ga0310786, IMG submission 203881) | Bovine rumen microbial communities from tropical cattle in Woodstock, Queensland, Australia - Gonzalo_03 (v2) (version 2) | ecosystem: Host-associated > Mammals > Digestive system >...
CACCTCCTATCACTGCTCCTACCTCTTTCATCTTGGTAGTGACATTCACCTCACCAACGGCAGAAGCAAAATACTGCTGACCATGCTTCTCTGTCACATCGCGCAGGGCACGGGTGGAACTGAGGTTGCTCACAGTATTGCCTGGGGTATGTTTGAGGATATAGTCGGCCACTGTGACCAGTGTATATTCCTCACCATACATGCGGCCGTCCTCACAAATCATGGCCAGACGGTCCACATCAGGATCCACCACAAAAGCCACATCGTGTTTGCCCTCGCTCATCAATGCCATGATATCGCCCAGGTTCTTTTCCAAAGGCTCTGGGTTATGTTGGAAATTGCCCGTAGGCTCCGTATAGAGACCAGTGACATGCTCTACGCCCAACTGTTGCAGGAGCAGAGGCAGGATAACACCACCCACAGAATTCACCGTATCAATGGCTACGCGGAAATGAGCCTTGCGAATGGCCTCCACATCAACCAACGGCAAAGCCAGCACAGCATCGATATGTTTTTGGTTGTAGCTCAGATCCTGACGGTAGCTACCCAACTGATCCACCTCAGCAAAGGTAAACTCCTCGGCCTCAGCTATGCGAAGCACCTCGTTGCCCTCGGCAGCGTTAAGGAATTCGCCATGCTCATTGAGCAGTTTCAAGGCATTCCACTGCTTAGGGTTGTGTGAAGCAGTGAGAATGATACCGCCACTGGCACCTTCCATGGTAACAGCCAATTCGGTAGTAGGTGTAGTGGCCAGATCAATATCCACCACATCCCATCCCATGCCCATGAGTGTACCAACCACCACGTTACGTACCATCTGGCCAGAGATGCGGGCATCGCGCCCCACCACTATCTTATTGTTTTTTACTGTACAAGTCTTACGAATCAGGGTCGCATAAGCAGCAGTGAACTTGACCATGTCGAGTGGACTAAGTCCCTCGCCGGCATGTCCGCCAATGGTGCCACGAATGCCTGAGATAGATTTAATAAGTGTCATAATAGCTTATTTATAGAATGTTATTTTCCGAAGGTCGTAATAGTAGGGATGTACATATTGTGACGAAGCCTCATGCCCCATCTTGGAAGGAACGATAAGCTTCACATGAGCGCCATCACGCACATAGGGGAAGATTACCAGCCAACCAGGAGGAACCGTCTGGCTCTGATAAGTGGTACGCATGGCTCCACCAATGAACGAGCCTGTGACACTGGTGCCACTGGTGGTATAGCGGAACTCGTCCACCAAGTAGGGATAGGACACATTGGTACATGACACATTCATGGTGTCGGAAATATTGTACTCTATGAAACGCACCAACACATGGTCATTACTACAGATGGTGTCAGCTGGGTCGGAAGAGCCTTTATCTACTACCTGCATATACACTCCGTTAGCAAGCTGCACAAACTCGTTGCGGCTAAGGTTGGTAACAGAATCCTGCCTGTAGAATTCACTCTGTGATATCACGGTAATGCTGCTGTCCTTGATGAGTCCTTCAATCATACGGCTCTCATCTTCCAACATATCGGCATAGGTCACATTGTCGTGGCATGACTCAAAAGCTATGCAGCACACCAACAAACCCACTATGAAATAAACCAGTTTCTTCATCTAACTTGAAATTTGACTGCAAAGTTAGCCTATTTCCCTCTAACTTAAAAAGATTCACGCAAAAGTTCGCAACATTTAACGTTTGCACACGCAAAACGGAGCTTTCTGCTCCTTGCGAAGGCATTTTTCCAGTTCTTCCTTGTACTCGGGCAGCAGACTGATGAATTCCTGTTTCACTTGCTCCAGCGATGTACCATAACGCTCTGCTCCTGAAGCATTCTTGTGTCCACCACCCCCAAAACGCTTGGCCACCTGTTGGCAAGAGAAATCACCTATAGAGCGAAAAGAGATTTTTATCTGGTCACGCTCTGTATCTTCGCGCAGGAAACAGGTAAGCATCACATCACGGATCTCCAAGGGCAAATTTACGAAACCCTCGCTGTCGCCGCGATGATAGTCGTGCCTTAATTGTTCTTCTTTACTGAGAGTGATCACCACAGTATGAAACTCTGGCAGGTAGGTCATCCGACTCAACACCTCACCCTGCAGTTGCAGTCGGGCACTGGTATAATTGTGATATACCTTTCGGTAGATGACATCCTTGTCGATACCTTTGGCCAACAGCAGACTAACTATATAAAAGATCTCACTACGCGATGAATTGTAGGTGAAGCCACCCGTATCTGTCATCATACCCGTATAAAGGCAGGCTGCTGTATCAACATTCATTTCCTCGTAGTGACCTAAATCCTGCAAGAAGCGGAAAAGCAGTTCACAGGCAGACGACTGTTCAGGGAAAGAGATGGTAACATCTGCGAAGTATTCAGGATGCAGATGGTGATCGAGCAAAAGCTTACGGGCTTTTGACTGACGAACCAATTCCCCTACCTCCTCGATACGTGTGAGTTCGTTAAAATCGAGGCAGCATATCACTTCTGCTTCAGCAAGCAAATTCTTCACACGATCCTCATTCTTCTGGTTGTGATTAGTATTACGATAGAAGAACACATTATCGGCTCCTGGCAACCAGCGCAGGAAATCAGGGAAACTATTGGGCATCACTACCTGAGCCTCCTTACCCTTTCCCTTGAGGTAGTGCCAGAGGGCTAAAGTAGCACCTACGGCATCACCATCGGGCGATACATGGCCGATAATCACAAAACGTTGGTATTGCTCCACCCACTGGGCAAATGTAATCACACTCTGAGGGTCTATCATTTTCTGTAGCATATCTCTCAATCATTAAGGATTGCAAAGTTACGGAAAGTCGAGCGAAAAACCAAGTTTACTTGAGTTTTTCCGAGACGGAGTAACTTCAGCGAAGCTAAAGTTACGGAAAAACGAGCGAAATGTAAAAGGAAAGCTTGCTTTTCTTTTCATTTCCGAGTGCAAGTAACTTCAGCGAAGCTAAAGTTACGGAAAGTCGAGCGAAAAAACAAGCGAAGTCTTGTTTTTCAAGTTTCGATGGGCTACCTTTGTAATTGAGAGATTGAGACATTATAAAGCAAGATTATGAAAACAACTACCCTTTTTGGATTCAGCTTGTGCATGGTAGCAGCATCGCTCCAAGCCCAACCCACAGCTATACGAAGTCTGACCACCACAGCCGACCGTACGAAAGACCTTACGGAAGTTATACTAACAAATGCGACGCCCGTCACAGGTGTGAATGAAATAACTCTCCATGAAGCGATCCGTTACCAAAACATCGACGGTTTTGGGGCTGCCATCACAGGTTCTACCGCTTATAACCTCTCGTTGATGCCAGCAGAGGCTCGTCACCGCTTTTTGGAAGAGACATTTTCCCCAAATAAATGCGGATTCAGCTATGTACGCATCAGTATTGGCTGCTCAGACTTCTCACTCAGCGAATATACCCTCTGCGACGAACCTGGCATAGAGCACTTTGCCTTGACCATGGAAGAGACCAAATATGTGATTCCCGCATTGAAAGAAATCTTAAGCATCAATCCTGCGCTGAAGATTTTAGGTTCCCCTTGGACTTGCCCTACATGGATGAAGGTAAAGAGTTTAGAGGAGCCAGAACCTTTCGACTCGTGGACCAGCGGACAGTTGAATCCAACACATTACCAAGACTACGCCCTCTATTTCGTGAAATGGATACAAGCCATGCAAGAAGCAGGCATCCCTATTTACAGCATCACGTTGCAGAACGAGCCTCTGAACAAAGGCAACTCCGCTTCGCTCTTCATGACCTGGCAAGAGCAACTGGCTTTTATGAAGCAGGCCTTGGGACCTGCCCTAAAAGCAGCCCAACTGCCTGTAAAAGTCTATGCCTTCGACCATAATTACAACTACGACAATATGCCTGACCAGCAGCAATATCCCCTACATATCTACGAGGATGGCGAGGCAGCCCGCTACTTTGCAGGTGCCGCCTACCATAATTACGGAGGTCGTCCCACAGAGTTGCTACGCATCCATGAGGAAGCACCTGACAAGGAATTGCTGTTTACGGAAGCCAGCATAGGCACATGGAACAATGGTCGCGACTTGGAAGTCTCTCTGCTGCGCGACGTGAAAGAGTTGGGTCTTGCCACCGTAAACGGTTGGTGCCGTGGTGCTATCGTGTGGAACCTTATGCTCGATAGTGATCGTGGGCCTCATCGTGGGCAAGGTGCCTGTGCCACCTGCTATGGAGCTGTGGATGTGGACAACACAGACTACTCCACCATCACACGCAACTCCCATTTCTACGCAATGGCACACATGGCAGCCGTAGTGAAGCCTGGGGCCGTTCGTATCCACGCTGAAACCCAAGCAGAAGGACTGACATTTGCTGCCTTCATCAATCCTGACGGGAGCAGAGCTCTGGTGATATGCAACGACGGAGAGACACAGACCATAAACATACAAAACGAAAGCCACACTTTCAGCATAACATTAACTGCCAAAAGTGTGACCTCCCTGTGTTGGTGATTCGTTCTTATTGCTGAACTCCCCTCATCGTAAAAGCGATGCGGTGGCGACGCTCATCGATCTCAAGCACACGAACCCGCACATGCTGGTGTAGGCGTACTACATTGTTTGGATCGTTCACATAGCGGTCTGCCAACTGTGACACATGCACCAGTCCGTCTTGATGTACGCCCACATCGACAAAAGCCCCGAAACGCGTGATATTGGTGACGATTCCTGGAAGTTCCATGCCAATGCGCAAGTCTTCAATACTATTCACCCTGTCATCGAACTTGAACACCTCTATCTGCTCACGAGGGTCACGTCCAGGTTTCTCCAACTCCTTCATAATATCTGTAAGGGTAGGAAGCCCCACATTCTCCGTCACGTATTTCTTAATGTCAATGCTCTTCCGTCTGTCATCCTCTTTCATCAAATCAGCCACAGTACAGCCCACATCCTGTGCCATACGCTCCACTATCGCATAACTCTCGGGATGTACGGCACTATTGTCGAGCGGATTCTCAGCCCCTCGTATGCGCAGGAATCCAGCACATTGCTGATAGGCTGAAGGACCAAGACGAGGTACTTTCAGTAATTGGGCACGACTGGAAAAAGCGCCATGCTCCTTACGATAGTCCACAATGTTCTTGGCTAATTGAGGACCCAATCCACTGACATAAGTGAGCAGATGCTGGCTGGCGGTATTCAGTTCTACCCCCACGGCATTCACACAACTCTCCACTGTCTGATCCAATTTCTGCTTTAACTTGGTTTGATCCACATCATGTTGGTACTGACCTACACCAATACTCTTGGGATCTATCTTCACCAACTCTGCCAATGGATCCATCAGACGGCGACCTATAGAAACAGCTCCACGTACTGTCACATCATATTCAGGGAACTCCTCTCTTCCCAATTTCGAAGCCGAATAGACCGAGGCACCATCCTCACTCACCACGAAAGCCTGTACCTCATCGCCCAAGTGCAGACGCTCCACAAAGGAGGCCGTTTCACGACTGGCTGTGCCATTGCCTATGGCTATGGCTTCTATCTTGTACTGCTCCACCAAGCGTTCCACAGCACGCGTTGATTTCACACGCTCCGACTGTGGAGGATTTGGATAAATCGCCTCGTAGTGCAACAGATTGCCCTGAGCATCCAAACACACCACCTTACATCCTGTGCGGAACCCAGGATCGATGCCCATTACACGCTTCTGTCCCAAAGGAGGTGACAACAGCAACTGGCGCAGATTTTCCGCAAATACCTTGATACATTCTTCATCGGCCTGTTCCTTGGTCAGTGCAGCGAACTCCGTTTCAATCGAAGGTTTAAGCAATCGCTTGTAAGCATCGGCCACAGCCTCACCCACCAGTTCGCTACTTCTTCCCTTCCCTCTCACATAGTATTGTTGCAAACGTTCTATACCCTCGGCCTCATCAGGGGAGATCGTTACATGCAGATAACCCTCGGCCTCACCACGACGCATGGCCAGCAGACGATGAGAGGAGCAACGTTTCAGCGGTTCTTGCCAATCGAAATAATCGGAGAACTTGGCAGCACCCTCATCCTCGGCTTTGGCCTTCACCACCTTGGAAGTGATTATAGCCTGACGACGGAAGGCTCCACGCACCTGATTGCGTGAGCGTTCATCCTCACTCACTTGCTCAGCGATGATATCTTTGGCTCCCTGTAACGCTTCCTCTACGGTCTTCACCTCCTCTGACAGAAATTTCTGAGCCACACTTTCTATATCAGGCTCCCGCTGTTTCAATAGCGTTCTTGCCAAAGGCTCCAAGCCACGTTCACGTGCTACCTGTGCCCTGGTACGACGTTTGGGACGGAAAGGCAAATAAATATCCTCCAACTCTGAAGCATTCCAACTCTCAGTGATGCGTTGCTTGAGTTCTGGGGTCAGTTTCCCTTGTTCCTCAATCGTTTTAAGAATGGTTTCCTTGCGCTTCTGTAACTCTTGGAATTTCTGGTACAGCTCCCCTATCTGAGAAATCTGCACCTCATCAAGCGATCCTGTACGCTCTTTCCGATATCGGGCAATAAAAGGTATAGTGGCCCCCTCGTCCATCAGTTCGATGGTGTTCTCCACACTCTTTTCAGGCAATTGGAGTGTCTGGGCTATCTTGGCGGTAAATTGATTCTGTTCCATAATACATTTCTATTTTATTGAACATTGAGCATTGAGAATTTTTGGAGCAGTGAGAGCCAAACGATGCTTGCATCGATTTGGCCGAGTCGTGACAAAAATCAACGAAGTTAATTACCATGCGGATTGTTTTTTATAAACACGGATTATAAGGATTATAAAGATTAATTATCGTGCAAGCTGAGAGAAAATCCAAGCTTGCTTGAGCTTTTCCGAAGCGCTGCCGATAATCAAAGAAGTTAATTACCATGCGGGATGATGCTTTTATAACACGAATTATTAGGATATTAATATAATTTTCAATGCTCAATGCTCAATTCTCGTGCAAACCGAGTGGAGAGAAATCTTGCTTTCTATCCCGAGGTGCCGCCGAGAATCACGGCGAAGCCGTAATGTTCAATGTTCAATGTTAATCAGTCCTCGTTTGATGCGCTTTAGTCCCTCTTCCAAACGGGCACGAGGACAAGCCATGTTGATGCGGATAAAGCCTTCGCCAGCCTCTCCATACATGCTCCCTGCATTTACCCAGACTTTTTGTTCTTCCAAGAGGCGTTCTTCCAATTGCTCTGACGTAAAAGGCAAACTCCGACAATCTACCCAAGCCAGATAGGTGCCTTCCATCTTCAAGACAGGGAACTGAGGCAGATGCTCCTCGAAGAAGCGACACAGGAAAAGGTAATTCTCATAAATGTATTGCTTCAGTTCCTCCAACCATGCCTCACCTTCATTATAGGCTGCCATCAGAGCTTCTATACCCAATGGATTCACATCGCACACCTCATTGTCATTGATGGCACGATCAATTTTCTGTCGCCATTCAGCCTTGTCGCTGATGATATTGGCAATCTGCAAACCTGCGATATTGAATGCCTTACTGGGCGATGTGCAGGTAATGGAATTGTGCAGACACACGTCAGAGGCAGCCGCGAAAGGAATATAGGTATAACCAGGGAAGGTAAACTCGCCATGTATTTCATCGCTAACGACGATTACTCCATGACGCTGGCAGATCTCGCCCATTCGGACCAATTCCTCACGTGTCCAAACCCTACCTGCTGGATTATGAGGATTACAAAGCAGGAAAATCTTCACAGCAGGATCAGCAGCCTGACGTTCAAAATCCTCAAAGTCGATATGATAGAATTGATTCTCATAGACCAAGCGGTTCTCTGCCATTACACACCCATTGTTGCGGATGCTGGAGAAGAAGCAATTATACACAGGCGTCTGCACGAGCACCTTATCGCCAGGTTTTGTCAATCCCTTGATAACGGCAGAGATGGCAGGCACCACGCCAGAGGTATAGAGCATCCATTCACGCTGGATGGTCCATCCATGCTTGCGACGGAACCAATCGATGGTAGCCTGATAAAAAGCCTCTGGTACATGGGTATAGCCGAATACACCATGCTCCACACGCTTACGTAATGCTTCGATGATGGCAGGTGCCGTCTGGAAGTCCATATCGGCTACCCAGAGAGGGATCACGTCCGCACTCGGAGCACTGTCCCACTTATAACTGTTCGTACCGCGACGGTCAACGAGGGTGTTAAAATCGTACTTCATTTCAACTTTATATTTACATTGAGAATTGAAAATTGAGGATTGAGGATTAGGCTGCGCCATGTTTACCTTCCGGATGGTAATTTTCAATTTTCAACGATTATCTGGCAATTCCCTGGTTTCTTGATGTTCTCATCGATGATGATTTCACCAACGCTCTTTACCTTGATGACACCACTGCGTGGATTCTTGATGCTGGTCACATGACCATTGATGTCCACGTTACAACTGCTGTACTCAAAAGCGAGGTCGCAATCCTCCTGCATGGTGCAGTTCTCCATCGTCAGATCCTCAATGTAGCACAAAGGTTGTGTTTCCTGAATGTGACAGTTCACCAAGCGCAGACGCTTCGCATACCAAGCCAGAAACTCACCATTGACAATAGAGTCGTAAATGGTCACGTTCTCTGTCTCCCAAAATGCATCCTTGGAGTTGAGTACAGAATTGTGGATTTCGATGTTCTTGCTGTACTGGAAACTATAGTTACCATTGATGGTGACATGATCCATATAGACGTTCTCGCTGTCCTTGAAGATGTAGTTGGCTTCATCGAACACACAGTTCTCCACATGCACGTTCTTCACATGCCACATGGTTTCCTGAGCATGAGGGAAACGCACATTATTCAACTTGATGCCGTCCATACTGCGGAACATCTTTGGACACTCTACCAGAGAATCATAGATCTCACCATTGCGAGAATACCAGAGAGATGAGCGGGCACTCTCTTTAAACACGCTGTTGCGCACTACAAAATGGTTATTCTCCCAGAACACATATTTACCCTCAAACTGACAATGGTCAGCCTCAATGTTATAACACTCCTTGATGGAAGACTCACCCAGATGAATCGTCACATTCTCCAAATGAAGGTCGTGCCTACAATACAAAGGTCTTTCACCCCCAAACTCTTGGTCCTTAATTATTTCCATTTCACTATTCAAATTATAATTATTTTATTAAACATTGAGCATTGAACATTGAACATTAGGCTACGCAAAGCTTACATTCCGCATGGTTTAATGTTTAATGCTCAATGTTTAATGTTCAATGTTGTTTAATCCACTTCCCCCACTTCAGCCTGATAAGGAAGATGATGCCACGGAAGCAAAGCTCGATGCACATGGCTATCCAAACGCCCTTCAGTCCTAAAGTAGGAGCCAACAAGGCAGCCAATGTCAGACGCACGGCCCACATGCTGGCAAAGTTCATCAAGCAAGGAACCAACGTACTGCCAGCTCCCACAAACACACCATAAGCCACGATGCTAGCTGCAAACATCGGCTCTGCAAAAGCCTCGATACGCAGGGCCATCACACCCAACTCCTTCACCTCTTCCACAGGCGTCATAAGTCCCATCATCAGAGGAGCTGCTACATACATGATGATACCCATGAAGGTCATCACAATGATACCCAACCACACAGTGATCTTCGCAAAGCGCTTGGTGAGGTTCACACGCCCAGCGCCTACGCTCTGCCCCACCAAGGTAGTCGCCGCATCACCGATACCATAGCCTGGCATATAGCAAAGGCTCTCGGCAGTAATAGCAAACGAGTTGGCAGCTATCGCAAAGGTACCTAAGGGTGCCACAATAATGGTCGTCATGATCTGAGCGCCACACATCACCACGTGCTCTATACCCATAGGCAAGCCTATCTTTACAGCGCGTCTCAAAGTCTCGAAGGTAGTCTTGAAACTTCCATGTGTGCCAATCAGTTTCAGTTCCTTCGAGCGGAACCACATGAAGTACATCATCAGCAGTCCGATGATATAGCAAGCGATCATAGTACCCATCGCTGCTCCCTTCACCCCTAAACCAAACCCAGGAATAGTGAGATTCATACCCAGCAGGCTCACCTCACGGGTAGGGAAAATCAAGAAGAAGTTGAACACCACGTCGAGCATGCAGAGCAGCACATTGAGCAGGCTCGGAATCAATATATTACCACTGCAGCGCAGCATACCTCCCGCCAAGGAATTCATCTGGAAGGCTGGCAGGGCCAGACTAAATATCAGGAAATAGGTAGACGCATCCGCTGTAATGTCAGGATTTCCACCCAACCAAACGGGCAAACCACCACTGATGCTCACACCTATGGCTGTCACCATCAGCACCCACGCCATACAAGCGAAGAGCGACTGACGCAGGACATTCTTGGCGCCATCAAAATCGTTGGCTCCTATACGATGCGCCACCTGTACATAAAAGCCCACAGCAGCAGCAGAAGGCAGACCTCCGAAAAGCCAAGTAGAAGTAGATACCAGACCGATGCTGGCAGCCGGCTCTGCACCCAGACTTCCCACCATGGAGGCATCTATGTATTGCATGATAATAGACGATATCTGCGCCATGATGGCTGGCATAGAAAGCAATGCCGTCAGGTGAAGCTGCTGACGCGTGGTCATGGGCTTCCCCGTACGAATAAGCATCAAAAGATCGTCTTTCTTCATCTCTTCATATTTCTACTGCAAAGGTAAGGATTTATTGTGTATAAAAAAGTTAAAGGCGAAAATACTCATCCGCGTATTTTTCGCCTTTAAAAGCTTTTTTTCGTTTTCAGGGAAAAAACCTACATCAGAACTCCGAAGTGAAATGGAATTTGATGTGTTTGAAGTCGTTTTGCGCCATTTGCAGCACATAGCCACTGTCGGCCAGGAAGACATCACGACCTTCACGGTCTTTGGCCATGTACTGGTACTTGCGCTTCATGAAGTTGTCCAGTTCCACAGGGTCGTCGCTCTCTATCCAACAAGCCTTGTAGAGATGCAGAGGCTCCCAGCGGCACTTGGCGTTGTATTCGTTGAGCAGACGATACTGAATCACCTCAAACTGCAACTGACCTACCGTACCAATGATCTTGCGCTGATTGAACTGGTTAACGAAAAGCTGCGCCACACCCTCGTCCATCAGCTGGTCAATGCCCTTGGCGAGCTGCTTCTGCTTCATCGGGTCATCGTTCTCAATGAACTTAAACATCTCTGGCGAGAAACTGGGCAGTCCACGGAAATGCAGCACCTCCCCTTCCGTCAGTGTATCACCTATCTTGAAGGTTCCATTGTCGGGCAGGCCGATGATATCGCCCGCCCAGGCTTCATCGACCGTACTCTTGCGCTGTGCCATAAACTGCACCGGACTGGTGAAACGTATCTGCTTGTTGTGCCTTATATGTAAATAAGGTGTATTACGCATGAATCTTCCTGAGCAGATTTTGCAGAAAGCGATGCAGGAACGGTGATTCGGATCGATGTTGGCAGTAATCTTGAAGATGAAACCCGTGAATTTCTCCTCATCAGGCTGAACGGTACGTTCCAAAGCCTGTACAGGACGGGGGCAAGGAGCTATCTCCACAAAGCAGTCGAGCAGTTCCTGCACACCAAAGTTGTTGAGGGCAGAACCAAAGAATACGGGAGCCAGCTTACCATCCAAGTATGCCTGATGGTCAAACTCCGGATAGACACCCTCCAGCAAATCAAGATCAGCCCTCAGCTGTTCGGCCTGCGCAGTTCCAATGTGTTTCTCCAACTCATCAGTATGTATATCCACCTCTACTTTCTCTGTCACCACCTGCTTGGAGGGTTGGAAAAGATTGAGGCGTTGCTCATAGATGTTATAGACGCCTTTGAAACGGGGGCCGTTCTCAATGGGCCAGGAAAGCGGACGCACGGCAATGCTCAGTTCTTCCTCCAGTTCATCGAGCAGGTCAAACGGGTCTTTGGTCTCACGGTCCATCTTGTTGACGAAGATGATTACAGGTGTGTTCCTCATGCGGCACACCTCCATCAGCTTCAAGGTCTGTGCCTCTACACCCTTGGCACCGTCTATCACGATAATCACGCTATCCACTGCCGTGAGCGTGCGGTAGGTGTCTTCTGCAAAGTCCTGGTGTCCAGGAGTATCGAGGATGTTGATCTTGTAGTCGTGATAGTCAAATTCCATCACACTGGTGGTCACGGAGATTCCACGCTGTTTCTCGATATCCATCCAGTCACTGGTGGCCGTCTTGCGGATTTTGTTACTCTTCACGGCACCAGCCACCTGAATCTGTCCGCCAAAGAGCAGCAGTTTCTCAGTAAGCGATGTCTTACCTGCATCAGGGTGAGCTACGATGGCGAAAGTACGCCTGCGAGAAATTTCGTTGTTCATCTTTACTTCTTTTCTTTTGGGGTGCAAAATTACGA
>Ga0310786_10009445_pt1 | contig 12381 bp, 10 predicted proteins | sample AusTroGonzalo_MG_FD_203881 | JGI IMG/M metagenome (GOLD analysis project Ga0310786, IMG submission 203881) | Bovine rumen microbial communities from tropical cattle in Woodstock, Queensland, Australia - Gonzalo_03 (v2) (version 2) | ecosystem: Host-associated > Mammals > Digestive system >...
CGTCCTCACCGTTAAGCGCCTCGCGTTTCTCCAGCGTGCGCCACAGGCCGTCGGGATTCGAGCCAAATCGGCCAATATCGCGGTGAAGCATCTGGAATTCAACATCGCGAATGCCGCGGTGTCTGAGTCCGCGCGGCAACTGGCGGAACTTGTCATTTGGATCGTTCAGGTTGAGGTTGATGTAGTCGAGCACGCGCTTGATCAGTTGCGCGTCTGTCATCTTGCACGTCCGTGGCGGATACTTCAGCTCGCCAATCTTGCAGATGGGCGGCCCCACTCGCTTCCTCGCTTCCTCGTCAAGCTCCCTCCAGTCCGTAAGCCGGTCGAGGCGTTTGAGGAAGTCGGAGGCGCGGTCCGCCCTCGCGGCAAGCTTCGAAGCGAGGATGTCCTGAAGGGCCCGCGTGTCGAGCTTCATCTCGTCACCGACAAAATAGCGCGTGATGCCGGCCGGAAAGAACGGCTTCATCTCCTCGACGAAGTTCTCCTTCGTCAGTGAGTCCACGCTCTTGCCGCTTACGCGCTTGAAGTCGTTCTTGAAATCAGGGGAGTCGAACTTCAGCCCATCCAGCGTCTTCGCATTTAGCATGCGTTCGAGGATGCGATGATAGGAACGCAGATAGGCATGCAGTTCCGTGTTGACCGGATTTTTTTCAGCCGGGACATTGGCGTCCCGTGTGGTGAAGAAGGCAAGCAAGAGGCGCATGACCTCTCCTTCGCCGACACGTCCGCGCAGACGAGAAATGCGGATTGAACGGTTCTCATGATCGCTCTTCTCGGGAACATACTCAAACTCGGCGTTGCCGTGGCTGATCACATAGTGGCGATCCATGCCGTTGGCATCTGACAGTTCGTAGCCGAACTCATTCTTGGTCCCTGCTTCGATCGGGCCGAACATGTAGCGGGAACGCTCCGGACGAACCGTGATGTCAAGCCGCTTGAAACGAATGCAGTCCAGCACATGGAAATCCTCGATAAAGGCCAGCGCCAACGTGAGGAACCGGTCCTTCTGGCGCGGATGGAGCAGGTACTTAAAGCGCTTGTTCTCTTCCGACTCCGTCGATTTCTCGGCGGCCTCTGCAAGGGCCTGGGCTTCTTCACGGAGAGTCAAGTAGTTGTAGGATGCCATCGGCACCTTGTTGAGGTACGTCAAGACGTTCGCGAAGTTCAGGTACTCCTTGTTTTTAAGGTCGATGTCCGTGCGGCTCGCGCGCATGCTATAGTGCGTAAACGCATCGAGAATCGCCTTTATGGAGCCGCCCTTCTTACGGAGTGAAACAAGATCCTCCTCCGTCATGCGCTTCTTGTACCCCTTCTCCATCTCCCATTCGCGCGGCGGCAGCTGGAGATCAGGGAACTGCTGGATGAACTCGGATGCATCGTGGCGATAGAGCGCCAGGCAGACGAGGAAGATCATGCCCTTGCGCGTGAACTCATACTGGAGCTTCGCATCATCGTGCGGATTGAAAAGGCGAAGCTTGAACATCTTCTCGCTTTTCCTCCCCGAGCCAATGGCATCGGGCATCGCCGCAGAATACAGTTCGCCCTCCACAAACCGATAGAACTCCCTGTTGACGACCAGAACGCCGGCAGACCTGGACTGAGACCAGTGGACGAACATGTTGCGAAGTTCCCACAGCTTAACGACGATTGCCCCGGCAAATTTCGCGTAGTCGGGATCCTCGCCCTTCGCCGCAGCCTCCTTGGAGAGCTTGGCGAAATCGCGCTTGGGCTGATCTTCGGCGTGAAGCCACAGGAAACTTGCGACCTCCCAGAGTTTCCCGCTCCTCGAAAGCGACCGCTCCACGGAATTCTTGGACCGCATCTTAGTGACATCCTCTCCGATGATGTCGCTGATGTTCTGGAGCGCCAGCGTCAGATAGGTGATGAACTGCGGCGTCTCGTCGACGTACGTCTCTTTGCGCGTCTGCGGGCTGCGGATGGTTCCCTTGATGCGCAGCTCGCGCATGTCCCTTGCAAAATCGCCCGACAGGTACGTGCGTTTCTTCGGCGCGCCCCCGTGGAATCCGCTTGCGCGACCGTTCTGCCGCGATCCAACAGTGATGTTGTAGCTCATTGCTTCTCCTCTTTTGTTGAACAAGTTCCTTGTTGTTGATAAGGTTTACCGCCCAGCGTTTTCCACCAGTCTGGCAGAAGGTCAGTAACAGTATCTCAATCCCGGGAAGTCGGCGTCCGTGCCTTTTGCCTCCAACCAATCCTTCCACGCCCCCTTCTTCCAGGACGGCGAATCTGGATCCGAAGCAAAGGCGTCAAGCGCCTTCGTGCGCATCGACTCTGCATACAACGCTTCGGACGGAAACTTCCGCAAGCTCCTGTACGCCTCTGCAAGAATCGTCATGCGGAAACACTTAAACAGAGGGCATGAGGAACTGTCCAACTTTTCAATTGCAGCCTCAAACAATTGCCTTGCCGCGACTGCGCCTCCGCGCGCCGCCGCGACCGCTCCGAGATACTTGCCCGTCGTAGCGGGGAGCCAGTTCCCTTTCGACGAAGCAATCCGCTTGATGTCATCTTCGTCCGGTAGCTCCTGGGGCGTACTTCCTTTCAATACGGACAGGTAAAGGCCGAGAGCCTCGTATCGAAGGCGAAAGGTCTCGTTTTTATCCGCATAATCCACACATCCCGAGTCCCGACTTCTCCTTACATACTCCTTTGCCTTGTCCGACGCCTTGACTAATCCATCGAGCGAACCGAAAAGTGCTTCCCAAAGAAGAAGGTAGTTGGCATCCTGCCCCAGGTTGTAGGTGGCCAGATATGCGTCCTCGTCCCCGCCCATGCGGCCTCTCGACCTGCGCGCCAGCTCAACCGCCTTTCCGAACGCCATGTCAAAGCGGCGTTTTGAAGAATCCGGAGTCATGCCATTGAATCCCGACAGGGCCGCATACGCCTCAAACTGACCCATTGTCCCGTGATAGCGCATCTGCAAGTCGATAGCCCGATCAGAATTGTTCTCGGCTGCTGCGAAATCATCTATCCGGCGACCAAGATCCGGCGCGAGGGAAAATATCTTCTTGAAATCCTCCTCGTCCTGAAGAAGAACAAGCTCTTCAATCTCAAGCCGGAGTTGCTGCGACAAAAACTCCGGCCTAGAGCACGTTATTTTCCTCGCTTCGGCGTTCAACGCCTCCGCCTTCGCAGTGTCTCCGGCATGGCAACGCGCGGCACTGCGCAGCATAAGCCCATGCAAATGGTCCTCGACGTCAACACACGGGTCAAGCGCACCCCAAAGCCTGTCAAGCCGCTGGATGAGAGGCTCCCATTCGCCAACATGCGCACTGCGGACTGTTCTGTCGAGCGTCTCGAGCCGTCGACATGCGTAACTAGGCGAACCGTCGTAATGCGACTCCGCCATCGTCATAAGAAACTCTGCAGCGCGATCCATCCTCAAACCGGACGGCACCGTGAACTCTTCCCGCCCGGAGCCTGGACGCACAAGGACCCCATCCTGCACATCGCGATTGATCTTTGCCGCCTTCTCCTCTGCGGAAACCTCGCCCAGCACGCCGCCTTGCAGCGACCCTGTGGCGATGAACCGCAGAGGATTGTATCGGGGAAGCCTTTCCTGCTTGCGTAACCATGCCATTGCCACAGGAAGCATCATGCTATCACCGGCATCGTTCACATATCTGTTTGCGTGAACAGACACCTGGATGTCCATGCCGATGTGGACGTCCATTATGGCCTGCAGATGCTTCGTCCACTCGGGCAGCACAGCGCCAGATCTATCAACCGCGCGCAACGCGGCACCTTCTTTCTTGATAAACGAAAACGGAAGCAGGTACGCGCCAGAATTATTGAAAACCGGGATGACTCCATCAGCCTCGAGCCACGGACGAAACGCGCGACGCACAGCCGATGCATCTTCTTCCGAAAGTCTGCACTTCAAATCGGACAGGGAATCAAATGCCCGGTCGGCCAAAGCCTGCGGACGAAGGCAAAGGCAGCATTTTTCGCAGTGGCAAAAGAAATCCTCAAGTGCGTCGCGCCCAAACCATTCGCAAAGCCTTTCCAGTTCACCAGCCTCCTCGTACTTCGACCTGGAGAGAAATGCTCGGACCGAAAGTTCCGCCATGGCGACTCGTCGGCTTTCCGGCGTAGATGGAGCGGGCTGCCCGGCTATCACTTCGCTCAGGACTTCATCGGGAAACAGCGCGGCGTTCTCCGGGTTCGCGGGCGTCTCTTCCGTGAAAATCTTGGAAGTCCGACGGTTCAGTTCAAGTGCGAGCATCCATCACTCCTTGACGAGCTTCAAGGCATTCCCGTTTTTGTCCGTCAGCTGGAACCAACCCTTTACAGCATCGGCAGGGACGCTCAGCGAACCATTCTTGAAAGCACCAAGAAACTCGCCGCCGGTTCCGAGCACGGAGCATCCATCGTAGCTGGCATCAGGGCGATCGTCCTTGTCCCAGAACGTGAAGACGGCCGTCCCCGCCTCCGGCGAATGCATCAGCGTCAACTCTACGCCCAGCATCCGAAAATGCTCTGTAGTTGGAACTGGTTTTCCGGCGGCGGCAAGGCGGAATTCCTCGCTCGCGTAAAGCGGCTGTAGAATCGTCCCATCCTCGCGATCTTCTCTCGCCTTCGCAAAGTCAATGACAAGCAGATTTTCTGCACGGGCTCGCTCCCTGGCCTTAACGGCCGTTGAAAGAGGCTGGAATCGGGCGACTTCATCGGAAAGATACTCCCTTCTCGGATCGACGGCAAGCTCGACGACCGGACCACGCAATGCCGAAAAGTCAGAAGGCAATGTCGTCCCAGCGAATTGAAAACGGAAGAGCGCAGAGGCCTCGCTAACAATGCGCTCGTCGAGGTTGCCGCACAAATAGCTCTTCTTCAGGAGAGCGCCTTGAACCGTCCGCGCGTTCCACGCCTGTATGACTTCGCGCCATAGAAGATTCTCTCCGCTCGCCATCTCTCCGGACGTCGCCGGCGTGGAATAAGGGGAAAACGGCGCAACAAGCCACATGTCGTCGTCTCCGCCGCGATCCTCCCATTTCTCCAGGACAACGACAAACGGCACGACCTCCGGTGTCTCAGTAAAGCGCTTGGCAAGAATCCGCACTTGCCCAGCGGCAATGTTACCGTCGTAATCGCCACGGGATCGCTCAAGCATGTCCGCATCAACGACGGACGCTTCGTCGGTATCGTCAGATGGTCGCATGTCGCAATCTAGGCTACGCTCGCGGAACCACATGTCAAACAGCATCGCCTCATCCTGAGTCGAAGTGAAAAGTGTCGCATAAGTACTTGGTTTCTTTTTCATATCGCACAATCCTCTTTAGTCACACTTCATATAAGCGGCGCATTCAGGCTTTTTCCACACCAGACCCCTTATTGATTCGGCCTACACGAATCCGCTCAAGATCCGCATAGAAAGGCATCTCCTTCATCTTTTCGTCAAGGATGCCAGGAATTCGGCTCTGAACCGCCCTCGCTATCGACTTGTCCGAGAATGGACGATTGCGAAAGCACAGCAGAAGTTCCCCCATGGTCTTTTTGGATATGAGGGCCACCGCAGACTTTTTGTGACAACAAAGACTCGCTACATCTGGGGTGCTTACTGGAATCTGGTGGAGCGCACAATAAAGAACAATCCAATTGTCTCTTGTCCACTCAGGAGGCCTCTCCCCGCGTTGAGCGCTCCTTTCATCAACATAATGGCTGAAGAACTCGGAAACCTCCGCGACTTCTGCCTGGTCGTTGGGAGGAAGTGCCATGAATTCATCTGGCACATCAGCAGACTTCGTCACATTATCAACGATTTCCCCATCTTCATCAACCACTGGCTCATAATTAGGGGCCTTGCAGAAGCTCTTCTTGGCAATGTCGTAAAGCATGCGTTTGACATAGCCATTAAGATTTACACCCATGCCGCCCGCCCTAGTGGCGATATTCTCGAACAGATAGTCCTTGAACGGGCGTCCTTTAATTGTCTCGTTCGCATAAAGCTGCCCCTCTAGCAACGTAAAGGCGCATCCGCTTTGGGGAGAGCCATCTGACCATCCGGACATTTCGTCGACGAGATCGGAATTCCGGTTTCCCATCCGCTCGCGACAATAGAACAACGCCTTCTTGAACTTGAAATTTGTTGACGCTATCATCTCGCGCGCAAGCTTTTGTGTACCTTCTAAATCATCCAAGACACGCTTGTATTTCACCTGGTCTTTATCACAAGCCTTTTTAAGCGAACCTCTTTCGGTGCAGTCGACAGCTGCGCAAGTCGCCTGCCATGCAAGCCAAAAATTCGTCTGGTCGGTTGTGTTGTTCATTTTGTAGCTTCCTTAAAGCATGTGAATGATGCAATAGTCGTCAATCATCGCCACTTCAGACTCGTTGGCGATCGGCTTGTCCCAGTTTGGGCGCAGTTTCCTGTACTTAAATCGTGGTGCATTCCAGAGGCAGGCCTTTTCGTCGTGTCGGCCAACCTCATGCCAATTCTTTTCAACAGGATGCCCAAGGTGCGCGTCTGCCTGGTTGAAATCAGGCTGTCTCTCCGTTATGATACCGTTGGCCGCCCACCACAACGCCCCGCGAAGATGCGGGACGATTTTCTTAAACGCCTCAAGCCTTCTGCCTGCATCAAGGTTTCCACATTTATTTTCAACCATGCGAACCCTCCAACATCGCCATCAAGACAGCGACATGCCGTCATATATACGTATTATATCATATTCCCCTCCGCATTCTGATGATGGCACACTGCTCGGGCACTGCCGCCACGCTCCGTTGCACAACCGCTACAGGCAACTACCGACCATCTTCTTCCCAGCCTTGCAAACCTCCTCTCTGCATTGACGTTCACAGTCGCGAGTCACACTGTCGAGCGTCTTTGCTAGACTTGCAGGGAGCAACTTCGTCGCCTTGTACACATCCCATGCCGTCCAGACGGTACAGCCGACAACCGCTACACCGCCGATGATGTCGCCAACCGGAAGCGGCCCGTCGGCAACCGCAGCGGCAGCCCCAGCAGCCATTGTGCCAACCTGCCGAGCTGCGGCTCGGCCTAGCAACGAGGACACAACAGCCACAGTCTGGCGAATGCAAACCGCCTCAATGGCGACCGATACCCCTGCTACGATCTGCCCGATGGCAAGGTCGCACTTGCTCTTTTCGATCTTTTCGCCGCACTCTACCAACATGGCCTTGTACTCGCCATCTCCCGGAAGCTCGCCAGACGCGAGTTCCTCCTTAAGCTGGACGGCAAAGGTGCGGCGGGCGCTCTCAAGATTCGATGTCAGATCCTGAAGGCATCCCGCCACACTGTCGCGGGCGGCATAGAGTCCGCTATAGTATGTGGTCTCAAGGTCTTGCTTTATGCTCCTCGCTGTCCGATCTCCACCCCTCCACTTGTCCAGTGCGGCAGTCTTCACAAGCGCGGCACAACGTGACATCGTGCCAAACTGCTTCACCACGCAAGGGATGCTGGCGCGGACACGGCCAAACTCCGCACTGGCCGTGGAATCGACCTTAACGAGGAACTCCCTGTGAATGCGGCCGACCTCGTCTTCGTATTCCTTGCGAAAGCCGTCAACCACCTTGGCGCGACCTGCCATTCGAGACCGCGTTTCCTCGTCCTGGAACATCATCTTCACCGTGCGCACCGCTCCTCCGCACAGTCTGTCACCATCCACGGCCAGTCGCCATACGCCGAGCGCAGAGAGCAGCAGAAACGCAAGAATCCATACAAGACGGACCCGCGCAAATCCCGGCGCGCCAAGATTCCCCGCATCTGGCTTCACGTCTTTCTCAACGGGGATGGCCTCAAGCGTTCGCGCCTTGCGCGCAGCCACCAGGCGAATCCAGCTGTGTGCCAACGTCAGGAACGGCCAGAACAGCCACACCAACGCCGCCATGGCGAGGACCCCGGCAAACGTAATCACCGTCTTCGGCAACGACAATATCTCCCGCCCCAGACCTGCCGCCGCCTCCGGATTGTCTTCAACTGCCTTTCCAACGCTCGTACCCATCGCCTGAACACCGTCCGCAACCTCGTGAGTTCCCACAACCAGCGCGGTGCCGGCGGTTGCGGCAAGAATCTTTCCCGGCGTTGCCTTCTCGACGGCCTTCCCCGCCATCGCTCGAGCGGCAGCCTTCGCCGCTTCATGCTTTGCCGTTGCCTCTGCAAGGGCCGCGCCTCCGCGGACAGCCGCCTCCCCGGCAACTCGCCCCCCTGCGTGCGCACTGACCTTTTCCGCAACGACCTTGACAGGCACCGACCATGGAGACGCACACGTACAAAATGCAACCATTGCGGCGATTACCAGCATGAACGTTTTCATGATCATTCCTTGGAGTTTATTGCGTTCCTTTAGTTTAATCACTAAAAATCGTGTCAACCGCCCACGATACTGCATGTGAGACTGCGGCAGCGAGGTCGACAACGGGATTGGGACATGGATCTACACATACCCAGTACTTCATCCACACCGGGAATGCGACGCTGTTGTCGGCCAATCCCATTGCCCCTAATCCAGCATTACCAGAGGCTGCATTCCTAACGATAGTTGCTCCTGTCATTTGGTATAAGCGTTACACTTGTGTGATTTCCGGCAACGCCCCAATGCTAATCCCAAATCGCGCTCCACAGCTTGGAAATGCCGTATCCGACGCCGATTGCGACGGCGACTGGCGCGCAGGCCACGCATACCGTGCCAAATGCAGTCCCGGCGATGGCCGTTCCGGCGATTCCCGCCGCCACGGCACCGCCAGCGGCGGTTGCCGCAGCCGCAGCGCCCGCGCCAGAGATGGCTCCGCCGGCCGTATCCTTCGCGATGCAGCCCGTCGCCTCCCATCCGTCTTTCTCGCCATTGATCACGGCAGCGACGTTCGTAATGGCTGAGATGCCTCCGCTAATCGCTCCACCCCAGATGCCTCCAGATTTCGCAGCCCAGCGCGTAGCGGTAGAAAGCGGCACCTCCCTGCAGGAACCGCAGGCGCGCCCAAGCGCCTTCGTCGTGCGTCCGCTGATGCCGGTGTCTTGCATGCGCTTCGATATGCCGGCCTTCTCCGCCATGGCGTTGAACTTCTTTGCCGTCTCCGTGGTGCCTTTGAGCGTCGCCGTGCGGTACTGTCCAGACTTCACCCGGCGGATCGTATCGGCAATTCCCTTCGGCGTATCCTTGTATTGTACGCGGCTAACAACCTTGCCGCCCTTCATTACGACAGAATCTACCGTATTCGCCGTAGTGGAGGACGTCAGCTTTTCGCTGACGCCGCGCACCCAGTTCATAGGATTGAGATTCGTCTTGTCCGACCCCATGATCTCAAGGATATGCCCGTTGAGATGGGGATTCCCGCCGGCGCGCGCAAGCGCACGCGCCTTTACGGTCGCCTCATAGCCGTGCTTAAGGCAGTTTGAAAATGAATCGGATCTTTTGGACATGTCGTTACTCCTTTGTTTTCTGTCAATCACCGAAAATCTTGTCGAACACCCATGACGCGGCCGTTGAGGCGATTACCCCCGCAGCAATCATCGGTACAATCGGCAACGCAAGCGGTCCCGCTACAACGGGCGCAAGAACAGGGATTGCTGCTCTTGCGGCTACCGCCCGCATGGCTCCAGCGCCCACAGCGCAAGAAACTGTATTTTTCGCAAGTTTTTTTGTTGTATTGTTCATTGGATGTTCCTTTGTGTGTTTGTCGTTACACCATGTATAAGCATCGTTGTCTGCGTTTTTCCATTCGGCATCGAAACTAAAGCCATATTCCTGGCGTTGGCACCCGGTGCCGTTCATGCTGCACGCCTGTTATGTACGGCATTTCCGCGCCTGATCCTGCCGTATTCGCAAATCATCTTGTGGTTCTCCGCGAAAATATCCAAGTTCAGGGCCTTTCGCCGCCTGGCCGCAAAATGATCTGCGAAATGGCGGTCTCCGCGAATCGATTCCGCTCGCATGCGCCGTTCGCGCAAGCTCCGTTCCCGGCATCTCTTCTCGGATGCGCGCGCAAGGCGCTCGTAGCGCACGGCTTTCTTGGCATCGGCGCTTACAGCGGTTCCACCGCGATACATCTCGGCAAGGGCACGATACGCAGTAGGATCCCGCTTCGCGACCTTCTCGTAGATGCGAACCGCCGCCTGCTCGTCACCACGGCGGAGACACTCTTCGGCCACCGCAAGAAGACCGTGACGACCGTCGGCGATCTCTGCCTTGGCTGGCGCATCCGTCACATCTGCGTGCTGCGAGATGGCCGGCGGGACGACAATTGCATGCGCTATGCCATTCACGAGAACCATCGTCTTGCCTTCGATCTTCGCAACGGAAAACGAGCGTATGCGATTGGTGCCGACGATCCCAGGATATGTGTGCGCATAGTCTTCATACCGGTCGCGCGTCACGCAAATCGAGCCCGGCAACGCCTCTGCCATCTGCAAGATGGCGCAGTCCGCCTCGCCTGTGCCGTTGCCGCCGTCCCCGACGACCACGACATCGCTACGCCGAGAGAATGCGTCAAGTTCTGCGGCCTCGTCCGTCGAGCGCTGGTTGTGCAACGCCCAAGTAAGACAACGACGTTCGATGAAGAACATAGTTTTGTACCCTTGCTCGGACAATGATCCAGAGATGGCGTCGAACGTGCGCGCGGCGTTTTCGACTCCAGCCATGCCAAGCAGATTGGCGGCGTCCCATAGGAATGTGGCACCGGCCGCGATCGGAACGAAATCTGGCTTGCGTGGGCCCACCACCTTCTGTTGCGGGGCAATCTGGCGAACCACGTTCGCCTTTTGCCCCGTCGGCGGCATAAGACGCTCGCAGCCGGCTAGAACCAGCGACAGCGTCATGGTGCGAGCATCGTAACTGCACACGACTACGTTGAACTCATCACCCGGACGAATTGCCGCAAGTGCCTCTTCACGTTCGACGCCAGCTCCCCAGCACCGCGACGATATGACACCAGCTCCGCGGGCACCGGGCATTTTAATCATAACGCCCGTCTCATTGACGACTTTGACCGTGGCCCGAAGCATCCGCCCAGGTACAAATTCTCTTTTCTTGCAGTTTACTACGTTTTTATCCATGGTATTGTCTCCTTTTGTTTGTTCTGACATTAGGTATAAGCACTACGTCGTCATTATTTCCACGCTTCCCGACCTTTTCTGCCACCTTGTTCATCAGATGTTCCTTAGCTTGTTTGTCATCACAACACATATAAGGCATGTCGTATGCATTTTTCCATTTGACACAAATTTCACGGCGCCCATAATGTCCCGTTGGCGTCTCCTTGACTTTGCAAGCATCATCTTGATAGAATACCCTTCGTCGCACAAAGAATCACATCATGTAAAAGGTTGAACTCACATGAACGCCATAAGCGGATACGACCTTGCGCAGGAAATTATATCAAAGCGAGACGAAGATGCTGTCGCAACCATGCTTCAATACGCAGGCGACTCCGAGTCCGACTACCTTGAGTTGAAAGCCGCTGTGCTGGCAAGGCGAGAAGATCTGCAACCCGGTGAATCACCTGAAGACATGTATTGGAATATCGCCAAGGAGCTCATTGCCATGATGAACACCCGCGGCGGACTGCTTGTCATAGGAATTGACGACAAAAACCACGAACCAGTCCCGCTGAAGAACTGCGACCCAGACAACGTAATAGGACAAGAGGGGATCGAAGCATATATCAGAAAAGTCGCAAATGACAACATCATGCCCCAAAACCAGAAATGGAAATACAAGGGCATGACTTTTAGTGTCCCCACATCCCAAAATCTCAACCATTACCTACAAATCTACCGTCTCAACTACCTCGGGGAAAACGTCATCGCATACTTGGTAGAACCTTGTGAAGAGGGTGATTTCATAACCGTGAAGATGCAATGGGCCGACGGGCGGGAAGCTCCGGAAATACTGCCGCGAAGATTTATCGGACACATTGGCAAATGCGAACCGCTGTGCTCCGTGGCGGACATCATCAATCATATCCAGACCAGAAAGGTAAAAAGCACTATGCTTGGGAGGCAGCTCGACAAGCTGATAACATCTCCAAAAGGATTCGAGCTTGACACGTTGCCGGAGCGAAACACCGAATTCTGCGGCCGAGAGGCAGAGCTGGAAAAGATGCGTGAACTCATCGTCAGCGAGAAGATTCCCATTCTGCACGGCGAAGCCGGCACCGGCAAAACTGAACTTGCTTGCGAATTCGCGCACAGGCACAAAGGACAATTCCCCGGCGGATGCCTTTTCCTCAGCATGGAAAACGTCCATAGTTGGCCGACGGCGCTGAACATGATATATGCCAGCCGGAAAGTCAAACAGGCGATTGGTCACATCCCTGCGCAAGCGGAAACAGATCGTGCCAACTGGCTGTTCAACAGGCTGATATCCAATCTCGACCGTGGAAATATCCTTGTCATTCTCGACA